>Ga0247611_10007234_pt1 | contig 13994 bp, 19 predicted proteins | sample 177DNAGHGhighgp2_FD_192422 | JGI IMG/M metagenome (GOLD analysis project Ga0247611, IMG submission 192422) | Sheep rumen microbial communities from Palmerston North, Manawatu-Wanganui, New Zealand - 1770 DNA GHGhigh gp2 | ecosystem: Host-associated > Mammals > Digestive system > Stomach > Rumen...
AATGACTAAAATAAAAACATTTACTAATTTTGGTAGAGCTAGCCATGTTTGGAATAGATTTAATATTAATTCAATTAGCATAGGTAGAGAAGATTGGTGTTGGTATAGATTTAATTTTTGTGGAGAAATGTATGAATTGATACAAGAAACCAAAGATGAAAAGTTAAGACAATTCTTTATAGATGCTTTAAAACTATATTTTAATGCTTGCAAAGATGAGGTAGATAAGTTATGATTATAAAACATAGTAACATATTATATATGCCTAATATAAGTCCATTAGGTGGAATAGAAACTTATGTGTATGAAATGGTAAAAAAGTATAAAGATTTAGATATTGCAGTTGTAAGTAAAAATTGTGATAGAATACAAGCTAAAAGAATTAGAAAGTATTGTCCTTTATATATACATACTAATCAAAAGATAGAGTGTGATGTAGCAATAATTAATTATGATACTTCTATTATTAAGTATATAGATGAAAAAGCTAAAATATATGAAACAATACATGGAGATTACAGTAATTCTATTTATGGGAATAAAAAGCCACCTACTGATGATAGAATAACAGGATATATAGCTATTACTGAATATTTACAAGGCAAGATAAAAGAAATGTTAAAAGTAGATAATGTAATAATGAGTTATAATCCTTTAACAGTAGAAGAATACAAGCCATTTATAACATTTGTAACAGCAAGTAGATTACACAAAAATAAAGGTGTAAATAGAATGAAAGAGTTTATAAGAGCATTAGACAGGCATAAGATAGATTATATATGGTATGTAATAACTAATGATGTAGATGTAATAAAGCATCCTAATATAATTTTTATTAGAAATAGGCTAGATGTAGATAAATGGTTGAGGTTAGCTGATTATGTAGTATTATTAAGTGATAGTGAGGCGTGTTCATATACGCTTAATGAGGCACTTTATAGAAACATACCTATAATTAGTACTCCACTACCTTATTTAGCTGAAATTGGCTTAAAAAGTGGTAAAAATGGGTATATAATAGAATTTGATTGTAGTAATGTAGATGAAATAGCTAATAAAGTACAAAATATACCAAAATTTACATTTAAAAGATTAGAAGATGATTATAGGAATATATTTGCTGAAAGTATATCAAAGTATGAGGAGGAATTAGATATGAAATATAAAGTAGAAGCAATATTAAATTTTTATGATATGGAAGATCAAGAAGATAAATACAAAGAACTTCCTGAATTAAACAAAGATGGTAGCAAGACTAGAAATAGTCAACACATTTGGATAGTAGATAAAGAAAGATGCGATTATCTATTAGAACACAATGCTATTAGAGTATTAGAAGAAATTAAACCTATTGATAAAACAAAAGCTAAAAAAGTAGAAGAAGCACCAAAAGAAGATGAAATTAATATAGAAACATTTACAAAAGACCCACTAGCAAAGGAAGTTAAGATAAAAAAGATTACCAAAGAAAAAGCAAAGAAATCAAAAAAGAAGGGAGAATAGCTATGTTAAAAATAGAATATGTAGATATAGACAGTATTAAAAGATATAAGAATAATGCAAAGCTACATCCTAGAGAACAAATAGAACAAATAAAGAAATCTATTCAAGAATTTGGTAATAATGACCCTATTGCTGTATGGCATGATGAAATAGTAGAAGGACATGGTAGATATGATGCTTTAAAAGAACTAGGAGAAAAAGAAATACCTATTATTAGATTAGATGACTTAACTGATGAACAAAGAAAAGCATATACATTAGTTCATAATAAATTAACTATGAATAGTGATTTTGATATGGAAACATTAAATCTAGAATTAGAAAGTATAGTTGATATAGATATGACCGACTTTGGTTTTGAATTATTTGATGAGATTGATGATGATATAGAGAGAAAAGATTTGAGTGAAAAAGATTTTGAAAAATATGAAATAATAATAAAATGTGAAAATGAAATTGATTTACAAGAAAAATATGAAAAATTAGTAAAGGAAGGATATGAATGTCAAGTTTCAATGTTATAAAAGAAAATAAAGTGGAAAAAACTTTTAGAGTAGCAAAAGTTATGAATGATTTTGATGTAAAACTAGAACATTCTAACGAACATTTTGAAGGTAATATAGAACTACCTGAAAATTGGAATATTGGATTGATATGTGGTGGAAGTGGAACAGGTAAAACAACTATCGCTAATGAATTATTTTATAAAAATATAATTAAAAGTTTTGACTATGATGATAACAGTGTATTAGACAATATGCCGAAAGATAAAACTACGGAAGAAATTGAAAAGATGTTTTATGCAGTAGGATTTGGAAGTGTACCAAGTTGGTTGAAACCATACAAAGTATTATCAAATGGAGAAAAGATGAGAGTAGATTTAGCAAGAGCATTATTAGAAAAAGAATTTATAGTATTTGATGAATTTACTTCCGTTGTAGATAGACAAGTAGCTAGAACTGCTTGTATAGCAATAAATAAAGCAGTAAAAGGAACAAATAAAAAGTTTATTGCTATTAGTTGTCACAAAGATATAATAGAATGGTTACAACCTGATTGGCTTTTTGATACTGATACAATGCAACAGGTTTTTCAATTAGCCCACGGCCAAAAAAAGAATACATCATTAGAAGCTGTGGGCGAAGTGAATGGAAAAAATTTAGAAAGTATCATTATTTAAACACTGAAATAATGTCTAGTTGTAAATGTTATGGATTATATGATGATGAAAACATAATAGGGTTCCTTGCAGTAATACATCAGCCACATCCTAAAAATAAAAAAATCAAAAGAGTTAGTAGATTAGTAATATTACCTGATTATCAAGGAATAGGATTAGGAACAAAGTTTTTGAACAAAATAGCAAAAATGTATGTTGAAAAAGGATATGATTTTAGTATTATAACAAGTGCAAAAAATCTTATTAATTCTTTAAGAAGAAGCGATAAATGGTGTATGTATGCTTATGCAAAAACAAAACCCGAAAGTCAAACAAGTTCGGTTGGACACAAGGTAAGAGATAATTGTTATACAGGAAGATTTATGTATAAAAAGGAGAAAAAATGAGAAAATCTAAAATAATTGAAAATCAAAAAGAACAAATAAATAAAATGATAGATGATATATGTGATCTAGAAAGAAAAGTAGAAGAATTAAAACATCAATTAGAACACAAAGAAGAAGAATTGTTAAATAGATATAAATATGCAATATTAGTTGATGATAATTTTAATAGTGTATTATGGAATGATGGTAAATATGAAAGGCAAGTTAGAGAACTGCATTTTAACCATTATCCTAATGAAATACCTACTATTGAAATACACAAATAGGAGATGATAGAATGTCTAATTTAGAAACTTTAAAGCCTATAACTACATTAAGTACTGAAGAAGCAAGAGAAAGAGGTAGAAAAGGTGGAATAGCTAGTGGTAAAGCTAAAAAAAGAAAAAAATTAATTAAAGAGAATATAGAGTTATTATTTGAGTTGCCTATTAAATCTAATAAAACAAAAGCACAGTTAAAAGAATTAGGAATAGATGATGATGAAATGAATAATCAAATGGCACTTGTAATAGCTATGTATCAAAAAGCATTAAAGGGAGATGTTCAAGCTTTTAATACATTAAGAGATACTATTGGTCAAAAGCCTGTTGAAGTACAAGAAGTAAGGGAAGTTCCTAAAATAGTAGATGATATAGAATAAAGGAGGTAATATGCTATGAATGTAAGTTTAAAAGACATAATAGCACCTTCTTTTTATGATGTTCACAAGTTTTTAAAAGAACATAAATATACACATTATTGGTTGGCTGGAGGTAGAGCTTCTACAAAATCTAGTTTTATTAGTATAGAAATACCATTAGGAATGATGAAAGATAAAAATGCTAATGCAGTAGTATTAAGAAAAGTAAGTAATACTATAAAAGATAGTGTATATAATCAAATATTATGGGCATTAGATAAGCTAGGAGTTAGTGAGTATTGGCAAGTAACTAAAAGTCCACTAGAACTAACTTATATACCATTTGGAAATAAGATATTATTTAGAGGTAGTGATGACCCACAAAAGCTAAAATCTACAAAGTTTAGTCAAGGATATTGTAAGTATATATGGTATGAAGAAGTAAGTGAATTTTTTGGAATGGAAGAAATCCGTAATATTAATCAAACATTAATGCGTGGTGGAAATGATTTTGTAGTGTTCTATTCATACAATCCACCTAAAAGTATAAATAATTGGGTAAATGCTGAAGCATTAGAAAGTAGGCCTGATAAGTTATTACATAAATCTACATATCTAACAGTACCAAAAGAATGGTTAGGAGAACCTTTTTTTATAGAAGCTGAACATTTAAAAGAAGTAAATGAGTTAGCATATAATAATGAATATTTAGGAGAGGCAACAGGTACAGGTGGAGCAGTATTTGAAAATCTAACTATTAGAGAAATAAGTGATGATGAAATAAGTAGATTTGACAAAATATATGATGGATTAGATTTTGGATATGCTACTGACCCTGCTTGTTATATTCAATGCTATTTTGACAAAACACGCAAAAAGTTATATATTTTTAGTGAAGTTTATGGTTATAGTTTATCTAATGAAAGATTATGGGAAAAGATATTAGAAAAGAAGATAAGTAGAGCAACCATAACTGCTGATAGTGCTGAACCTAAAAGTATTGATAAATTGAATAGTTTAGGTAAGATGTATGTAAGAGGAGCTAAAAAAGGTCCTGATAGTGTAGAATATGGAATAAGATGGTTGCAAGATTTAGAAGAAATCATAATAGATAATGTAAGATGCCCTAACACTGCAAGAGAATTTGGAACTTATGAATATGAAAGAGATAAGTACGGTATATTTAAAAGCAAATATCCTGATATGAATAATCATAGTATAGATGCTTGTAGATATGCTATTGAAGATGAAACAAAGTCAAATACACTAACATTTGGAAATGTAAGTATAATATAGGAGTGATAATATGGCAAATAGATGGGTAACTTGGAGAGGTAAACATATATTAGTTGATGATGACGGAAATATAGTAAATCAAGAAAAAAATGTAGGAGTTCATTATGGAGATTTAGGTAAAGCAAGAGATACATATTTTTGGAATATTAATTCTAGTAATAGAAGTACAGGACATTTTGGAACAGGAACTTATTTTATATCAGCTGATGAAGAAAAAAAATTGCAAGATAGTCCTTCTTTTACAAGAAAAGATAGACCTAGACAAGAAGTTGATTTTAATGACTATAAATTATATAGGCCTAAAATAGATAGTGAAGGTCAAAGATTACATAGTGGACTAAAAGCAATAAATTATAATGACTATGATAGTTTTGATTTTAGAGTTATGAAAGATGATTTAAAAAGGAATGGAATAAGTGAGAGTCAAATAAATAGTGCAATAGAAAATGTAGAAAAAGCAAGAAATGAATATATCAGTAAAGGATATATAAATGATTATGCAGGAAAATATGATAGTTATTCTACTATATTTATGAAAAGTTTAGATTTTGATGGTATAGATGTTAGAGGATTAGAAGGATTAGATAATACAGCTTACGGAAGTGTTATTTATGATATAAACAAAAAAAGGAAAAAATAATATGAAAAAAAGTTATATATTATATACTTGTAATAGTGAAAGAGCTATAAGAAGAATATTACCTTATTTAGTTGACAAATTAGATGATGAAAATGAGCAAATAATAATTATAGATGATTTAAGTGAAGATGAAACTATACCATTAGTAGTAGGATATGTTGGTTATAATTGGGAAAATGAAGAACACTATAAACTTTATATAAACACTAAAAAAGAAGGTAAAAGAAAATCTATTAAGAAAGCTAAAAAGATAGCCACAGGCGAAGAAATAGTTGTTTTAGATATGAGGAGGAGGTTTGTATGATACAGTTAAGTAATATTAAAAAGTTAGAAGAAAAGGATATACCAAAATTGGTAGATACTGTAAAAAAGGAATTAGTCAAGAAAGAAAAATTATATGAAAGATATAGAAGAAAGAAAAATGATAGTGATATAATTGGAGGTAGGAAAAATCTTAATATATCATTTGAAAAATATATTATAGATAATGCTAGTGGATATTTAGGTGGTAAAGAACCTACTTATGAGGTTCAAGTAACAACTGATGATAAGAAAAGAGGATTATTAAAGAAGATACTTCAAAAAGTAATTCCTAGTGAAGATTATGCTGACGAAATGAAAACTATTATTGACCATATAGTTGATTATAATGATGATGGAACTGAAAATTATACATTAGTTAAAGATTTACTTACTACTGCTAGTTGTTATGAAATATTATATGAGAATAAAGACAATGAAATAGTATATACTAGAAAAGACCCACTACAAACACAAGCAATATGGGATTATAGTGTACCTAGAAATCTAATAGGAATAGTAAATTTATATGAAGAACAAGATATAAATGGTAAATTAACAACAGTTGTAGCATTAACTGATAATGTAGGAACAAGAGTATATAAAGGTAGTGGAAGTAGATATGAAGAAGTAAAAGAAGAAGAACCTGAAAATCATAATTGGGGAGATGTACCTTATGATGTAGTAGAAATACCTGATGGAATAGGATTATTTGAACCTGTAATTGATTTGATAAATGCTTATGAAGAATTAGTACAAGGTTTAAAAGAAACATTTAAGTATAATAATAATGCAAAATTAAAAGTAACAGGATATAGACCACAAGATGAATTATTAATAAAAAATGATAAAGGAGAATTAGTAGAAAATCCTGTAAGAAAGAAATTTGATGAGCAATTATTGAAAGCTCCTGTATTCTATACTCCTGATGATGGAGATATAGATTGGATAATTAAGTCAATAGATGATGGAAGTACGCAAAATACATTAAAGACATATATAGATTTAATAATGATGATAACAGGAGTACCACAAACTACTGATTTAGGATTTACAAAAGCTGATAATGCAAGTGCTATTGATAGAAAGTTCTTTACATTAGAACAAGTAACTACGCAAGCTATGCAGTTATTAAAAATGGCATATAAAAGAAGATGGGAACTTATTTTTAATAGATATAATCTAAAAGGACAAAAATTTGATTTTAGAGATATAAAAATCACACTTAATAAAAACTTACCTGCTAATGAAAATGAAGTAATAGATATGTATATGAAATTAAGAGGTTTAATAAGTGATGAAACAATAATTGAAAGATTACCATTAGATTTAGATGCTAATAGTGAAAATATAAAAGTTCAAGAACAAGAACAAGATGATCTAGACAAAGAAGTTCAAAAAGCTAGTGCTATGAGCAAATTTAGTAATAAGCCAACAAATGATAATGATAAGTAAAGAATAATTTACTTTTTAATGATTTTATGTTATAATATTTAAAAAGGGAGGAAGAATAATGGAAAAACAAGTAATTAATGGAAAAGTAGTTAAAAGATGGTTTAGTAAAGGAAAGGCTAGAATACCTGTATTTGAAGATGGTACAATAGGACTTCCTGATGGTTCATTAAGAGAATTAAAAAAAGAAGGCTTTGGTAGAAATGAATATAATAAGTTAAAATTAGAAGAAAAATTTGAAAAAAATCATAGTGAAATGCGTAAATTAGCAAAAAAAATGAGCGAAGAAAGAGATATTAATAAGAAAGAAGAATTAGGAAAACAATTTGGCGAATTATCTACTGAACATACACATTTATATATAGAGCAAGATTTAAGAAAAGAAAAACCTGATGCTTTTGGATATACTGATTTAAAAGATGTAAGCGATTTAGAAGGAAAACATATTAAAGATAAAATAGACCCTAATGCTCCTACTGAAGCAACAAAAGATTGGCATTTAAGAAAAGCAGTTGGTGGAGATGAAGAAGCTTACCAAAGAGCCAAAAAAGTAATGGAAGATTACAAAGCAAAAAAAGGTAAAATAGACTCTAATGCATCTATTGAGGCAACAAATAGATATGATACTATGGAAAATTATGAAATATATGAAGAAGCTGAAAAATATTATAATGAAATTAGTGATTTTGATACAAAAAGAGAAATAGCGAAAAGATTAGATAGAATAGATAAAGCAAATAAAAAAGGCGAAGGATATGCAACAAAACCAATAAATGAACTAAAAGAGATATTAAAAAATAAAAATAGTATTAAAACAATTACACAAGAAGAATATGATAAAATGCCAAAAGATTATAAAGGAACATTAAAAGAATTAGTTGATACAGCAAAATTTAGAGGAGAAGACTCAAATACATTAAGAAAAGAATATGAAGCTAAAGGTTATGATGTTGATAAAGATAAAACAATATTAGAATATTCAAATGGTGGAACTATATTAAGACCTGTAAAAATTAAAGAAGAAAAAACAATATCTAAAGAAAAAGGAGAAGCTTTTTTAAGTGCATTTAAAACAGCTTTAAAAGAAGAACAAAATGGATATACACAAAAAGTTGATTGGAATGGTGGTACCCATCAATATTCAAAAGCTCAATTAGATAGAATGAAAGAAGCAGGAATAAAGCCAATGGAACATAGTTATACAGGTGGAGGTTGGCAAGGAACAAATTATGATAGTAGCCTTTCTACAAAAGATATAGCTAAAAAATTGAATGATTTTAGTAAGCAAAAATATCCTGATGTTAAAATATCAAGAAAAACTGATTATAATAGTATAGATATGAATATAATGTCTAGTGAAAAAGATTTATTTGTAAGTAATAGTGATATTGATAAAATGGAATATAGTGATTTTGATAGATTAGGAACAACATTAGGATTTGAAAGTTGGGCTGAAAAAAATACTGCTACTTACAAAGAAAATAAAACATATAATATAAATGATTTAAGAAGATATGCTAAAGAAGAAATGAATAATGTTAGAAACACAAATCATAGAGTAACAGGAGATGAATGGTATTTAAGTAAATATGGTAAAGAAGTAGTTAGTGATTTGAATAAACAAATGAACAGTTATGATTATGATGATAGTGATGGAATGGTAGATTATTTTGATAGCAATTTCTATGGTACAATAAATATAGGAAAATGGGATAAGCCTTATGAAGTAGTATCAAAAGAAGTAACTACAAAAGCAAAAATAGAAAGATTTAAAAATAGAAAGAAATAGTCGATTTTGACTATTCTTTTTTTTATGTTAAAATTAAATAGAGGTGTTAAGATGAATAATAACAAAATACTTCAAGAAAGATGGAAAGAAGTAGATAAGAAGCTTACTACTTTCTATAATAAAAATAAGCAATTAAATAAAGATATGATTAATAATATACAGCAAATATTAGAAGGTATAGATGTAACTTATGAAGATTTATTTAATTATGTAGATAAGAAATATCAAAGAATATTAAGAACAAAAGTAAATGAATTAAAAAAACAAGTAAATATAGATGGCTATGTAGGATATATATTAAATGAATATGTTACAAAGAGTAAATTAAGATATAGTGAATATTTAACTGCATTATTTATCATAGAATATTATAAAAGAGATTTAGAAAGAGAAAAGATAGAATACAAGCTATTTGAAGAAGTTTCTATTATAGTATATGAAGATAGTCAAAAAGAAACGGTAGAATTATTAGAAAAGAAAAGACCTAGATATCTAACTGTACCTGAAACATTTTTACTTCAATTAATAGGTATGAGTAAGTATAATAATGCTTTTTGGAGTGATTACAAGCAAGGTAGTATAAATTATAATGCTGAACAGTTATTTAAGTTAGTAGCAGTAAATATGCAAGCTGAAAGACCGTTAGATGTAAATGCTGATGATTTTAAAAAGTTATTTGAGAAACAAGATAGAAATTATCTAGCAAAAAAAAAGAATATAGAACCTAGTGAAAGATATCAAGATGAATATTATGGACCATTAGATGATGTAATGACTTTTATAGCTAATCAAATGGCATTAAAAGGAATGATAGATCAAGGTTGTAAGAAAGTACAGTTTATAGCTACTGTTGATGAAAAGACAACTGAAATGTGTGAAAGTTTAAATGGACAAATATTTAGTGTAAATGGAATAAACAAATATTATAGATATAGTGATATAGATAAGAAAGAAGTATTATACACTACAAAAGGATTAAAAGTAGGAGAAAATTTACCACCAATAGACAATCATATACATCATTGTAGGAGTACAATATATCCAATAAGAGATACTAATTAAAGTATCTTTTTTTTATTGATTTGACGCAGTTTCAAAACTATGGTACACTTTTAGGTAGATAGGAATAAAGCCTATTCAATTTCAAAAGTTTATAAAAAAATTCAATGGCTTGGGATAGAAATATAATGAGCTGGGGAAAGTGAGGAAATACAAATGAAACTAATGAAATTAAATATCCAATATTTTGCTGATGAAGGAGCAAATGAAGGAAATGTAGAAACACCTATTGAACAAACTGAAACACAAGCAGTAGAAACAAAAGCTACTTTCACTGATTTATTGAAAGACCCTGAATATCAAAGAGATTTTGATAAATTAGTAAGTAAATCTTTAGAAACTGCAAAAGGCAAATGGGAAGAAGAATATCAAGCAAAAGTTAGTGAAGCTGAAAAACTTGCTAAAATGAACGCTGAACAAAAACTTAAATATGAATTAGAAAAATCTAATAAAGAAAGAGATGAGTTCAAAGCACAATTAGAAGCAGGTAATTTATATAAAACTGCAACTGACATAGCTAATGACAAAGGACTTCCTATTGGCTATTTAGGACTTATTGATTTTTCAAAGGAAAATGCTGAAACAATAACTAAAAAAATAGATAGCCTTGTAGATTTAAGAAATAAAGATTTAGAAGGATATTTAAACAGTAAATTGCAACAGCCAACTCCACAAGAAAGAAGAGAAAGTCAACAAGTATTAGACCCTTTTATAGAAGGATTTAAAGCTGAATATTAAAAATAAGAAGGAGAGATAAAAATGTCAGTTATTAATTTAGTAACAAAATTTAGTCCATTAGTAGATGAAAAATTCTACAATGAGTCAAAAACATCACTAGTAACAAATAGAGATTATGATTTTATTGGTACACGTTCTATTAAAATCTATACAGTAGAAACAGCACCAATGAATGATTATGGAAGACCTGTAACACTAGATGAGAATGGAAATCCAATAGTAAGTAGAGAAGATACAGCAAGTAATGTAATGGTATCAAGATATGGAGCAATTAATGATTTATCTACATCAGTTCAAGAAGTAAGTATGGAGAAAGACCGTTCTTTCACATTTGCTATTGACAAGATGGATGAAGATGAAACATTAGGAGCTTTAAATGCAGGTAGTGCATTAGCTAGACAACTTCGTGAAGTAGTTATTCCTGAAGTAGATAAATATACTTATGGAAAAATGGTAGCAGGAGCAGGAAAAGTTGAAAATGAAACTATTACATCAAATAATGCTTATGCTTCAATTTTAGCAGGAAATGAATATATGGATGAAAAATATGTACCTGCTGACCGTACAGTAACTTGTACTCCAAAATTCTATAATTTATTAAAACAAGATAAACAAGCAGTATTAGAAACTGAAATTGGACAAAATATGAGAATTAGAGGAGTTATTGCTGAAATGGACGGAGTAGCAATTCAAAAAGTTCCAAGTAACTTCTTACCTGAAGGAACTAACTTTATTCTTTCACATAAAGTTGCTACTACACAAGCAATTAAATTAGCTGAATATAAAGTAAATACTGACCCACAAGGAATTAGTGGTTCATTAGTTGAAGGACGTATTTACTATACTGCATTTGTTAGAAATAACAAAAAAGATGCTTTATATGTATCAGCTGATGGATTAAGTTTATAAGATAAAAGGAGGCATCAGTAAGTGTTAGAAGAAATCAAGAAAGACTTGTTTGACAACTTCCGTGAGGGAGATGAAGAAATCTTACAAGAATATATAGATAGAGTAACTGCTGATGCTTTATCTATATCTAATAGAGAAGATAATGATGATAATAGAAAACTATTGAAAAGTGAAATAAAACAATGTGTCAAAGGTTTATATTTACAAAGAGGTGGAGAAGGAAGTACATCTTTATCAAGTGGAGGTACAAATAGTTCTTTTACAAAATGTTTAGAAGATTTAAGAGTAAATATAGTTAAAGCAGGAAAGAGAGTTCCTTTTCTATGAAATTAGTAAGATATTTAAAAGAAGCTAAAATATTAAAAGCAGTAAAAGAAAAGCAATCAAATGGTTCTTATGTAAAATCTTTTCAATTAGTAGATACTTATAATGTTCAAATAAACACATTAGAAGATGAGATAAGTGCAACAATCTATGGAGCTAATATAGATAAAATGTTAAGTATAATGGATAGTTTAGAAAGATTATATATGTTTTTTATTGCAAAGGTAGATAATATACAAGACAATATAAGTTTATATTATGTTCAAATAGATAATGTTAAGTACAAAATCAAGTCAGTTAAAGAAAGTGGCATAATAATTGAAAGAGATGGAACTATTGATAGTGAAAGTTCATTATGAAAAATATAAATGATTTAGTTAAAAGATTTGAAACATTTGAAAAAAGTGTTAATAGTAATTTAGTTGAAGCACAAAGAAAAACTGCTTATGATGTTGGGTTAGATGTTAGAAAACTTGCTCCAAAAGATACAGGAAGATATGCTGACAGTATAAAAGTTAGTAATACCGAAGTTGATGGTATGAAAATAGAAACTAAAATATATACTGATGCTGTGGTAGTATCTTCAAAGAAGAAAAGATATAATTTAGGTTATTTATTAGAAACAGGTACAAGTCCACACATAATAGAGCCTGTGTATGCGTCAATGTTGCATTTTCTAGTAGATGGAAAAGATGTATATGCAAAATTAGTACATCATCCTGGATTTGTTGCTATGCCACATTTTGAACCTGCATTAAATGCTAATAAATATAGATATAAACAAAATATCAAAGAAGCAATAAGGAGGAGTTTTAAGTGAATGAGTTAAGAAACTTCATACAACAAAAGTTGGAGGAAATACAAGATTTAGAAGTAACACCTGAAATACCTGACAATCTATTGGAGAAAAATATTACTTATTTTAGCTATACATTAGAAAAAAACTATTTTGGAGCTGATACAGGTAGAAACTACACTTATAATATAAATCTATTAGGTTATATTAAAAGACTTCAAAATGACACGGAAAACACGCTAGAAATAGTTGATATTATTTCAAATCAAATAGAAGAAAAATTAAAAGAGTTAAATATACATACAAGCTTTTATGATGTATCAGTAATAGATGGTATTAGAAAGATACAAGTAAGAGGAGATTGTATGTATAATGAAATAAATAATGGAATAGTATAAGGAGGAATTATAATGCAAGAAGATACAAGAAATTATCATGCGTATAGTCAAACAAAATTGGAATATGCAACATCAGCAACAGGAACTTATAGTAGAATTTATGGTTTAAGAGTAGTACCTGATATTGGAAGCGAACCTGATGATATTGAAACTACTACATTAGACAATCAAAAGTATAAAACTTCTATATTAGGTTTACAAGATGTTCAAAAATATACATTTGAATTTAATATGGAAGACCCTAGTGCTGAAGCAAACTACAAAATTGCTTGCGATATTGAAGATAGTGGAAATGTTTACTATTGGAAACTTACTTTATCAAATGGAGTAGTTATTTCATTTAGAAGTAAGGCTACAACAGCAATTCAAGGTGGAGAATATGGAGATTTAATAGGATTTAGTATGACACTAGCACCTATTGGAGAACCTGAAAAAACAATACCTACAAGTTTATAAAATTAATAAAGAGGGTGTGGTGTGATTAGAAGCACCATACCTTTTTTTAATAAGAGGAGGAAATACAAATGAAATATTATGAATTAGAATTAAATGGGAGAACAGTTAAATTTAGATTAACTTCAAATGATTGTATGACAATCGAAAAA
>Ga0247611_10007236_pt1 | contig 13985 bp, 9 predicted proteins | sample 177DNAGHGhighgp2_FD_192422 | JGI IMG/M metagenome (GOLD analysis project Ga0247611, IMG submission 192422) | Sheep rumen microbial communities from Palmerston North, Manawatu-Wanganui, New Zealand - 1770 DNA GHGhigh gp2 | ecosystem: Host-associated > Mammals > Digestive system > Stomach > Rumen ...
GTCCTTCTTCAATTGATATTTCTTCAATATTATATTCATCCGGTGCAATTCGGTCTAGCATAGTTCCAACAGTACTGCCATGAACTACATCTTCTTCTGAAATGATAAGTACATTTGAAGCATATGCTGAACAACTTAGCATTATAATTGCTATGACAAAAAATATTGAAATACTAGCAATTTTTCTTTTCATTTTTTCCTCCCTAATTACAATATTCCTGTAATTCGCATTCACAATTTTATACATCTATCAATATAACTGTTTATTTAAATCAAGTTCATTATGGTATCTTTTTAAAAATGGTATTTAATAAATTCTTAAACACAGGTTTTTTCTCTTCTTTACTTGCAGCCCCTTTTCCTGGATTAAATTCAGTTTTTAATTCTTTTTTAGATCCAGTATCTTCTTTTTTACCACTATCTGTTTTTTTTGAGTCTTTAGTAAAATCAGGATTAGCTTCTAGAGTATTCATTGTGCCTTTTTTCTTTTTTGTAAATTCGGCTTTTTTCTTTGATCTACTAGCTTCTTTTCCTTTATTTTCTATCATAGGTCCAGTTTGAGCCCCAACCACACCATCTGCATCTAAATCATTTTTCTTCTGAAAATCTTTTACTGCTGCCTCAGTTTTAGGTCCATAAACTCCATCTTCTTCTAAGTCATATCCTAAATGGTTCAAAAACTCTTGTAATTTTTTTACTTCATCGCCTTTAGAACCTCTTTTTAATATTTTACTGCCATTAAGAATCACTCCATTAAGTATACCATTTTTTGAATTTTCTCCTGAACCTCCGCTCGAGCCTTTCGAACCATCTCCTGGAATTCTTCCTGTGCCTTTTCCATCTGCTTTTTTTACAGTTCCATTTCCTGTAAGTTTAAATGTCTCTCCAAAGTGATAATATCTTACATCAATTAATAGAGTTTTTATAGAACTTGCCCCGCTGGCATCTTTCGCTGTTATAACAACAGAATATATTCCATCTTCTCCTGAGACCTTTGGATTTAACCCTTTCCAACTTGATTTTTTAAATAAAGCATCTATTTTTTCAAATTTTGTTATTCCTACTTTTACATATTTTTTGTTATCTGTCACCGTCTTAATAGCACTCCAATTATTTTGAATGGCACCATTACTTCCAGTTATACGGTCGCTTTCTTTTTTCTTTCCCTTTGGGACTGTCCTTAGTTCCATTTTTGAAACTCCTGTAGCATCATTTGCTAGTATCCCTATTCGATTCATGCTTGATTTTAAGGCAACTATATATGAGGCTGGAGCTCTATTAACTAGTATTTTCCCATCCTCAGATTTCTTTACCATAAATACTTCATCGATAGTAAATTGTTGTTTTAGCTTTGATTTTACGTCATATGCAACAATTTCAAATTTAGTATATTCCTCACCAATTTCACTTGCTGGCAGTCCAATAGTATAAACATATTCTTTTTCAATTTTCTTATACTCCGACTCTGTCGGTCTCTTTACATTTTTTACTTCAGCCCCTCTTTTATCATTATCGTAATGATATATTTTGGGTTGCATCGCTTTTTGTGCTTCATATCTTCCATCACCAGAAGGATATTCACATGCTACACCTCCACAATCTCTAATCTCTATATTCAAATAATCCGATTCAACAATATACTTTAATCTTGGTTCTCTATCTGATTTGAAAGACACATATCCTGGCATTGAATCAACTACTTTTAAGTTTCCCTTTTCTTCAGAAACCTTTGACGTTTTCTTTGGTGCTGAAAAAGATGTTTTTTTACTTGAACTAGGAATTGTATTATTCGTTTCATTTTTTTGAGTAGGAGTTTCATCTACTATTTCAGATGAAGGGGTTTCTGTTTCAGGAACTGCTAATTCATTTGCAATCTCAACTATTGCTTTTACTTCTTCATCTGTTAATCCACTATAACTAGTTAAATTTTTTACATTTTTTCCTAAGCTATTACTATAAGTACATGCAACTAATAAATCTCCCAGTGTAGTTATTTGATTATTCAAATAAACATCTAGTGAATTATCTGTTGCCTTTTTTAAATTTTCATAGACTGGTATACTAGCTACATTTTTTGTAGTCAATCCATCCAATATTTCCTTTAATTCTTCTTGAATTGTCACAATTTCTTGAGTATAATTACCTATCTTACCTACAAACGTACCAATAAAGTACTTTGTGTTCTCAGTACTTCCAATTCTTGTATACAATGTATTTATTGCTGAAGTGGTATCTACCACTGTACCTCTGCTGCTATATGGCAACTGTATAATAACACTATCATATGTTCTTCCATTTGTATCCATTTCATTTACTATCTGTGTAAGTGATTTACCATTACCAATTTGTATTTCTTCTATTGTAAAACTATCTGTTTCAATTTGTTGTAGCATGGATGTCACTGATTTACCATGTACAACATCCTCTTCTGAAATTACTAATACATTTGTGGCATATGCTGAACAACTAAGCATCATAAGTACCAAAGCAAAAAAGACTGAAATATAGACAACTCTTCTTTTCATTTTTAATCTCCTTATAGAAATACTCTATCACAGTATATTATACCTATAAAGCAAAACTAATACTATTACATTAGTTTTACATTTTTAGGCTTAGATTTTCCTTTTCTATGCCTTACATCTAGATAGCAAAGTACAATATATAGTATGACAAAAAAGACATTAGCTATCATTAAAGCTTTTTCATGTTCTAGCTCATACTCTATTCTCACATCGTGTTCTCCTTCATCTGCATAAAAGCATAGTAATGCATCTGCAAATTGAGTTGTTTCTGTATTGACTCCATCAACATACACTTTCCATCCACTGTCGTATGGTATTGAAGTATATACTAATGAATCCTTTTTTAGCTTAATTGTAGCATCTATGCAATCTTCTTTAAAATCGACTATCTCTAGCTTTTCATCACTTACTTGATTATAATAATCTATAAATACATTATCATTTAAAGTATAGAATTGGGGTTCATCTGCAAAATCCATTTGTGTATATGCTATATAGATTGATGTTTGAATACCATGAGTATTAATCTTTTTCACTCCATGGTCTTCATTACCAATAGTTTCAGCATTTTCTATATTAGGAAATAAAAAGCCATAGTCTTCATATAAAGTTTTAGAAAAATCCTCAATGTATAATTTTTCCCCAACTTTAATAAAATCTACATCATAAGAATTTGGATAAAAATAAACTATATCTTTCTTTTCATCTATTTTATATTCATATATAGTTCTATCCTCATCTTTGTATATTTCTTCAAAAGTAACCTTTGCAGGAATAAAAATGTCATTTTCCACATTTGATGATTTTTTTACAATGTCATTTTGTATAGTAAATGGATTTTGTGTATTTATTTTTAAATTACATAATTCATTATTCACAGCAAATCCAATTCCAGAAGTATATTTGAATCTATTGATTGTCTTAGAATTGATACTAATCTCGTCATAATAAAAATCTTGCTCTTTACTTTTAACTTTAAATCCGTCCAATACATACTTTACATCAAAAAGCAAATTATACAATGGTGATGTATCAGTATATATATAGCTATATGATCCATTTCCAGGAATTCCCATAGATTGTTGTAATTTCGACATTCCACTATAAGCCATTGATGAGAAAATTGTAACACCATTATAATTATTCCAAGAACCATCATTTAATGACAAATAGTCTGTCTTTTCCATTCTATAGAATTTTTCTTTATCGTTGTCTTCTATCCATTTAAGCACTGGTTTAAAATCATTATAGTCATTAATAAAAAGAGCTTCATCTTGATCGGGATTCCATAAATTGTTATAAACAAGTATTAATTCTACGCTTGTACAAATCAATAAAACACCTGTAATCACTTTAGTTATACTATAGTTCTTATTTATTAAAATTATGATTGTATATAGTGTTAGAAAGATAGTATTATAAACGAGTATATCCGAACTTAAAACACTTTCTTCATCCATTGCCGTCTGTAATCCATACCATATAAGTGCTCCAATTAGCACAATAAAGATTGTAAGAATCTTAATGTAGGATACCCCTTTTAATCTATCGAATGATTCAGCAGAAATCATCAATAAAATAAAAGAGTATATAAAAGCATATCTATATGGGAAATCGTTTGGTACATGAAACGCATGTAAAAGGCTATCTATTTGTGGTACAAATAGAGCAGCTAAGAAAAAGGACATCAATATTATATTTAATACTTTCTCCTTCAATGGTATTTCCTTATTAAAGATAAAAGCAAAAACTAAAAATAATGGCAACACTCCTACTGCAATACCTGGTACAATAATACTATCCGAATAAAACCACGTCCTATATGCACCATTAAAATGAGAAAACAAAACATCTCTAACATTTATATCAAAATAGAAATCTGATGGGAAAAGCTCTAAGTCATTCGTTGCATCAAATGTATCTAGACTGCTTTTTATTAAAAACAATGAAGTGACACAAAGTGATGCTGCAAGTATAGATACTAAAGCAAATAATATTACAGTTTTAATAAATCTGATTGCAATTTCTCGAAGCATTTTTTTACTAAGCTTGCCAAAAGTTGTATTTAAAATAAATGAATATAAAAAATATAGACATGCAAAAATACATATCATAAATCCAGTATAATAATTCGAAAAAATAGCTATAGCCAAACTAGTACAATACAATATCCATTTCTTTTCTTTAACTATACTATCAATTCCAACTGCAACAAGAGGAATTAACATCATACTATCCATCCACATAACATTTATATAGTATGATGAAAAATAACCAGAAAATGCGTACACTACTGCAAATGGTATATTAGAAAAACTATTTTTCCCTTTTTTTCGATTTAAAAAGAATAACATAAAGCATGAAGTCAAAACAGCTCTAAGCCCTATGACGAACGAAAAAGACATCATAAATCTATGCCTTGGAAAAAATAATGTAATAATATTTATTGGACTAGAAACATAATTTAGAAAGTTTCTATAAATTGGTAATCCTAACCCTGAACGAAATGAATATACTTTGCTTGCATTTGATAGAATTCTATCTCTCATTTCAGCAATCATAACACTATATTGATAATAAAAATCTGTATCCAAAAGAGTATTAGTTCCAAAAGGAACAACTTTCTTTAAAATATAAACACAACAAATAATAAAAAATGAAATAAAAAAACAGGCAATATAGCAAGCTTTATCGCCAAATGGATTCTTAATACTTTTTTTAAATTTTCTCTCTTCTTTTGTCATACAATCCTTCTCTCTAGCTTTATAATATTGCCTATAAACGTTTTCCAAATAAAACAAAAAGGCAGCACATATAGAGCTGCCTACAGTAAAACAACTTTAGTTTGTCAACAATACCTTTGACTACTCTTCTTCTGTATTAACTGTATTACTTTCTTCTACATCTCCAGTATTTTCTTCATCGTCAATGTCTTCTTGTTCTTGTTCTTCTTCATCATCTTCATCAACGAAATCATCAGCAGTTGAGCCATCATCAACTACATCAAGATGTCCATCAACAATTATGAAATTAAGAGTTGCATTATCATAAACAAAATCTTCTCCAAGTGTCTCTTTCATTTCATATTCGCCATCATCAGTTTCTATTTTGAAATCCCAATCTCCACCTTGCTCAATTCTTTCAATTGTAGCTTTTTCTTCTTCATCAACATCAAATGTTTTATTGTCTATTAATTCAATCCATTTTGGGTTTCCATCTTCATCTATGTATTCCTCATTGCCATCTTGGTACATATATAATGTATTTATCTTTTTTCCTGTACTGTTCTTAATTAGGACCTCTATATCTCCTAATTCTTCTTCTATTTCTTCTACATCCACCGCTTCTTCATCAGTAGGCTGTGCAGCATTACGTGAAATAAACATAATAGCCCCGAACAAAACTACTATTAAAATAATACATACTATTATTAAATTCTTAATTTTCATATCATTCTCCTTTGTCTTTCGTATAAAATTAGAATAAACATCCCAAAACCTACTCTAAATTATATCTTATTTTTTTATTCATTCCAACATTTTTTTTATTTCTTTTTTGTTACAAAAAAGCAGCTCTGAAGCTGCTCTATATCTATTATTTTATTTTTCTAAACACTCCGACAACTTTTCCTAATATCTCACATGTTGGAACGATAATAGGATCCATAGTAGAGTTTTCTGGTTGAAGTCTGATATAATCTTTTTCTTTGTAGAATGTCTTCACCGTTGCTTCGTCACCAATAAGTGCCACTACGATTTCGCCATTGTTTGCAACATTTTGTTTTTTAACTAAAATATAGTCACCACTTAAAATACCAGCTTCAATCATACTTTCTCCTCTAACAGTAAGCATGAAAACATCTCCAACTCCTGTGAAATCAAGGGGAACTGGGAATGAATCAGTAATGTTTTCTACCGCAAGAATTGGCTCACCCGCCGTAATCTTTCCAACTAGTGGAACATCTACCATCTCTTTTGAGGAATATGCTTCAAATTCATTCATTTTAACTTGATTATTATCCTTGCCACCTTTAAGAAGTTTGAGTGTTCTACCTTTTTGACTTTCTTTTTTTATGTATCCTTTTTTCTCAAGCGAACTTAAATATCCGTGTACTGTGGCTGTTGAACTAAGGTCAACTGCTTTTCCTATTTCTCTAACTGATGGTGGATATCCGTTTTGATTAACCTGTTCTTCAATATATTTTAAAATAGCTTTTTCCCTTTTATTTAACTCATTTGGATCTTTTCTTCTCATATATTTCATCCCTTAAATTAAAGATATTTGGATTTCGGTATCCATAACCGTTCTATAAAAAATGAATGTATTATAGAACACATTCATTTTATCATTACTATTTTACCATGTCAAACATTTTTTCGCAAAACTTTTGTTTTCTTTTATTCATACCACTCAAATACCCAATCTAAAAGCTTTACGGTATCTCCTTCCTTTACTCCTTTATCTCTCAAAGCTTGTTCAATACCGATTTTTTTAAGCATCTTTTCCATATAATGATATGATTCGTTATCGCCAATGTTAACTCTTCCCATCAGTCTTTCCACTGCTGGCCCTGTTACTACAAATTCGCCATCAATTATCTCTACTTCAAATTCGTCCTCTTCATCTTCTAGTGTATATACCACTCTGTCCTCAATATCAACAATATCTTCTTTTGGAAGTTTCTTTAGAACTTCAGCCACGTGATTGAATAATACGTCTAATCCTTCTCCCGTGACAGCTGATATTTTATAAATTTCTATGTCTTTTTCTTTGGCCAAGTCTTCAAGTTTTTTATAATTGTTCGTGTCTTGCATACTATCTATTTTATTAGCTACTATGATTTGTTTTCTACTTGCAAGTTTTTCACTATATTTTTTTAGTTCGTCATTAATAATATTAAAGTCATTAACTGGATCACGTCCTTCAACACTTGCAACATCTATTACATGTAAAAGCAATCTTGTCCTTTCAACATGTCTTAAAAACCTAAGACCTAATCCTACTCCATCACTTGCGCCCTCTATTATTCCTGGGATATCTGCAACAACAAAACTATCCCCATGTTTTGTTTTAACCACTCCTAAATTAGGGTCTATTGTAGTGAAGTGATAATCAGCAATTTTGGGTGTAGCCTTTGTTACTTTAGAAAGAATAGTTGATTTTCCTACATTTGGAAAGCCTACCAATCCAACATCAGCAAGAAGTTTTAGCTCAAGAATGATTTCTTTTTCTTTCCCTTTTTCTCCATCTATCGCAAATCTTGGAGCTTGCCTTGTAGAAGTTGCAAAATGAGAATTCCCTTTTCCTCCTCTTCCGCCTTTAAGAATAAGCTCTTTTTGCCCAGGGTTCGACATATCAACTATCACTTTTCCAGTTTCAGCATCTTTAACAATTGTTCCTATTGGAACTTTTACAATGTAGTCACTTCCACTTTTTCCAAATCTATGACTTCCACTGCCATTTTGTCCATCTTCAGCTTTAAATTTTTTATTGTATCTAAAGTCTATAAGTGTATTGCTGTCTGGATCAACTTCAAAATAAATGTCACCACCTTTTCCGCCATCTCCACCATCAGGTCCACCAGCAGCAACATATTTTTCACGTCTAAATGTAGCTGCACCATTGCCTCCATTACCTGATTTAATTATTATCTTAACATAATCAACAAACATTTTTCTCAACCTTTTCATTTTTATAATCAAATTGGGGCCTCTTAAATAAGACCCCAACATGCTAGTCTACTAATAGTCCAACTTTTTTATATATTTCTTTCAAGAACAAATCTGTCTTTTCTTTGGCTTTTTTGTCTCCAGCCTCGTAGATTAGTTTTAGCTTTTCTGGATTGCTAATCAAATCTTTATATTTGCTTTGAATGGGATCAAGCCTTTCAATAATAGCCTCTGCAACAGCAGACTTAAACATCCCATAACCCTGTCCTTCAAATTCTTTTTCTATCTCATCCATAGATTTTCCATTAAGTATACTGTATATTGTCATTAAGTTACTAATTCCCGGCTTATTATCTCTATCATAATGAACATGATTCTCAGAATCTGTAACAGCTTTTTTTAATTTCTTACGAATGGTATCACTATCATCTGTAAGTAGTATTTTATCATTTTCGTCTTCCGCACTTTTACTCATTTTAGATGTTGGATTTTGAAGTCCCATAATTCTAGCACCACTTTGAGGAATATAAGGTTCAGGGATCACAAATGTGTCTCCATATATTCCATTAAATCTTTCGGCAATATCTCTTGCTATTTCTAAATGTTGCTTTTGGTCATCACCAACTGGAACAAGATTAGCATTATATAGCAAGATATCTGCTGCCATTAGCACTGGATATGTAAATAGTCCGCTATTTATATTATCACTATGTTTTTGCGATTTATCTTTGTATTGTGTCATTCTACTAAGTTCACCCATATAAGTATAACAATTTAATACCCATGATAAACCTGTATGTGCTGGGACGTGCGATTGAATAAAAATAGTATTTTTGTTTGGGTCTAGTCCACATGCTATATATAACGCAAGTAATTTAAGAGTATTTTCTCTAAGTTTTTCAGGATCATTTCGCACAGTAAGAGTATGTAAATCTGCTATCATATAGTAACAGTCGTATTCATCTTGTAACTTCACAAAATTGTTTAATGCACCAATATAATTTCCAAGAGTCAAATTTCCTGTTGCTTGTATTCCACTTAAAATAATCTTTTTATCCATAACTTTGTACCTCACTGAGATTGTATCTTATTTAGTATGTTAAATCAATACTTATCGTCTATGAGTTTTTAAATTCTCATACCACACTTCACCTAAGCTCACTCCTCTTTGAAACTGTTCTTGATTTACGATAGGTATAGAATACAAACTTGTACCACTTTCTTCTATTCTTTTATTTAACAATTCTATAAAAACTTCATCGTCTTCATTAGATTTTTTATTTTGAATTTTTTCTTTAACCATTGCTCCCAATTCTTCTATATTAATAGAAGAAATTGAACGCTTTATATCTTGGTAAAATGGAATTTCATGTTCTTGTAATAGTCCTACTTTTTTATAACTTTGAATAACCTCTTTAGCTTTTGAAAAATTTCCTTGATTAGAAAGATTCCTTGAAGTCAAGTTAATTATTTTTAATAAATCAGTATACTTTCTTGCCTTTGCACATTCCTCATATGAACCAACACCCTTGCATCTACTTAGAGTTTTAATAAATTCTTCGGCATCGATAATTGGGTATGTTTCCACACGATCCCTTATAATTAAAAATAAATATGCTTCTGCCTTTTTCTTTGCTTCCTCCGGATTCATAGTTCTTGAAAATACAGTAGTACTTTCACTCCTTCTCTTACCTTCTTCTTCTAAATACCTCTCATATTCTTCTCTTGTCGCACTTCCATCTAATAGTTTTTTTATTATAGAATCTGTTTCTGGAGTAATCTTATATTTAGCATCGTATAATGCCTTTGAAGAATTGATTTTCGAAATCTTTGCATATATCTTTCTAATTAGTTCATTACATACGATACCTTTATTTCTAACTCTATTTAATTCTCTTTCTAGCGCGAATAACTCACCAACATCATATGTTTCACCAAGCAAAGACTCTACACTAGCCATCCTTTTTCCATCAACAATTTTCAGCGGCTTATTAGCAGCAACTATATCTACACTATATCTGTTTGGAAAGTTTATAATGTCCATAATTGAGTCTCTTACAAGTATCTCATCTAATCTATCACATTGCGCAAGTGAGACTTCATATCCTTTTAAATCAGAAATTAATGATGATAGTTTATGGAATAGTGTCTTTTTTTCTTTATTGCTTGAAGCTTTTAGGATTTTCTTTTCTGTCACATCAATAGCAGCAATTTTGTCTTCGACATATGCATCATCCCTTATACACTTACTTTCTGCAGGTGCCTTAAAAAGAATTCTAGCATAATTATCACGAATTTTGTCCATTCTAGTGGTAATAACTTTAGGCCTATCTATTGTAAATTCTGGTTCAAAAATTTTGGGTTTTGGCTTTCTTGGCCTACTTTCAGCTTCTACACGAGCTATTTCTCGTGCTTTTTGGTTTTCCAACTCTGCAATATATTTATCTATTTCTTTTTTTTCTATATCAAACTGAAAAGCAATATCTTCTGATTTTGCTCCTTCATGTATTAATATTCTTATTACATCTTTATAAAAATCTATTCCCATTTCTACATCCTTTTTTAACAATAAGGGGCTTTTCTTATTGTTAATAATAAAGCCCCTTATCAATTCATGCTGTGTTGTGGTTGGATTTACTTTGTTTTGTTAATGTTACGTATTATCTCCAAAAGACCTGCGAGATTCATACATGTAATCTCTTTGCATAATGGTGGTTTGAAATTCATCGAGATGAACTTTGTTACCTCCGTACCAACATAATAGTATTCTCTAAGCAAATCAACAGACTCAACTCCATTATCATTTGCATATTTCTGGAGATAAGACATTACGGTTTGCGTTGAATAATCATCTACATGGCCTAAAAGATAAATTAAGAAATCCATAAAAAATTTTTTAGGTTTTTTTTCTTCATTTTCTTTAAAAATGAAAGCAAAAATCTCATTAAGAATATCCTTAACTTCTCCATTTGCATGCAGTAGATTGACAAAACCCTTCACTCCTTCGGGCAGATCACTCAATTCACCACTTTCAATGATTTCCTCAAATGAATACCCTATTTTGACTCAGGTTTTTCTTCGGAAATACCTTCCATTTCCTGCGCCTGACTTGAAGATGTTCCAGCTTCCTGCATATTTTTCCAATACAGTGACTGCTGAATACACTTCTTCACAAAATTCGTAAAGTGAACACCCGCATTGATCTCATGCAGCGGTTTCGTCAGTCGAGGCTGGAAAATATGCTTCTGCTTCGGGTTGAGTCCAATTGGATCAATACCTTTGATTTTCTTCCAGGTATTTTTCCAGGTCACTTCTTCACCCTTACTCATCAAACCTATAAATCTGTGAATAACCGGTTTCAGAATTTCTGTTGCCATCTCATCGTATCCAACGTATACTGCAAAAGCAAGAGCAACATCGTCTTCCGTTTTTGCCTGCTGCAGATCATTATAGAGCGGCATATCCAAAATCATTTCTGTTGATCTCTTTTTTGCCTCAGTATGATCATCTGCAGGTTTCTCTGTAGGCGCATTCTCGGTTTCCGGCTGCACTTCCTCAGCAGTTTCCTCTGTGGATGCTTCTTCGACTTCCGGCTGCGTCTCCTCAGCAGTTTCCTCTGTGGATGCTTCTTCGGCTTCCGGCTGCGTCTCCTCAGAAGTTTCCTCTGTGGGTGCATTCTCGGTTTCTGGCTGTACTTCCTCAGAAGTTTCCTCTGTGGGTGCATTCTCGGTTTCCGGCTGCATTTCCTCAGAAGTTTCCTCTGTAGGTGCATTCTCAGTTTCCGGCTGCACTTCCTCAGCAGTTTCCTCTGTGGATGCTTCTTTGGTTTCCGGATGATCTTCCTCAGTAGGTTCCTCTACAGAAACTTCAGTAATCTCTGACCGGAAATCTTCCTTGGGATTCTTCACAAGGACTTCTTCATCTTCCTGATGATTATCTCTTACAATATCCACATGCATGAGATCAACTTTACCAGTAAAGATCTTATTAAAAATTTCGATAGGAAGTACCTTCTCCGTCTTAAGCAGAATAATGAGTTCATACTTTCCGGTTTCTTCCAGTTCCATACCGAAAAAGCCATCAGTATCTACACTGATAAGGTATGTTGCAATCGCATATGCACATTCCCGAGTCAACTCTGTTACCCGAATCTCATATCTGTTCATTTTTTCCTCCAATGTAATACAATAAAGAAACCACAACAACAACAATTTTTGTTTATGTGTAAATCAAAGTGCAACAAGAATTTGAAAGATATTTTACTCTCAATATTTATCTCGTTTTGATTTTACACTATAAATAAAATTGTTAGCATCCATTATAACACAGAACCTCAGATATATCAAGTGTTTTATAGTTTATATCTAAGAATTCTTATTGTATTAAAAATTGTAATCAGTGTTACACCTACATCTGCAAATACTGCTTGCCACATTTTAGCTATACCTAGCATACTCAACGCAAGTACAATAAGCTTTACAGAAAGTGCAAAAACCAAGTTTTCCACAATGATTTTATTCGTATATTTTGATATTTTTATTGAAGAAACAATTTTCTTTAAGTCATCTGTCATCAGTACTACATCAGACGCTTCTAAAGCAGAACTTGCACCAATACCTCCCATTGCAAATCCAATGTCAGAAATGGCTAATACTGGAGAATCATTAATACCATCACCAACAAATGCAACCATTGCATTATTTGAATGTTCCTCTTCTAGAAGCTTTTCAAGCTCACTATATTTATCCTGTGGTAACATTTCTGCCTTTACACTATCTATACCAATTTCCTTTGCTACTTTTACAGCTGTATCTGCTCCATCTCCTGTAAACATAGTTGTTGATATATCCATTTCTTTTAATTTTGAAATTGTATCTTTAGCTTCTTGTTTTATCGTATCGTTTAAAACAATATAACCTATATTTTCACCATCGACACTGATATACACTAAAGTGCCATTTTCTTCATGCTTTTCTTTTTTGGCTTGACCTTCAAGTATATATTCGTAACTTCCTATTTTAATAGTTTTATCATTTTGTTTGAAAGAAATGCCTTTTCCACTTTCCTCTTTATAGTCGTATATAGTAACGATATCTTTTTCTTGATTTTTGTTTAGCTCCTCATACTTTTGAATAATTACCCTTGCAATCGGGTGATTTGATAATTTTTCACCTTGCCAGCAAAGGTCAATTATGTCTTTATCACTATATTGAGAGTTAATTGAAACTATCTTTTCCACCCCAAATGAGCCTTTTGTAAGTGTTCCAGTTTTATCAAACACAAATCTTTTTATTTTTCTAATGGAGTCCAAATGATTACTACCCTTTATTAATATTCCCTCTTTAGAAGCCTTACCAATACCTGTAAAATAACTAAGTGGAACAGATATAACTATTGCACAAGGACATGATATTACAAGGAATACCAATGCTCTATAAAGTGCTTCTTTGAATGGTACATTCATGAAAAATGGTAAAACTATGCACATTATAAAAGCAAGCCCTACAACAATAGGTGTATATATTCTTGATGCCTTATTAACAAATGTTTCAGTTTTGGTTTTCTTGTCTGTCGCATTTTCCACCAAATTAAGTATTTTACTAATTGTACTGTTTTCATATTCTTCAAGAACTTTTATCTCTATAAGTCCAGAGTCATTTATACTACCTGATAAAACTCTATCACCTTCAACCACTTTTTTATGCTTACTTTCACCAGTTAGAGATGATGTATCCAAACTTGCTTCCCCTGAAATAACTACACCATCTAGTGGTATTTTCTCTCCTTGCTT
>Ga0247611_10007237_pt1 | contig 13984 bp, 5 predicted proteins | sample 177DNAGHGhighgp2_FD_192422 | JGI IMG/M metagenome (GOLD analysis project Ga0247611, IMG submission 192422) | Sheep rumen microbial communities from Palmerston North, Manawatu-Wanganui, New Zealand - 1770 DNA GHGhigh gp2 | ecosystem: Host-associated > Mammals > Digestive system > Stomach > Rumen ...
CTTGTAAGTTAGCCCATTCAGCCTTAACTTCAACCTCAACTGGCATAGATCCACCAAGGTCAATAGCCATATGGTTTTGTTCAACTACATCAGCACCCTTCTTAGAGTAAGTCTTTGTAGCGAAGTCTTTCATATGTTGTTTTGCTTCTTCATAATCCATAATATTTTGGTTTAATTTGAAGAATGCAGATTGGATAATAGTATTAACACCTAAACCAGCACGGAAACCAGCTTGCTTAGCACCTTCATATGCATTGATAATGTATAATTTAGCATGCTTTTCAGCTAATAATCTCTTATACTTATTAGGTAATCTATTTTCAATGTTGTCTTTGTCAACAACTGTATTTAATAAGAATGTTCCACCATCACGTAAACCATCAATCATATCGAACTTGTCAAGATATGCATCTGTAGTACAAGCTACGAAGTGAGGTTGGTTAACTAAATAAGTTGAACGAATTGGGTTCTTAGAGAATCTTAAATGTAATCTTGTAGAACCACCTGACTTCTTAGAGTCATATGCAGCATAGCTTTGTGCATATAAGTCAGTGTAATCACCAACGATCTTAGAAATATTCTTACAAGCACCTACGATACCATCTCCACCTAAACCGAAGAATAATAATTCTGTAGTTGATGGATCAGCAACATCGATTGGAGCTGGTATTTCAAGTGATGAATAGTTAATATCATCATTGATACCAATTGTGAAATGATCTTTTGGACTTGCCTTCTTTAAGTTATTGAATACAGCATGAATCATATCTGGTGTAGTATCTTTTGAAGATAGACCATAACGACCAGCAACGACCTTTGGTGCATCCTTAACATCAGCAAATGCAGCCTTAACATCTAATGCAAGAGGCTCATATAAAGCACCTTGTTCAATTGTTCTATCTAATACAGCAATCTTCTTAACTGTCTTAGGTAAAGCTGCTAAGAACTTCTTAACAACGAATGGACGATATAGATGTACTTCTAGTAAACCTACTCTTTCGCCTTTCTTTCTTAAGTAGTCAACAACTTCTTCAGCACATTGGTTAACAGAACCCATAGCAATGATTACTCTAGTTGCTGCAGGTGAACCATAGTATTGATATGGTTGATAATTTCTACCTGTTGCTTTAGAAATAGCCTTCATGTACTTTTCAACAACTGGATATACGCCAACATACTTTTGAGCTTGTAACTCACGAGTTTGCATATAAACGTCATCGTTTTGTGCAGTACCACGAGTCTTAGGATGTGCAGGGTTTAAAGCCTCTGCTCTAAATTTAGCGACTGCATCCTTATCTAATAATCTATCGAATACCTTGTAATCGATTGGTTCAACAGTATTAACTTCATGAGAAGTTCTGAAACCATCAAAGAAATGTAAGAAAGGAATAGATGATTTAATTGCAGATAAGTGTGCAACACCAGCTAAATCCATAACTTCTTGAACTGAATTTGAACATAACATTGCAAAACCAGTTTGACGACAAGCCATAACATCTTGATGATCACCAAAAATTGCAAGTGATTGTGCAGCTAATGCACGTGCAGAAACATGGATAACACCAGGTAAACATTCACCAGCGATCTTATACATGTTAGGAATCTTTAATAATAATCCTTGTGATGCTGTATATGTAGTAGTTAAAGCACCAGCTTCAAGTGAACCGTGAACTGTACCAGCAGCTCCACCTTCAGACTCCATTTCAACTACTTTAACAGGCATGTTAAATAAATTTTTCTTTCCTTGAGAAGCCCATTCATCTGTATACTCAGCCATTGGTGAAGACGGAGTAATAGGATAAATACCAGCTACTTCAGTGAAAGCATAGGCAGAATATGCAGCAGCATAGTTTCCGTCTATGGCCATTCTTTTTACTTCTTTGCTCATTTTTAATCCTCCTAATGAGATAATTTTTTACATTAATATTATAAAACTTTTAATGCAATTATTCAACAACTAATGTATAGAAATTGAATGAAAATAGAAAATGCAAAAAACGGCTTTGTTGAGCCGTTTTTCTTTAATTTAAAATAAGTTATGCACCGTGAATTGAATATTTTCGTCTTAATTTCACTGTTCTTTTAGTGCTCTTATTCAAATGCAATACTATTTAATTTTGTAGTCTTAGCACTACCCTTAGTACATGCTAATACTACTTTAACATAAACTGGACCAGCAACAGATACATCTTGAGAAACATCTAAATTTTTAGTGTTGTCAGATGCTTTAAATTGAGCTACTTGTGACCAAGATTCTCCATCTGCAGATGTATAAACTGTAAATGTTGTTGTACCCTTATCAGTAGCATAAATATTTGCAGAAATCTTAGAAATAGATTTTAGCATAAAATCAGAAACTGCTGTTATTGTGTTTCCTGTATAAAGATCTCCAGTAAGACCTGCAGTTGTAGATGTTGTTGTTCCTGTTATCTTCCAAGTGCTAAAATCAGAAGTTGAATAACTATCTAGTGTTTCGCCACCTAATTCAGTAAATGCATTTTCTGCAGCTGTTAATTTCGCATAATTTGTAACGTTAATTCTTGAACCTTCTGAAATACTATTGTAGATTTCTCTAGCCTTTGTAATAGAAGCTCCATCTTTCTTTGTAATTGTTGCTGGTAATACATCAATTAACGCAATATCATATGTTACTGCAAAATTATCATAGCCTGAAATTAATGCTTGTTGAGTTTCTGTTAATCCTGTATATGCATCATAAGCTTCTGCATAAGATGATAAATCATTAGCATTTGTAATTAATGCTTGTACACCATATACTTCTTCTAATTCATTATATGTCTTTCTTGCATCTGTAACAGTCTTATATGCATTCTTAACATCAGCTAATGCTTGTTGAGTTTCATCAAGTGCTTCATATGCTGCTTCAGCATAAGAAATTGCTTTACCGCATTCAGTTGTATAAGTAATAGTTGATGGAATATCAGCAACTCTTGCTAGGAATATATCAACACCTAGTGATTGCATTTCAGCTTCAGCAGATGTTAATTTAGATAAATTAGAAATTGTTACATTGCTTACTCTACTAATTAAATTGTTATAAGCAACTCTTGCAGCAGATACTAATGATGAATTAGCAGCTGTAACAGGTGTTTGAATCTTTTCAATTTCACCTTCTACGAATGCAATGCCTAATTCCTTATATGTATTATAAGCAGTTGTTACATCTGCATAATCAGTTATTCTTGCTTGTAAAGCTGTACCTAATGATGAATAAGCATCCATTGCAGCTTTAATTAATTTATAATTGTTGTCATTATATTCAACAGTTGTTGGAATTGCATCATGAGCTGCCTCATATTGAGCAATTAATTGTTGATTTAATTCCTCAGAATCATATGCTTTGAATTCACACTTAGTAACAGTAGTTTCTTTGTCATTTTTACCATTTGCTGTAAATGCAACACAGCTTACAACTACATATTCACCTGGCATTAATACTGCAGTTTTATCAGATGAAGATAATTCTAATACAAGTGATCCATCCTTCTTTAATAAATATCCAGTATCAAAGCCAGAAGATGCAGTTGCTGCCATAGTAACTGTTACAGGTGCAGTAACTGTAAATACCTTTAATACACCTTTTCCTTTTCCGAATGTTAATGAAGTTGCACCTGAAATTGTTGCAGATGAAGCTACAGATGTGATATTTGTATCAGTTGAATATGCACACTTATTTGTTTCTGTTCTATATCTAGAACCTGCTTGAGCAACACAATCTAATCTTGCTTGACTTGCATCAGTTAAATAACAATCAGATTGCTTATTTGTTGCATCATAATAGAATAATTCTGGATTAGTATCAAAATGATTATAGCTAATTCCTGTTTGATTATCTTTACAATTTGGAGCCTCTACTGCATTTTCAGAACGATCTGTAACATCAGTTGCATCATAATTATTGAAGCATCCAATTACTGCATTCTCATATGCTTTACAAACACCAGTACCACCTTCAGCTTTGTATTCCACTGGTCTAGAACAACCAAGATAATAATTCTTTTCAGCAAACATATATGAGTCAGCTCTTAATGAAGAAACTGTATCTGCTGTTCCTATAATAAAGTTATTATAGAAGTGAATATTTGCTTTTCTTGCTAAAGGTTGTCTTGCAGCACATTGATACCATAAATTATGATGATATGTTAAACAGTATTGAACTGAAGTTTTACCAGAACCAACTAAATTTGTCTTATGGCAATTTTCAAAGTAGTTATAGCTACATGTGAAATATCTTCCACGCTTGAAATCACATGAACCATCGCCTTCAGATTTATCACTTTCTGCAGGACTTGAAATAGATGGAGCTAAGAATGTATTATGGTGTATCCAGCATCTTTCTACTGCTGCTGTGATAGTTAAAGTTGATTCAGTTTCTTGACCTTCCATACCGATTGCATCTTCTGGTGTGTTAATGAATGTTAAATTTCTAACTTCAAAGTTCTTTGCTAAATCAGGATGTGCAGTTTCACAAATTAAATGGAATCCCCAACCATCAATAATTGCATCATTACCAACACCTTCGAATGTAATATTTTTACCAGATTGCATACGTGCCATATGGCCGTTATCTCCAACTGATCCACCATAATCAACTCCGTCATAATCTGTTAATCCATCGATTTGACCAGCATCTGCTGCTGAATAAGTTCCTGGCTTACCTAATCCTGATTCTGATACACAACCAACAAATCTAACAATTAAAGGAATATTATTTTGAGCTAATGCTAATATACATCCTGCATTAGAATTAGGTTTACCACCCTTACCATTAACTCCACTTCCATTATCTTTACCAGCTGAATTTAAGATATTACCGATACCAGTAACTGAATAATCTTTATTATTAACAGCATCATGGAATGATAAATTAATTGTATTCTTATTTTCGTCTGTTACATATAATACGATTGCATTATCCTTGATTGTACCATCATCATTATATGCACCAACTCCTTCTGTGTTATTGAAATGTGCATAACCTGATCTATCATAAGCTTCTACTTTTATTTCTTTGTCTGAATAAGCAGCTGTAATAATATTATCATCGATTATTGGTGCAACCTTAACTGTATAATCACCAGCTTTTAAACCAAATAATTCTGCTCTTACACTACCTTGAGATTTAATGAAGTATACTTGCTTTTCATCTAATAATTTATTGGTATAACCATTTCCGTTTAATACTACTGCATATGAATCAGCATCTGTATATTCTGCAAATGTAATATATGCAGATTCTTGGAATCCTTCTCCTCCAGTAATACTTATTTTAGCAACTGGATTAGTATCAACTGAATAATGAGCTCTTAAAACTAAGTTAGCTGTAATAGTTTCAGTTGTAATATCAAATTCTTGATTATCAGCTGTATTATACCAATAATCAAATTTATAACCTTCTATATAAGGCTTTTTAATCTTTTCAGTAACTAATGTATCATCATCTACTGTAACTGTAGTAATTTCATTACCATCGTTATCTAAGAATTGAACATTAAATATTTTTACATATTCTGCATATATAGTTGTATTTGTATCAAATGTTGTTGTTAAAACAAATGCTTGTGAATATGAGCTATTAGCAAACCAGCCTTTTAATCTATATCCATCTATATTTAATACAGGTAATGCACTTAATGATTTACCCTTTTCAATTTGAATTGAATCAATTGTTTTGCCTTCTACATTAGTTACAAATGAAATTGTTACAATCTCATCTGGTGTTAATTCAACCCATTTAGCATACAAATTAGTATTTGAATCAAGTGTATTATTTAATGTAAATTCAGTTCCTGCATCAAAAGTTGATGTAGTGTACCAACCAGCAAATTTATAGCCTGATTTATCATTTAATGATGGTAATTCTGATAATTTACCACCTTTTCTAACTTTTAATGAATCAATGCTTTGACCATTATTGCCATAGAAATTAACATCAACCTTTTCAATAATAACTTCATAAGCTATTTTAGTTAAAGCTAGAGATGCTCCCGTAGAATCCTTATCCTTTAAGCCTTTAATTCTATAAAGACCTGGCTTTAATGATAAAGAAGATAAAGAAATATTTACAGCGCCTTTACTTTTATAAGAAGATGATGATGTATATACTAAAGTTTCTGTACTACCATCTACCTTATAAATATATACCTTTCCTTCATCACCAGAACCCCATGTTCCAGAGAAAGTAATACTACTTCTTGTAGTTAAATTGATATCAATTGCTGTACCTTGAGTATTTAAAACTGTATTACTTGAATCTAATATTGCTTCAGTTCTAAATGTAAAATTACCAACTGTTAAATCTGATTGTAATTGTGGTCTACTCTTTTTATCTTTTCCTGTAAATGATGAAGCAATTGTAGAAAATGCAGTATAACCTGTTCCATATCCTACAAATTCAGTTTCTAATGCTTCTTCAAATACTGCAATTAATTCAATATTTGAAGATACTTCTGTATTGAAATCAAATTCTGCACCTTCGTATTCCCAATATGAGAACATATATCCGTTCTTTGTAGGTTTTTCACTTGGTTCAGTAATTTTTCCATTCTTATCATAAGATATAGTCTTAAATGTTTCGCCATTTGCTGTGAATGTTACTGTTATTTGCTCAACATATTTACCATATAATGTTATATGATTTTTAATTTCTTGATTAGTATATTTTGTAGTATATTCTGCATCCATGTACCAACCATCAAATCTATATCCTGAAATTTCGTTTACAGTCGGTAAAGTCACTTTTTCACCTGGAATAATCTTTATTGAAGTAAATGTTTGACTACCTTCATTTACTGCAAAGCTAATAACAGGCTTTTGATACACACTAAATGCTGCATAGAATTCTACATTTCCTGTAACATTTCCTAAAGTTACCTCATTAAAATCTTTATCAACCCAACCAGTAAATACATAATAGTAAGTGTCATCAGGATCCTTTGTTGGGTCAGCTGGAGCTTCAATTGCAGTACCGTAATCTACTGTCTTTTTCTTTATTTCTGTCACGCAATCTGAAGCATAGAAGATATATGTATATTGTTGTTTAGTTTCTATAAATCTTGCATAATAAGAAGAGTTTTCAATAATCTTATCAAAATCTTCTACTTTTACACCACCAGTTTTAGCTGTATACCAGCCATCAAATGTGTATGTGTATTCAACTGTTGCATCCTTTGTTGGAGCTGTAGGAACTGGTATTGCACTACCTACTTTTAAGCTATCTGTAGATAGAACAGTTGTTCCATCTTCTGCATAAAATGTATATGTGAATTCTACATCATTTGAAATAAATCTAGCATAATAAGATACATTTCCTAAAACATTAAAATCTGTAACTCTTTCGCCAGCTTCTTTTTCAGTATACCAGCCAACAAATGTAAATCCATCCTTTGAAGGATCTGCAACCATTTCAGCGGATGTACCATAATCAACTTTTCCTTCTTTTATTACTGTTGTTCCATCTTCGCCATAGAATTTGTATGTATATTGTTGCTTAGTTTCTTTATATCTAGCATATAATTTAACATCACCTGATAAAGTTCCAAAATCAGTAACCTTATCTCCACCTGTCTTTTCTGTATACCAGCCATCAAATTCATATGTAAATTCTACTGTTGCATCCTTTGTAGGATTTTCTGGAGCAACAATTGTACTACCATATTCTAATGTTTCCTTCTTTAATTCTGTTGTTCCATCCTCATCAAAGAATGTATAAGTATATTTATTCTTTGTTTCAATGAATCTAGCATAATATGTTACATTAGCATTTGCGCTACCAAAATTAGTAACCTTTTCTCCACCTACTTTAGCTGTATACCAACCATCGAATGTATATGTAAATTCTTGAGTAGCTTCTCTAGTTGGGTCTGCAGGTGAAACGATACTATCTCCCTCACTTAAAGTATCAGCCTTAATTAACTCATCATTATAATTTTTCCAAATTACACTAAATTCTTTTTCAGTTTGATCTGTAGTTGTAGAACCTTGTGTTACTGGATCATTATTTGTCGTAGTAGGAACTGTTTGTTCTGTTGAAGTATTATCATTCTTACTTGTACTTACATCAACTGATCCCTGACATGATGCAGTTACTAATGTTGCAGCTAATAAGCTTACACCTAATAAAATTTTCTTCTTTTTCATAAATTCTCCTTTATTTATTGATTTCGGCAGATAAATAAAACGTTTTCATCGCCTTTCACATTATTATAACAATTAATTTATTATTTTTATTGGTAAAAAAATAAAAAACTGCATTTTTTTTGCAGTTTAATTATTTAATGATTTCTTTATACACATCATAATATACAGAAGCTCTATTATCACTAGTAAGATTATATAATTCATCTTTTAATTTTTCATCATTTTTAATGAATTCAACAATACGTGGATTATATCTTGTACCCTTATATTTTATTAATTCATCTAATAGTGTATAGAAATCTTTACCAACAGTATAATTTCTACCTAATATATCTGTTGCAGCATCAATAGAGTCTGCAATAGATATTAAATCTATAGCAATTTTATATTTTGATTGACTATTATCAAAATCATCAGGATATCCACCTTTTCCATCATATGTTTTATGATGTCCTAGCATTACATCATAAAATTCTTTAAATGATGTATCATTACCAAATAATAATTTAGATTTAGATGGATGCATTCTTATATATTTAAATTCTTCATTTGTTAATTTTCTATTTTGTAAATTAATAACTCCTACGGTTAAGCATTTACCTAAATCATGATATAAGGCAGCATCTTCTAAATATCTCATTATTTTATCATCAGTATCATATCCTATAATTCTTAATGGATCAAATATATAACTATCACGTTCTAACAATTCAGATGCGATAGCTATTGTTATTTTTTTAACCATAATACTATGGATATATGTAATTGGTTGTCTTCTTAATACTAAGATTTTTAATAAGGCAGCCTTTTGTTCAATATTAATACAGAATGGTAATAATACTTTATATAAATCAGCTGATATATCATCAAAATAGCTTGTATGATCCTTATATGGTACACTATCAATATATTTTAATAATGTAAATCCGATTTTTTCTAAATAAGAGAATTTTAAATCATCAGGCATAACAGATGTAGCCAAAAGCTCAAATATTATTTCTGAAATATCAAATAATGTACAGAATCTATTTAGATTATCATCGGTACCATCATATTCTATTCCATCTCCTAAGAACAAATTGAAGAAATACATTAATTTAGCTATCATTTCACTTACATCATATTCACCATAAGAATATTTATAAGCCAAATCAATTAATTCCTTTTGAGTATCATCTACTTCTTCAGTTTTAACCAATCTATTAACAATATTAAAATATTTTTGTTCAATTTCATAATCTGAATTAATAAAATATGGATAGGCTGAAATAAATACATCATTTATTAAATGCATTTCACTTTTTATATTCTCATTATCCTTATCTATACTTTGGACTGTATCACTATTATAAAAAGAATTGACATCTACATAATATTTTAAAATATCTTTTCTAACATTAGCATTTAAATCAGCTAAGGGTCCTATTAAATTATAATAAGCCATAAAAATCAATCTTCTAGATTCTGGAGTTTTTATATCTTTATATATTCCCTTAAGATTAATAATTTTTTCATATTTAGCTAATGGATTAATGTCTAATGAATCATTATCCATTCTTAAGAAGAATTCCATTTCTTCTAATGCACCCATGCAATATAAAAATAATAATTTTTCATAATCAATATTTTTTTCATAATAATTAATTAATAAATTGATTATTTTTATCATTATACTAGCATCATGTATTTCTTTATCATTAAATTCTTTTATTACTAAGAAAAATTCATTTGCAATTTCTTCAGTGAATTCAGTCTCTAAAATTTTATTAATGTCTGATAAAATTTGTTCGTTTTCCAAAAACATTTTTCTAATTAATTCTGAACGCTTAATTAAATTTAATTTCCATTCATTAAAATTATCAATATCATATAAAGAGTCATTATAATTACTATAATCAATAACATTTTTCATATAGATTTTTTTGAAATTTCGAATAGTTTCTATCTCATTTGACATAAATCCACCTCCTTTTTTCAGTTATAAAGGTACATATTATTATTAATTTTAACATATAAATAATTATTTTTCTACATTACAAGCCTAATTAAGTTACATAAAATGTGAAAAATATGTGTTTAAATTGATTTTTTGTTTTTTTTAGTAAACAAAAAAGGAGTCCGTCTTGAACTCCTTGAAGGTGACTAGTTAAATAATGGTGTTGATAGGTATCTATCACCATTATCTGGTAATAAAACAATGATTTTCTTACCTTTATTTTCAGGTCTTTTTGCTAGTTCCTTAGCTGCAAATAAAGCTGCACCTGAAGAAATACCAACAAAGATACCATCTGATTTAACTACTTCTGCACCAGTCTTAAAAGCTTCCTCATTTGGTACTGTAATAATTTCATCATAAATATTTGTGTTTAATGTTTGAGGAACAAATCCAGCACCTATACCTTGAATTTTATGTGGGCCGGCTACTCCTTTAGATAATACAGGTGATGTTTCTGGCTCAACTGCAACGATTTTAATATTAGGATTTTTAGATTTTAAATATTCACCAACTCCTGATATTGTACCTCCAGTACCTACGCCTGCAACAAAGATATCTACATTACCATCAGTATCTTCCCAAATTTCAGGTCCTGTAGTTTCTCTATGAGCCTTAGGGTTAGCAGGATTAACGAATTGACCAGCTATTACAGAACCAGGAATTTCTTTATTTAATTCCTCTGCTTTAGCGATAGCACCTTTCATACCAAGCTTTCCTTCAGTTAATACTAACTCAGCACCATAAGCTTTAATTAAGTTTCTTCTTTCAACTGACATTGTATCAGGTAATGTAATAATAAGCTTATATCCCTTAGCTGCAGCAATAGCGGCAAGACCGATACCAGTATTACCTGATGTTGGCTCAATAATTGTTGAGCCTGGCTTTATGATACCTCTTTGTTCATAATCTTCAATTATTGATTTAGCAACTCTATCCTTTACTGATCCAGCAGGATTCAATCCTTCTACCTTAGCTATTAAAGTTGCTTTTAAATCATTATTTTTTTCAAAATTAACTAATTCTACAAGTGGTGTATGACCAACTAATTCTATCACAGATTTATATATTTTACTCATTTCATTTTCTCCTTAAATATTATAATCATTTCCAATTCTTGCTAATTCATTATTAATCATATCTTCTAAAGTAATATTATCAACATAATCTGTTATAGCTTTATAATATCCTTTCCAAAAATCAATAGTAGAGCATCTATCTACCCTATCACATTTTATTGGATCGCATTGAAGACATGCTATAGGGGCAAGCGTTCCTTCTGCAGCTCTTAAAATGTCTCCTGCAGTATAAAGCTTTGGCTCCTTAGCAAGCATATATCCACCATTGTTTCCTCTAACACTTATCAAAAAACCTTGTTTTACTAATAAAGAAACAACTTGTTCTAAATATTTAACTGAAATTTCTTGTCTTTTAGAAATTTCTTTTAATGTTACGACTTCTCCATTTGAATATGCACCTATATCAATCATCATTCTTAATGCATATCTTCCTTTTGTAGAAATCATAATATCACTCCATTCCTAGTAACTTACTAGAAATTATTATACTACTTATATTTTTTATTATCAAGTAAGCTAGATTGCTTTAAATGCATTATCTAAATCATCAATTATATCATCGATATGTTCTGTACCAATTGATAATCTAATTGTATTTCTATAAATACCTACTGCATTTAATTCTTCATCATTTAATTCAGCATGAGTTGTAGATGCTGGATGTATAACTAAAGATTTAACATCTGCAACATTTGCTAAAAGAGAGAATATCTCTAAATTATCAATAAACTTTTTAGCTGTTGCTTCATCACCTTTGATTTCAAATGTAAATATTGATCCTCCACCATTAGGGAAGTATTTCTTATATAGCTTTTGTTGAGTTTTATCAGTTGAAACTAATGGATGATGAACGCGTTCAACCTTTGGATTAGATGCTAAATATTTAACAACCTTTGCTGCATTTTCTGAATGTCTTTCAACTCTTAATGATAAAGTTTCAAGACCTTGTAATGCTACGAATGCATTAATTGGTGAAATTGCAGCTCCTGTATCACGTAATAAAATTGCTCTAATAAATACTACAAATGCTGCAGCTCCAACTGCTTTTGTAAATGATACTCCATGATATGATGGATTAGGATTTACAAATTGAGGGAATTTTCCAGATGCTTCCCAATCAAATTTACCTGAATCAACAATTACACCACCAAGTGCTGTACCATGTCCTACAATAAATTTAGTTGCTGAATGAACAACTATATCTGCACCAAATTCAATTGGTCTAACTAAATATGGTGTACCAAATGTATTATCTATTACTAGAGGAATCTTATTTGCATGTGCTATTTTAGCTATTTCTTCAATATCAATAACATCACTATTTGGATTACCTAATGTTTCAATAAATACTAATTTAGTATTATTCTTAATAGCTTTTTTAAAATTATTAGGATCAGCTGGATCTACAAATGTTGTATCAATTCCATATGTTCTTAATGTATGTTCTAATAAGTTATATGATCCACCATAAATATTATTAGCAGCAACAACATGATCTCCATTTCCTGCTAATGCTAAAATTGAATATGTAATAGCTGCAGCTCCTGATGCAACAGCTAGTGCTGCTACACCACCTTCAAGTGCTGCTATTCTTTGTTCAAAAACATCTTGTGTTGGGTTTGTTAATCTACCATAAATATTTCCTGCATCCTTTAATGCAAATCTATCAGCTGCATGCTCTGCATTATTAAAAACATATGATGATGTTAAATAAATTGGTACTGCTCTTGCTCCTGTAGCTGAATCTGGTTTTTCTTGTCCTACATGTAATTGTAATGTTTCAAATTTATAATTTTTATTGCTCATTTTATCTCTCCTAATTTTCTTTCTAATATTATTTTATCTTTCTATTATTTGTCATTTTATTTATTGTCGCACATGACATTACGACTCTTAATTAAATTTAAAAATATTATTTGGGCATAGCCCATACATCGACCATTCATAATAGCCATAATATCACCGACCTTTTCTTTTCGCCTACTTCTTCAGTAGGATTACTTGTATTTTACATTTTATTTCCTACTATGTCAATAGGAATTATATATTTTTTGAATATTTTTAAGGATTAAAAAAAATCAGGTATACAATACCTGACTTTAAAATTTATTTTACAAGCTTTGATTTATATGCTTTAATAGCATTCATTAATTCAACGATTACATCACTATTAGTATCTTCTTTTGAATTATCGAAAGTCCACTTAAAGTCTCCGCCATCAATTCTTCCAGCATAAGCTTTTACTGTTGTTGGAACGTCATTTGTAGCATCTGCTTTATATGAATACATAGTAGCTGCTGTATCAAAATTATTATATGTGTTACCATAAGCGATATTATTTACAGTTTTCTTTAAAGCTGTTCCTTTAGTTTTTACCATACCCATATTGGCTTTAATATTATCAGGAACTATATCAGAAGCTTTATCAACAATATAACAATCAAATTCAGTTGTAGAATCAATTCCTCTATCATTAGTAGAGCCATATGGAATAAAGCTCTTAGCTCCTTCAATATGATTTCCGAATGCTTTTATAATTCCACCACATTCACCACTAAATGTACCATTGTTTCCTGCATCATATTTATTTCCATCTGCATATACATCTGTACCTTGCATTGAAATCATCATTGGATATTTACAGTTTCTAAAATAATTATTTTCAGCAAATATTGAAGAACCTGATGTAGAGCCTATACCATATTTTGAATTTCCATCATAATAATTATTATAAACATGAGCTGAATAATAT
>Ga0247611_10007238_pt1 | contig 13982 bp, 7 predicted proteins | sample 177DNAGHGhighgp2_FD_192422 | JGI IMG/M metagenome (GOLD analysis project Ga0247611, IMG submission 192422) | Sheep rumen microbial communities from Palmerston North, Manawatu-Wanganui, New Zealand - 1770 DNA GHGhigh gp2 | ecosystem: Host-associated > Mammals > Digestive system > Stomach > Rumen ...
TATTCGTTTTTTACAATCGAATATAGTACCTTTGCAAGTTGTATGTCTATGCAGGGGTATAAGATCCTTTGGTGGGCTAAATATAATAATGTACGCGATCATATATTTATTAATCAAAATAAACAAGAAAAAGAGAACGTAATATGAAGAAAAGACTAACAATGTTTCTTGCCTGTATGTTCTTAAGCCTTGGCGCTGTCTTGGCACAGAACAAGATTACAGGTACTGTCTTTGAGGAAAGCGGTGAACCGTGTATTGGTGCCACTGTTATGATTCAAGGAACGAAACAGGGAACAAAGACCGACCTTGAGGGACGTTTTACGCTTGCAGTTCCTGCGGGTAAAAAACTTGAAATAAGTTATGTCGGTATGACGACTCAGACAGTTCCTGCGAAAGATGGCATGAAAGTGACATTGCGTAATAGTGCAGAACTGGAAGAAGTTGTAGTAACAGGTATGACTCGAATGGATCGCCGTATGTTTACTGGTGCGGCAGACAAAGTAAAAGCTGAAGATGCTATACTTAATGGTGTTTCAGATATTTCTCGTTCGTTAGAGGGACGTTCGGCTGGTGTGAGTGTGCAGAACGTATCTGGTACATTCGGTACAGCTCCTAAAATTCGTGTTCGTGGTGCGACATCTATATATGGTTCGTCAAAACCCTTGTGGGTAGTTGATGGTGTCATTATGGAAGACGTGACTGATATTGACTCTGACGCTCTTTCTTCTGGTGACCCTGAAACATTGATTTCTTCTGCTATTGCAGGACTGAACTCTGATGATATCGAGTCGTTCCAGATTTTGAAGGATGGTTCTGCAACCTCTATCTATGGCGCCCGTGCTATGGCTGGCGTGATTGTCGTAACTACCAAGAAAGGTCAGGCTGGTCAGGCTCATATTAATTATACTGGTGAATTTACTATGCGTTTGAAGCCTTCGTACTCGAACTTCAATATTCTTAATTCACAAGAGCAGATGGGCATTTACCGTGAGTTAAAGGACAAAGGATGGCTTGGCTTAAGTTCTGTTCTAAATGGATCCGACTATGGTGTCTATGGAAAAATGTATGAGTTGACCAATACCTACAATCCTGCAACGGGAACCTTTTTGCTTGTAAATACCGATGAGGCACGCAATGGGTATTTGCAAAATGCCGAATTCCGTAATACCGACTGGTTTGACGAATTGTTCTCTTATGGTATTCAGCAGAACCATTCTATTAGTGTTAGCGGCGGTACTGCCAAATCAAATTATTACGCTTCAATTTCTGCTATGTTGGATCCAGGTTGGTACAAACAGTCGGAAATTAATCGTTATACCCTGAATATGAACATGAGTCATAAAATCCTGGACAACTTGACAGTGAACCTCATTGGCAGTGGCTCCTATCGTAAACAGCGTGCTCCTGGTACGTTGAGTCAGGATGTAGACGTTGTCAGTGGTAATGTAAAGCGCGATTTTGATATTAACCCCTATTCATATGCTCTGAATACATCACGTACACTTGATCCTAATGAGTATTATCATTCCAACTATGCTCCGTTCAATATTCTGCACGAATTGGAAAACAATTTTATTGATATTAATATGATTGATGCAAAATTCCAAGCAGAGTTGAAATACAAACCTGTTCAGGACTTAGAGTTGTCTGCATTGGGAGCTTTGAAATATACGACATCCGCTCAGGAATACAAGATATTGGATAGTTCTAACCAAGCAGAGGCCTATCGTGCTATGGGTAACTCGCTTATTCGAGATGCCAATAAATACCTGTATACCGACAAGGATATAAATTATGTTCTGCCTATCTCTGTATTGCCGTCGGGAGGTATGTACAAGCGTACTGATAACCGCATGCTTGATATGAACTTCCGTGTTATGGCCAATTATACACATACTTTCAACCGCATTCATTATGTAAATGCTGTCGCAGGTATGGAAACCACAGAAATACAGCGTTCACGCTCGTGGTTTAATGGTTGGGGAATGCAGTGGAGTAAGGGCGAACTTCCTTATTATGTTTATCAGTTCTTTAAGAAGAGTTTGGAAGAGAATACTGACTATTACTCTCTTGCTAACAGCAATTCACGCTCGGCAGCTTTCTTTGTTAATGGTACTTATAGTTTCAATAACCGTTATATAATTAATGGAACATACCGCTATGATGGTTCCAATGCCATGGGTAAGAGCCGTTCAGCTCGTTGGACACCTACATGGAATGTATCTGCTTCATGGAATGTTGATCAAGAGAAATTCTTTGAAAAGTTTGAAAAGGTGCTCTCACATTTAAAACTGAAAGCCAGTTACTCATTGACAGCCACGCCACCACCCACTAGTTACACCAGCTCGACAAATGTGTTTAAAGCGTATAATCCTTATCGCGTTTTTACTGTAGACAAGGAAACGGGTATTCAACTTGCTGACTTACAAAACGATGATTTGACATACGAGAAAAAACATGAGCTTAACTTTGGCCTTGAGTTAGGATTGCTGCACGATCGTATAAATATTGCTTTTGATATTTATACACGTAAGAATTTCGATGAAATCGGACCTGTTGCTACACAAGGCGTAGGAGGACAAGTGATTCGTTGGGCCAATGCTGCTGATATGAAGTCGAGTGGTGAGGAACTCTCAATCTCAACTACTAATATTAAGACCAATGATTTCAGTTGGACTACCTCATGGGTTTATTCTCATACAAAGACAGAGATTACAAATCTTGCTAGTCAGGATCGTGTTATTGACCTTATCACTAATTTTGGCGGACGCGTGGAGGGCTATCCTGTCCGCTCATTGTTCTCTATTCCATTCAAAGGACTGGATAAAAATGGTTTGCCAACGTTTGTCAATGAAAATGGTGAAATAACGACAGATGACATAAATTTCCAAGAGCGTGACAATATCAGCTATCTGAAATATGAAGGTCCTACGGATCCTACAGTACAGGGCTCATTGGGCAATATGTTCAAGTGGAAGGGATTCACGCTGAACATCTTTATGACTTACTCGTTTGGAAATGTTGTACGTCTTGATCCAGTATTTGCAGGACGTTACACGGATCTTACCTCAATGACCAAGGAGTTTAATAATCGTTGGATGGTGCCTGGCGATGAGTTAAAAACTAACGTGCCTGTTATACTGAGTTATCGTCAATATAATGAGAATAGCCAGTTGCGTTATGGCTACAATGCCTACAATTATTCTGACGTTCGTATTGCCAAAGGTGACTTTATTCGTATGAAGGAAATCTCCTTGTCTTATGATTTCCCCAAGGCGTGGATTAAGCCTTTAAATAACCTCTCACTGAAATTACAAGCCACCAATTTGTTCTTGATATATGCTGACAAGAAACTGAATGGTCAAGATCCAGAATTCTTCCGTTCTGGTGGTGTCTCAGCACCAGTTCCCAAACAGTTTACTGCAACACTGAAAGTTGGACTTTAATGAAGGTAATAAAGAGAAAAGCTAAAAAAGTTAAGAAATGATTATGAGAAAATATATTGCATTATCTTTTATTGCACTAAGCATAGGGCTTGTTTCCTGCGATGACTGGTTGGATAAGTTGCCAGACAACCGTATGGAGTTGAATTCTCCTAGCGATATCAGCGATCTCTTGGTTAGTGCCTACGCCACTGCTCACCCTGCTTATCTGTTGGAAATGTATTCAGATAATACTGACGAGTGTATCAATACAGGATGGAGTGAGGCAGACCGTTTTCAGCGTCAGGCATTTAGATGGAACGACATTACTGAAATTAATGGTAGTGAGACCCCACAAAATCTGTGGAATAGTTACTATGCTGCTGTTGCTGCGGCCAATGCAAGCATAGAGCATATTGAGTCACAGTCTCCTGAGAAACAGAAAGATTATCAATCACAATTAGGTGAGGCTTTGATATGTCGCGCCTACAACATGTTTATGCTGTCATTAGTGTTTTGCAATGCATACACAACGGAAAATGCGGCAAAAGAATATGGATTACCTTATCCCACTAAGACAGAAACCAAAGTCGGTCAGCAGTATGAGCGTGGTACTTTGGCTGAGCTATATGCTAATATTGAGAAGGATCTGCTTCGTGGCTTACCCTTGCTGACTAATGTATATAGTAAGCCCAAGTTCCATTTCAATACAGATGCTGGCAACGCCTTTGCTGCTCGTTTTTATCTGTATTATTGTCAGCCAGAGAAAACTATTCAGTATGCTAATAAGGTTCTTGGCAGCAATGCTGCAGCAAAATTGCGCGACTGGGATTCTTATGATGCGTTGAACGCCAATGGCATGATACAACCGGAGGCCTTTGTTAATGCTAACGAGCGTGCAAATTTGATGTTGCAAGTCGTCTATTCCCAATGGGGTGCCGTTCATGGCCCTTACCGCCTTGGCGAGCGCTATGCTCATGGACGAACTGTCTCAACTTACGAAACCATGCAATCAACAGGTCCTTGGGGTGCTAGCCGTGACTTTAAATACACTGTATGGTATAATGACGCATTGTCCAAATACATATTCCGAAAAGTTCCTTATGAGTTTGAATATACAGATTTGCAGGCAGGTATTGGATATGCACATGCGGAATATCCCGTTTTTACTACCGATGTGCTTCTTATGGAGCGTGCTGAGGCATATGCGTTGACAGGTAACCTTGAGGCTGCAGTGAACGATATGAATACAGAATTGTCTGCTTTTCATTCGAATCCTAGCAAGCTGACAGTTCAGAATGTGACAAATTTCTACAATAACATAGATTACTATCAACCATATTCATATACTAAGACTGAGAAAGATGGGAATGGTCATGATGTAGAAGTTACTCTAAGGCCTACTCCTAAGAAGCATCTTCACCCCGTCTTTACAACGATCGACGCTGATGGCAGTGAACAGGAAAGTGTGCTACAGTGTGTACTTCATTTGAAGAGAATATTAACGCTGCATGAGGGATTCCGTTTACAGGATATCAAACGTTATGGAATAACCATGTATCGCAGAGTTATGACAAGTAACTATGAGATCTCGCAAATTACTGACACGATGGAAGTTGGCGATAAACGTCTTGCAATTCAGCTGCCACAGGATGTGATGACAGCAGGTCTGGAAGGAAATCCTAGAGCAGAAATAAGTCAAGAAGGCAATGAAGTCTCAATGAGTGTCGTTGTAGATCATATAGATAATTGAGAATGGAGAACAGAGAAGATAAAAGTATTATGAATAGAATCAACAATATCAAGAAATATCTGCTGCTTTTGGCAGTAGGTTGTGGTTTGGCAATGGGATTTACGGCATGCTCTGATGACGACGATCCTAGTGGAGATACTATTTTTCCTACCACATCACCACAACGCGACAACTTTGAGGAATGGTTGCTGAAGAATTACACCTATCCATATAGCATCGATTTTCAATATAAGATGCAGGATATCGAGACAGATAAGAAATATACGCTAGTTCCTGCCGATTCTGCTAAATGTGCTAAGCTAGCGATTATAGTGAAACATCTGTGGTTTGATGCCTATAATGAAGTCGTCGGAATAGATTTCCTCAAACAAAATGCTCCGCGTGTTTTGACGCTTGTTGGATCACCGGCATATAATAGTGAGGGTACTATGGTACTTGGAACTGCTGAGGGTGGTTATAAGGTAACCCTCTACATGGTTAATTGGCTCACTGACGAGACTTTGTCCAATTATTCCACGTTGACAGACTACTATTTTACTACGATGCATCATGAGTTTCAGCACATTCTGAATCAGAAAAAACCTTATGATACGTCTTTTGACCTCATTAGCGAGGGCGATTATGTAAGTGGTGACTGGTATCTGCAAAGCACAGAAGAGGTGGCACAGCCCAAGGGCTTCATACGTAACTATGCTATGGTAGAACCGCGCGAGGACTATGCGGAGACCTACTCTCAGTACATCACTAATCCTGATGATCTGTGGGAATCTAAGCTTATAAATGCTGGGGCTACAGGACGAGCTGTTATTCTCGAAAAGTTAGAGATGATTCGTACCTATATGCTTGACACATGGGGATTGGACATCGATAAACTGCACAAGGCTGTGATACGCCGAGGTCAGGAACTCAATTCACTTGATTTGGATCATTTAAACTAACTCAACGTTATGAAAAAATTATATATATACATCACACTAGCTATAGCAACACTGACTATGCAGTCTTGTTTGCACGACAATGATGACGTGTTTGACAAGTCGGCAGCCGAGCGCATTGACGAAGCTGTGGCAAACGCCAAACAAATGCTCATATCAGCTGATAATGGATGGAGCCTTGAATATTATCTTGGTTCTGATTACGTTTATGGAGGCTATAATATGCTGGTGAAATTCGGCAAGGATGGCAAAGCTCATCTGTCGTCAGAAATCGCAAAAAGTGATTCCATATCATCTTCTTCCTGGGATATTACTAAAGACCAAGGTCCTGTATTGACATTCCCAACTTATAATGCTTTGCTACATGAGTTGACACAACCCTATCAGGATGAAGTTAATGGCTATGAAGGTGATTATGAGTTTGTTATTATGAAGGTTACTCAAGACACCATTTTCTTACAAGGAAAGAAGTGGAAAAATGAGATGATAATGACACGTATACCCCAGAATATGAACTGGGTAGATCATTTGGACAGCATTGCTACTGTGCGGAACAATTTTATCTATCTATACAAGGGTAATGTTGGCGGAAAGAATTTTAAATTTACACTTGACGCTGATAAGCAGTTTACTGCTACCAGTGAAGAAACTGTAGAAGGCGAGGAGATTAAATCACAATTTATTTTCACAACTAAGGGTATAAAACTGCGTAAGCCTGTCGTCATTAATGGAGAGACGATTAGTACATTAGAATATAAGCAAGATGAAAGCGATGTGCGCAAGTCTATGCTTATAAGTGATGTTAAAGACATTACACTTGAGGGTGATTGTCCATCGTCATTTCAATTGTTTAGTGATTTGGAAGGTTCTTACCTTTTGACTGCTAACAATAAATCGGCGATGGTGATGCTTGAGCCTATTCAGTCATGGCATGGTAAGGAGTTTCGTGTAAAGAATATGCTCAAGGACGAAAATGGTGAAGATGTTGATGTCTTGATAGGTTATGATCCAGTTTATGGTCGAATGACACTTCAAGCACAGTATCTAGGCTCAAAAGATCAGACGGCAGTTTACCTTGGTGCTTGGGCTTTGGCAGCTGGTGGTAGTATTAGTTTCTCAGCTGGTGTTGTTCTGAAATGGAACGGAGATGCAGTTGCTCCTGTCTATTCTTTTGAACCTGACGGTGCGTTCCAGACAGATTCTTTTATCCTTTTTGGATATACCAACGAAGATTGGGACTCGTTTGAGGATTGGACTTTTACGGCCACCGGCAGTTACCAGTTACCCTATCTTTCAAGCATGAAAAAACTATAACGCCAAACAATCAAAATGACACAGATTATGAAGATTAGGATTCTAAACATAATAACAACGGCGGCTATAATAGTGTTTGCCGCATCATGCAGTAGCGACAATGACTATAGTGACCGTCTCAATTCTGTAATGGTTACGGCAGCCAAAACAGAGATGCCCGTTGAGGGCGGTACTGGGACGATTTCCGTTACGGGTGATGGTATCAGTGCAACGTCAGATGATGACTGGCTTGCAGTTAGTGTCAATGGCAACGTTATTAATATGACGGCTTTATCAAACGATAACAAACAAAGTCGACACACCATTGTTTCTATAAAAGCTGCTAATGGTGACTGCGCCGTGGTAAATGTGTCGCAGGCCGGATTGGTAATGTGTTCAGAAGTTAAAGATACCTATTTGTTTGAGGCTGTAGAGAATACGAGCGCTGAGTTTTTTGATATAACAAATGTACCATACGAAACTAGTATAAGTGATAGCTGGCTGCATTTTGAGAAAAGTGAAAAAGGCTATACAATCCGCGTAGACAATAACGAGGGTGCATATCGTAATGGTACCATTGTATTAAAGTACAAAACCTTATATAGCAAGACTATCCATATTGGTCAGTGGGGTGAATCATTACCTTTTACCTCTCTAACCACTGCAACCTATGAGGATGAGGAAGGCAACACCTATCAAAAGGCTGTTACAGTAGTTGCCGATGAAACTGACGAGACGGGTAATACCTATCTTATTAATGGATTGATGGCTGAGGGACCTTTGTCATTAAAGCTCAATACAAAAACAACGGATAAGGTAGAGTATTATGTGGCTTCAGGTTATTCTCCTGGTAAACTGACAGAAGATGGCACGACATACACATTGCGTTGTCTGATAAGTACCTATCTTAAAGCCACGGGTAATCGCTTTTATCCCACAGCCGTAACGACATTGGGATCCAGCCCTTGGCGTATGGCTTTTGAGTGGCAGGTTGACGAAAACGCTATGCCCTTCCTAACCTATGTTCGTAATAGCAACCTGGCAGACAGCTATCTCACTGATGGTATGATCATATGCAAATACAGCAGCCCGACAGGTGCTACCGCAGCAGCTCGTAAGGGTATCGCCTATCAGTTCATAAACCTGAAATTCTTGTATTAATATTATTTATAACACTATTTAAATTACTATGTGTATGAAAAAAATTCTACTTACGCTACTCACAGTCGTAATTAGTATGGCTGTATCTGCTCAAGCAGAAGTGAGTAAACTGATTGAGGTAAATGCACCTCTTCGTGTAGAGAATGGCAAGACAGAAGTGTTGAAGCCAATGAAACAAGTACGTGTATCAGCACCTGTGAACAAGGGTATTGTGAATATGAACGCTCGTCGTGCCGCTATTTCCAGCATTGACGAACTTGCAGGTGATTTCGTTGTATGTAACTCTGAGATGGATATCGAACAAGTCGGCGAAGGTGACGATGCAACTTATAAGTTGGTAGATGCCGAAGTGAAGTATGCTGGTAATGCTGTGAGCATTGTACCGACTGGTGCCAACACGATTGCCATATCGGGTCTGAGCACAGATTGGACTGAAGAGGTGGCTCCTATCACTGCTACTGTCGACCTTGAAAAGGCTACATTTACTATCGCAGCAGGTCAGGTGCTTGCTACGGATGATACGTACGGAGATATCATTATGACGAATATAACTTCTGAAGGTGACATTACAGGTACTATCGTAGAAGGTGGATTCCTCGTTTTCAATGATGTTTGGGGTGACCAGATTACTTATGAAGGCACGAAATATACTTGGAGCAACTATTATCACTTCTCAACCATTGCCCCTGTAAATGGTGTTATGGAGTATGAGGCTAAGAAGACGAACAATGGTGAGTATGAACAGGTTACTCAGAACGTGTTTATCTATCAGGATGCTGAAACGAAAGATGTACGTGTCTACAACTTCAGCCACTTTAACTTAGGAGCAATATTCACTTTATCAAGCAATAAGACGTTTGTTCTAAGCTCTGATAATGCTGTTGATTATGGAGGCAGCAAAGCAGGATTATACTATGTTGTAGCCGTATCTGCTACCGGAAGTCTGAAGCCCGATGTTCCTGGTAAGGGTACAGAGACCACGCTGATTTCAGATACAGACTGGTCACTTTATTCGTATGCAGGCTACTGGCGATTCCAGCAGGGTGCATTTACCATCACCCGCATCGATGGTGTTGACTTCGAATATCCTGCAGCTGAAGTAGGTGATTTGATTACACCTCCAGCCGGTTTGGTAACAAAGGATTATCCTTTGTCTGTAGCAACATGGTATGATGAGAATGGGGCTCAGGGAGCATATGAAGCAACGGTGAAGATCGGTGTCGTTGATTCGGATGTTTACTTCCAAGGTATTGACAAGGATCTGCCAGAGGCATGGGTGAAAGGTGTGTTGAATGCCACCAAGGATACTATTGTTGTCCCTGTCACCTATACAGGAGAATTAAACAGTTTAGCTCACTTTATTGGAGCTTATAGCAAGACAGGTCCTAGTGAACTTAATCTAGTCTATGATGCAGATGCAGACACTTATGAATACGGTGCAACAGTGATGTGTTATAAGGGCTCAAAAAGTTCTTCTTTCAATTACTATATGAATGGTATGTTTATTGGTGTGAAGCCTGCTCCTACAGCAGTTCCCGATGGCTTGGAGACTGTAGAGATGCCTTTCAAGGGTAACTACAGAAGCGATGAAGATGATGAAGCATACGAATTGGAAGGAACTGTTAATGTCGGTTGGGATGGCAATGACCTGTATATTCAGAACCTCTTCTCCATAGTAGAAGATGGTTGGATTAAGGGTACACGCAACGGAAATAAGATTGTTTTTGCTAAGAATCAGTATATTGGTAACCTGTCTAACAGCCTGAGTTGCTATCTTACAGGTTATGATTCTGAGGCTAAGGCCGTAAGTGATGTTGTCTTCACTTATAACGAGAATGATAATTATTTCGTAGCAGATATGCCTGTTATTGCTACTCGCTTTAAGAGCAGTACAAAGTATGAGGCTTTCTTTGCAAAAGGCTTGGTTATTGGTACAGACCCAGCTGCAGGTATCTCTACTGTTAAGGCGGAAAAGGCTGGTAGTGGTATTGTTTACAACCTCGCTGGTCAGCGTGTTGGTAAGGAGTATAAGGGTCTTGTTATCAAGAACGGTCGTAAGCTCGTAAACAAGTAATCCTTTTTGGATATACATTAACAATAGAAAAGGATGTGCTCAACGTGTTGGGCACATCTTTTTTTGTTTTTTATTGTTTAACTCGAAAAAAATGCGTACTTTTGCAGCAAATTAGAATCGTATGATGAGAAAAGTATTATTATCTCTGTTTTTGCTGTTGTCGTCAATGCTAATGATGGCGGTTCCTGCTCATCGTGGCATTGCAAAGGTACTTCAGCCTGATGGAAGCTATTTGTCGTTGCGTCTGCATGGTGACGAGTGGTTGAGTTTTAATACGACAGCTGATGGATATAGTGTCGTGAAGGATAGTAAAGGTTACTATGTCTATGCCCAGTTGGATGAAGGACGTCTGCTGCCTACTGAGCACGTGGCTCACGATGCCCCAGAGCGTTCTGCTGCAGAGAATCAATGGTTGGCAGGTGTTCGTAAATTCCAGGCACCAGCTATGAGTGAGCGCAACAAAGAGTTGAAGACTGCTGAGGTGACCCGTCGTTCTGCTACACTTGAAAAACGTCGTGCCGCTCAGTATGACTATACGAAATTTCGTGGTCTGGTGATCCTTGTCGAGTTCAACGACTGCTCGTTCAGTCGTGATGATTATCAGCAGGTTATGGACGATATGCTGAACAAGGAGAACTATGCAGGTTATGATAATACAAAATATGGACGTTATACGGGAAGTGTACGTGATTATTTCTCTGATAATTCCATGGGCATGTTTAATCCTCAGTTTGATTTGATAGGCCCTATTCAAGTGGATTATAGTATGTATAAGCCTCATCGGACAGATTCGGTAGACGTTATTAATCTTGATATTCTGAATAAGGCTGATGCACTGGTCGATTTCAGCCAATATGACGGTGATGGCGACGGATTTGTTGATATGGTCTTTCTGGTTTATGCAGGTCTTGGCTCTAATATTTCTGGTAATGATCCCCGTTTGGTATGGCCTCATGCTTCTGCTTTTGTAAATAAAGGCCGTTATATCCGAAAAGATGGTGTTTATTTGTGGCGTTATGCTTGTTCCACGGAACTTTATGGAACTGAAGAATCAAATATCCTTGATGGTATAGGTACTATCTGTCATGAATTCAGCCATGTCTTAGGACTTCAAGATCTCTATGATACCGATTATGAGAAGAGTGGTGGTGAGAGTAATCATCCTGGCGATTGGTCGATCATGGCTGGCGGTAGCTATCTTAACAATTCTCGTACGCCAGCAGGCTACTCGTTATATGAACGTTATTCGATTGGTTTCTCTTCTCCGGAGGTCATCAATGCCGAAAGTAGTATAACACTTGAACCACTTCCCCTTAGCAATAAGGGATACCGTATTGACTCATCAGTCAAGGACGAGTTTTTCTTGTTAGAGAATCGCCAACCCAATCAGTTTAAGTGGGATGCTTATTTGCCTGGTCATGGCATGCTTGTTCAGCGTGTTGACTCTACAAATAAGTCTGTATGGCAAAGAAATCAGGTTAATGCTAATCCCAGCCATAATTATTTCGTGTTATTGCGGGCTGGTGGCTCTGGCTACAACGTGGTTTCGGCTTCAGACCCATTCCCAGGCACTAAGAACGTTACCGAGTTACATAACAGTACTAGTCCGGCTAGTTTAAAGACATGGAGCGGGCAGCCAACGAAATGGGGCTTGTTTGATATTAAGGAACAAGATGGCATCATCAGTTTCGACGTTCGTAACACTTTAGATATCATGGCACTCTCTCTGCCAGATTCAGTCACTGTAGGTGAAGGCTTGTTTGTAAAATTGAAAGCAACTCCAACTCCAGAATTTGCTGAGTTCACTGCCGAGTGGACTAGCAGCAATGACGAAGTTGCCACGGTTGATGAGAATGGAGTGGTGATGGGCGTTTCTGAAGGTGAGTGCCTTATTACGGTCACTGCGGCTAATGGCATCTCTGCATCTTGTCATGTCACTGTCGAGGCTGTTACAGGTAAAACAATTGCAGAATTCAAGGCGATGGAAGAACAAGATGAGGCTATGCTGTTGTTAAACGATGCAGAAGTTTTGTTCTCTTATCAGACACGTGTATACTTGCGTGACTCGACGGGAGCCATTACTTTAAACAATATAGGCCTTTCTTTGAATAATAACGACCGCGTTAGTGGCCTCCTTTATGGAAAACTGACTTCCCTCAACAATATGCCGCAAGTTAGTCCTGTCGCAGAAACAACCGATATTGAAAACTTGATGGTAACGGAAGGAGGGGAAGTACAACCCCACGAAAAGACTCTTGAGGAGTTGTCTTCAGATGACTATTCTGACTATGTCAAGGTTAAGGCTGTGAAATTGGTTAGAGATGTCTATTGTTATGCTGTTAGTGGCGACCGGCGTGTACGTGTCTATACCCGTTTCGGTACAAAAGGAGGTTCTTTGCCGTCTAATTATAATGGCAAGTACTTTGATGTGGAGGCCATTTTTGGCACGAATCGACTGAATGGCCAAGTTATCGATGAATTGTATATCGTAAAGACTCCTACCGAAGTCGAAGCCCCGTCAGGTATTGTTGAGTTGCGTCAGGATGATGTGCGTGCTAATCAGCCTGTTTATAACCTGCAAGGCCAACGCGTGAGTCCGACAACCAAGGGTATTGTTATTAGTCGGGGACGTAAATTGCTGAAACAGTAAGTACCTATTTTATTAATATAAAGGCTTCGAACTTCGCATTAAAGTTTGAAGCCTTTTTGCATTTTTATTCACTATTCATTTGCTTTACGTTAATTAAATCGCCTTTTATTAGAAAAAATTAATTAATTCTTTTGCGTTTTCCTATTAATTCTTTATTTTTGCAGCCATATTTGTATAAAATCTATTAATTAATTATTAAAACGAGAGAGATTTATGAAACAAAGATTAACAATGCTTCTGGCAGCGATGCTCCTCATGGTAGGAACAGCGCTCGCTCAGACTAAAGTTAATGGTACCGTGACCTCTCAGGAAGACGGACAGCCCGTTATTGGTGCTTCTGTTCTTGTTGTAGGCACAAATGTCGGTACCGTTACTGATGCTAATGGTAAGTTCTCACTGACCTGTCCGGCTGGCAAGAACATGCTTCGCATCACGTATGTTGGTATGGAACCTCTGGAAGTAGGTGCTCGTCCAAACATGCGTATTGTGTTGACCAGCGACCAGACCGCTCTTGACGAGGTGATTGTGGTGGCTTATGGTACTCAGAAAAAGGCTTCGTTCACTGGCTCTGCCTCTATGGTGGGAGCTGCTGAGCTTGACCAGCACGTGACGACGAATGTCGCTAATGCACTGGCTGGTTCGGTTCCTGGCCTTCAGATTCGTGGTGGCTCTGGTGCTCCTGGTTCAGAGCAGG
>Ga0247611_10007239_pt1 | contig 13981 bp, 1 predicted proteins | sample 177DNAGHGhighgp2_FD_192422 | JGI IMG/M metagenome (GOLD analysis project Ga0247611, IMG submission 192422) | Sheep rumen microbial communities from Palmerston North, Manawatu-Wanganui, New Zealand - 1770 DNA GHGhigh gp2 | ecosystem: Host-associated > Mammals > Digestive system > Stomach > Rumen ...
CCCAAATCCCCAATCCCCAATATTATTCATCAGACATATATTTAATATTAAAAATAAAATAATTAAATATTATGATTAAATTTTTAAAATATAATATTAAAGTTAAATTAATATATTTATAAAAAATTATACTTGTCTTTCATCATCATCTTCATCATCATTTTCCGCAAAAGGATCATCATCATCATCAGGCTGGGCAAAAGGATCTTCTTTCTTATCAACATCAATATTATCTGGAATTTCATCAATTTTTTTCTCTGTTTGAGGATTTTCATCATCATCTTTGATCATCTTTTTAACTTCGTCAAAAAAGTTATCTGCAATATCCTTTCCTAGAAGTTCATATAAAGGAATAATTTGATTAATTTGGGCATTAATTTGCTTTAATTCATTTAAATTTGAATAAAAGGTTTGCTTATCATCTATATCTTTATTCCATAAATCTGGTGCTTTTAAATAATTTATTATATTATTACGATTTGATTTGATTTTATTTTCTTTATCATCTTCTAAAAATAATACTAATGTCATAAATAATCTAATTGCATGTGCAAAATCTTCTTTATTTATATGATATGAATAGATATCTATTATATTCTTTGAATCATCATCTAATTCAATTTGGTATTCATTTATTTCAGCACTTACATCTTCATAGATAGATTTTAAATAATATTCAAAAATTTCAGGTGTTTTATCAATTGTAAGACCTTCTTTTGATCTAAATATTTCTATAAAATTATCACTAATCTTACCTTGGAATTTATTAAGAATTTCATATATTTTTGATTCTTCCTTTATATTATCATCTTTATTATTATCTTCTTTTCTTTTTTCATTTAAGAATTTTATTAATGTTATAAAATCATTTATCATATCTTTATATAGATGAGTATTTCCTTTATTTTCTGTACAAAATTTATATATGTCGGTTTTATCATGAATATCTATTTTCTTACAATTGAACAATTTTTTAAATGATGTAATTGAATCTGCAATTTCATTACTAAATACTTCATTATTATAAATAAATTCAGTAATTTCATCATTTAATAATTTTTTATTTTTTAGTAATAAATCTGTCATATTTTCTTCTATTAAATCGTAATTAATTTTATATTCCTTATATGAATCATAATTTTTATTATTGTTATCAAGTATTTTTCTATAAGAAGAATTAAATAATATATCAATAAATGAAATTTCTTTTGGCAAATCAAAAGTAAATATTTCTTTTTCATTTATTTGTTGAATATTAATTTTATTCAAGCAATTTTCATCAAATACTCCATTTTGAATTTTGATTTCTAATAAATCTTTTATTCTATTATTTTGTTCTTTTATAAAACTCTGATAAATGTCTTTATAAGTTTTTCCAAATTTATTATCAGTTATAAAAAAGTCTATTAAATGGCTCTCATTAGTCAATTCAAGAATTTTTTTCTTTTTTTCAGGATCTTCTTTTTTTAGATTATTGAAAAATAAAATGAAAGAATCAATTAATTCTTTATTTTCTATATATATATCCTCATTTTTTAAAATCTTTTTTTCTGCATCTGATCTTGATATATAATTGGAATATTTTTCAAAGAATAAATTTAATACATTATTAAATAAATTTAGATTATTTGATGAATAATTATTCTGCTCTATTTTATTATTTAGATATTCTAAAAATTTTTTTAATACTGGATATTTATCCTCATCCATATGATTTAATTTTTCGTTTATATTTTTTTCATTTAAATAATCTGTATAATAGAAAAAGTCATAAAAAGGGAATTCTTTCTCATTTGAACTGGTATATTTTTCTTTTAATAAATTAACAAAAGAATTTGGATCTTCATTATTATTATTATTTGAATTATTATTATCTTCTTTAAATTTTTTAATTAATTTTTGAATATGTGATTCTAATTCATCTTCAAATTTAATAAGTTTATCATAGTTTTCAATAGAGCCTTCTTTATTTAATATTGGGAATAAATCGGTAAATATATAATTCATAAACTTTTCAATAGAATAAATTTCTTCTTTTAATAATTCATTCTTCAAAAGAATCCAGCATTCATATAATGTTTCTGCAAATTCCATTCCTTTTGGTAAATAATTTTTTATTTCCCTTTTATTTGTTATTAATCTTGCAAAGAATAAATGAGAATATAAAATATAGTTTAGTAATCTATAACTAATTTGACTTAAATTTCTTATAATTTTATTGTCACTTTTAAAATTATTTTTATCACTTACAAACACACCTTTTTCTTTTTTTTGTGATTCATAAATATATTTCTCTTTAAAGTTCTCAAGTGTCAAACAATTCATTTTTTCAATCATTTTTTTCTTATCTTTATCTCTTTTTAATGCTCTAATTTCTTCATCATCTTTAAATATTCTATAATAATCATCCCTTTTAACACCAAGAGGTTTATTGCATTTTGGGCATTTCATATCCTTTTCTTTTGTTGATGGGAAGCCAGAAGGAATAGAATGATAATAGCAATCTTTGCATAAACAAATATAGCAACCTTCATTTGGCTTAGATTTAAAATGATTAATAATTTTTGAAAATTCCTTATTATATTCTGAGTCATTTCCAGGATATAAGCCTTCTTTCAATAAATTTAAATTGCTATATATAGGATAATAAATACCGTTTTTATTTTCAGATGATAATTCATTTAAGACATAACGATATCCATATAATATTGGTGTAATATTATCTGAATTAATATTATAATTCTTTTTATTTTCTTCATAATTTTTTGGATCATAAAATAATTCAATTGCTTTTGTTAGATTAGAAGATTTACTAAATAAAATTTTAACTACATTATTATAAAAATTATTATTAATATCTGATACATAATTATTTCTTTTTAAATCTGATAAAATTAAATTAAATGATATTATATAAAAATTATCAATGCCATATCCTTTAACATCACAATCCCTTGATGATATTTTTTTCTTAAATTGGTCTTTTTTATATTTCTCTAATTTTGTATATGAATTATTATAATCTTCAAATTTTAAAGTATTAACTTCATAATCAATTTTATATATATTAATCAATTCATCAGGTTTAATTAATGTTTTAAAATCTTTAAATTCTTCTAATTTATATTTATTAATACTTTCTTTATTAATAAAAACGTCAATATTATATTTATTATAAAGTATTTTGTAAATATATATACGTATCATTTTGCATATAGAATCACTTCCATTAATAACATCTATTATTTTTTTAGGATCGTATTTAATTTTATCATTATCAAGCATTTTAATAAAATTGTTTAAATATGCTTTTATGTAGCCAAGACAAAATAATTTACCTATTTCTTTTAGTTTTGAAGCTACTTTATCTGGTTTAGAAATATAATAATTTAAAAATTCAATACAGCCTTTAAAAATTTCCAAAGACTCATCTTCTTCATTTTTCTTATCTTTGTCTTTTTTATTTAAATTTACTTTTAAATAATTTAGTGAATTTTTTTCAAAAAAGTATAATAATGTTTCAAATAATATAAAATTATTTTTTTCTTTTTCATTTAATTTTTCTTCTATAAGCTTAAGTATTTCATCTTTTGAATTTAATATAGTATTCCTTATGTCTTTGAATTTATCTTTTCTTACATAATTATTTAATATTATTTGGAATATATCATTAGATTTTTTTATCATTTGATTTTCTTCTATTATTTTACTAAATATTTGATAACGATAATCACTAATAGATATTTTTTTAATTTCTTTAAATAATATATATCTTAATTTATCATAAAAATCTTTAGATTTTTCTTCTTTCATTATTGAATTATATATCTTATCAAAATTGTCACAAAGTTCATCACCAAGTTTCTCACTTGTTTCTTTTTTAAAAGAATAATTCTGTATAATTTGAGAATTTTCTATAAGATCGCTTTTAATTTCATTTATTTTTTTAATATTATTATTGAATAATTCAATTACTTTAATTAACTCATCAACAATATACATTTCATTTAAATATATATATAAATCATTATTCAAATTTTGTAATATTTTATTTATTTCTTTCAATTTAATATAATAATGAGGAATTTCTATATAATTTTCTTTCTCTTTATTACTTAAATTTACTTTATCTGATGTTATACTATAGCATATACTAGCTAATAATATATAATAACATTCATTAACTTCTTTTGTATGTTCTGGATTTTTTAATTCATTAGTTAGATATTTTATATTGTTTTTAGATATTAATTCTTCAATTTCTTTGAATAAATTTTTTTCATCATTTCCAAAAATTTCTAAAGCGAATTCAATTATTTTTAATATATTTAAAATATAATTAACATTTGATTCTATCCATATTATTTTAATTAATAAAATATTAATTTTATTATTTTCATTTTCTTTTATTATTGTCTTATCATCAAATCTTAATTTTAATAATAATTCTATTAATTTATGATATATATCATCATTTTTATAAATGCCATCTTTATTTTTATATTTTTGTAAAAAAAAAGTAATATAATCTATTAGAATTAAATTTTCATCAATTTTCTTTGCATTTTCAAAAATAAATTCATCTTTTTCACATTCTTTATAAACATTAGATAATAAAGATTCTTCTTTTTCATGAAAATCTTTTATTTTCTCAAAAGTAGATTTAAATAATTCTCTTAGTTTTTTTTCATTATTAAAGTAATTGGTAGTAATATTTTTATTTATATAATTAGAAATATTTATATAGAAATTATAGAATCCAGGAATATTATAATTAAATAAAAATTTTGGTATACATTTATTATTTTTTTCTAAAGTGATTTCATCTACAAATTTTGTTATTATATTTTCAACTAAATCTCTTTTTATATATTTATAATTATTTCTTTTAATTTCTATTAATGTTGTCAATATATTATTATTTTCTAATTTCTCTAATATATATTTTAAATATTTATTAAATTTATTATTTTTTATATACTCTAATAAACTAGATACAATATCAAGACTATATATACTAATATAATTTTTATTAAATAATGTTTCAATCATATTATTTTCTTCTTCTTCTTCATTTTTGTCTTCATCAATTAATTTTATGGTTACTTCAATTATTTTTTCTTTAAAATATTCTTCATCATTTATATAATTTTGTATATCATTAATATAATTATTAATTGTATCTTCATCTAAAGAAATTTCTCTTAATTTTTCAATTAAATAATTTATTAAAATTCTATTAAATTCATCATCTAATTTCATAGATTCTTTATTATTAACAAATATATCTTTCAAATTATTTCCTAATATATCATTTAATTTGATAGAGTTATTACCATTTAAATTATCTATAAATAATTGATTAATATCATCATAGATATCAGGTAACGAATATATTTTTTCATTTTTTTGTTTTTTGAAATTCCTATTTATATGTACTATAAATATATAATGATATTTATCATCTTTGTAATTATTCAAAACTAAATTACTTATATATTTTATTTTTTTTGAATTTGATTTCTCAAAATGAATATATAAATTACAATCCTTTTTTAATTTATTATTGTCATTTCTTATTTTTAGTTCATCTATTAAAGTTTTTAATTGATCTTCACTATTTATTTCAGAAATCATGAAACTCATATCATTATCAAGTCCTTCAACTGTATTAGCTATACTAGTATAGGTATAAATAATAGAAATTTTAAACTTTTTATTTTCATCTTTATTTATATAATCTTTAAAATTATATATAGCTTTATTTCTATAATATTTCTCTTTTATAATATTATTGTTTGGTAAAATAGATATGATATCTTGAGGCAAAATCTTATATATTTTGTTATATACATTTTCTTTAATTGCTTCCAGTGATTCTTTTTTTGTAATCTTTAAATCATTATCATTTTTTTTTGATTTATTGCAATAATAATAAATTAATCCTTGAATTTCTTCTTCCCCACAATTAATTAACAAATCTTTAAGCTCATAATTAATATTTGGATAATCTGAAATAGACCTTTCTAAATTCATTTCACCTATTAAATTATTAGATAAAATCTTTAAATCATTTTCTAATAATTTATCAAAAGATAAAATCATTTTTTCAAATCTATTTAAAAATGCTAAATTAACTTTCTTTACAAATTTTTTATCTACTAAAATTATAATTCTAAGTCTATCATTTATTTCTGTTAATTGTTCACTAAATTTATCTTCTAAACATATTCTTGCAAATTTTTTCTCATCCTTTATGATATAATTCATATTATACAAATCAAATAAAAATGGATGAATTGGATTTAAATTTTCTAATATGATTAATTTATCATCTCTTAAATTTTCTTGAATTTGATTTAGTTTCTTAAATCTATATTCTTCATTATTATCATCAGCAAAAGGGCTTCCATCATATACTATTATATCTTTAAATGGATTTTGTAGTTTAATATTTTGATATATTACAGTAGTTAAAGATTGTTTTACTTCTAACAATAAAAATCTAGAATTGAAATCTCTGATATTATCATTAATGCATTTATTTAAATTATAATTATTAATTATTTCTCTTTTTAATATTAATCTACTATTTGGAGCTTCTTTTTGCATTATTAAATTATATAATTTCTTAAATAAATAAACAGAATTTAATTTCTTTTCATTACCATTATAATCCTTTAATATATCTTTAATTAATTGAATATTTGCTTTTATATCTTCTATTTTTATATCTAAATCTATATCAATCTCATAATCTATACCTCCAAAATTTCTTTCAATATATTCTTCTATTATTTGTAATTTATCATTTTCATCATTATCATTTCCCAATCTTCCAAATTCTATTGCTATTCCTTTAATTAAATTGTAAAAATCACGATTTCCATGAAAATCTTTTCTAATTTTAGTTTCTTTTATAAATAAATTTTTAAATTCTTTTAATCCTTTAATAAATTCAAATTGTCTTTTTTCTCTTTCTTTAGGCTTATCTTTTCCATCTAAATTACCCTCATTATTTTCTTCAGTTTTACTAGATGGAGATGCTTGTGTCTTTCCTTCTTCTACAATAGTACTTATGTTTTCTTCCTCTTTGCCTTCCTCTTTACCTTTATCTTCATCATTACCATGTTCATCATTTTGAACAAATTTTTTATATACTATTAATTCTTTAATTATTTGTAATATATTTTTATAATCAAAATAAGTCCTAGAAAGAATTTCAAAAATGTTATCATTTTTTAATTTATCAGAAATACTTTCAACAATATTGCTTGAAGTTTTCATTAGTTCATCTACTCTTTGATCTAGATCTGGGACAGATAATATTAAAGCTCTATTAACTTTAGCTGCATCTAATGAATAATTGCTTATACCCACAAAACTTACTCCTTCTTCTTTACCTGAATATTCGAGTTTTGAATGCAATACTTTAAGTGGATTACTTTTAGAATGCTCAGCTAATCCCAATTCATCAAATAAAATCATAGATATAGGTAATTCTAGTTTATTATCTTTATAATAATTTAGTTTATTACTTGCTTTTTCAAATAGGCTTTCTACATCTGCAGGTTGGGTTGATTCTGAACCTTGGAAATATGTTTGTATTATTTTTGGGAATTGCTTAAAAAATTTATTTTTAGAATATATTCCTTTCATTGATTTATCAATTAATTGTGCACTTAAACTTTTACCAGTACCAGGTTTCCCAATTATAATAAGTGGTATATTTGTTACTACTGATAAAAATAATAAAAATACATTTTCTTTTAATAAAGTATTTTTACCTATACCTTTATCTAATTCTATTTTATTTAATATATAATCTTGTTCAATTTTTAGGAAATCACTAAAATTTCTTATTATTTCCTCAGGTCTTTTTAGAATTTCTTTTCCAAGCTCTTCATCTTTTATTTCTTCCATTAAATCTTTTCCTTCTGAATTATCATTTTTTTTATTAATAATTAATTTTAATAAAGCTGGTCTTAATAAATTGTCAAAATTATTTCTTTTTTTATCATCTGTTAATCTAATATAATAGCATATATAAATAGAGCAAATAATGCTTCTTAATTTATTATTTTTTTCATTATTACTTCTTCTCTCAAAATTATTTTTAATAGTAAAATATTTTTGGAAAAACTCAAGACACTTTGAAAATCTTGCTATTTCTCTTAATGAAACTACTGATGGGTCAAAAGTATTTCTTAAATATTTATGACATTCTGAAATTACTTCTGTTGTTGATTCATGCAAGTCTTTTTCTTGTTCCGTGAATAATTTTTCTATAATACTATGTATATATTTTTTTTCATCAATATCATCAATTCTACCAAAACTAAAAACATAGTATAAAAGAGATTGTGGGAGAGGTTGAACTAAATATACTAATTCTTTATCATTATCATCCGATTTACTTAGTCCACATTTTTCTTTGTCTCCTTTTCTTCTTCTATAAGGATTACATGCTCCTATCAATCTAATATTATCACTAAGCTTTTTGCTATTATATGATCTATTTATAAATATTTCTGTTAAAAGTGAAAGAGATAAGCAAGTATTCATTTCATCGAAAAATAACCATAATTCTTTATCCTTTTGTTTTTGTGCTAATTCATTTTTTTGATCCATAATATCACATAATTTATCGTCAGTAATCCCAGGATGTATATTTATTATTTCAACATTTGTTTCTCCATTATTTAGAATTTGGTTTAATTTAGTTATTAATGCTGTTTTACCACACCCAGTCTCCCCCATTAAAATTACTGGAACATTTGCTTTTATTCTATATATTAATAAAACCATTTTTTTAAAGTTATCAATTGTTATTACATAATTATTATTTTTTTCTTCTATTATAGATAAAAGAGATTTAAGTTTTTTACCATCTTTTTCTACCTCTTTTTCTACATCATTTGGAAGATTTAATATTTCTTTTATACGCTTTAAATAATCATTTGAATTTACATATTTTCTTGAATCTTTATTTTTATTTGAATCTTTTGTAGGAATATATAGTTTATCATATACCATTTTTTCTTTTATTATAAAAATCAATGGATCTGGAAATTCCATACCTTTTAAATCATTATCATATATTTCTGATAATTTATCTATATAATCTTTATTTTTATTATAATTATCTGTTCCAGTTAATAATTTGGCAAATCCTCCGTTTGTAAAATATTTTGTGCTTTTAGAAAAATCTTCAATGCATTGTTCAGTTACATCTACATTGTTATTTTTAAAAATTAATTTTCCTTTAAATTTACTATATTGTGATATGAATAATTTAATAAATATATTTATTTGATGATAAGTATATTTTTCAATACCGATTTTTTTAAAATATTTTTCAACAAACTCTTTTATACCTTCATTTGAATTAATTCCTAACATTCTATTAAAAATATCTATCATTTCTTTTGAATAATTAAATGGTGGCATATTTGCTAATGTAATATTTTCTTTTTTAAATATATTTAATATACCAAATTTTGAAGAATAATTTTCGAAACAATTTGGAATTTCAATATAAATATCAATATCATTTGGAATATAGATGATACTTTCATTATTTAAATAAAATTTAGTAATAAGAAATGAAAAGAAAAATTCGTTTAATATAGATGTTTCTTCTGATTCAGTTAAATCTAAATGAATGGCTATATCTTTATAATTATAATTTCTTTTTTTTATTTCTTTTAATAAACTATCTAATTTTTTAAAAATAACATCTTTAGTTAATATTCCTCCTAAAGGAAAATGAAAATATTCCTTGTTTGCATCTTTTATTGTTTTTTTTATTTTTTCTGATTTCCCTAAACCACATAAATCTGAAGATACAACCATTATATGTCCTAAATCAGATAAAAATTTGTCATTATTATCATTAATTTTCTCATTACAAGCAATATCTTGCTTTTCATATTTATTTATTTCACGTAAGAAAAATATATTATTTTTATTTTTTTTATCATAAATAAAGACTATACATGAATCTAAATATTTTCCAGTATCTTTTTTGTTAGCATCTTCATCATTTTCTGTCTCTTTATAATTTTTAAACTTCTCTGATAATAAATTAGCTATATATCTATTCATTATACTTTGTTGATTATCAGAAAATGAATCATTTATTTCTACAACGAATAAAGTATTATAATTGCATAATATTGCTCTATGGAAAAAAGCTTGCATTTCTTCAGAAGATGTTTCTTTATTAGTAATTAATACATTTTGTGCAATAGGTAATTCCCCAATTTTATCCCAAAATAAATTTAATATAAATCTTTCCATTGAATTATTTTCACACTCATGCAAATAAATTCCTTTACATTTGTTATTAATTATTGCATTATTTAATCTTTTAAAATTATCTTGTAAATTATTTATTAAAGATGGTCGATGAGACCTATTAAATATTATTTTCATCTTATTATAATGCTTTTCTAATGAAATATCATTCTCTTGAAATACAGAAGTTATATATGTTGATATACTATCTAATGAATTTTTATTATATAATTCATATTCTTTTATAAAATCAGTAACATTCCTTGATATAGCTTTATATCCTTCTTTAATTATAGAATTATTTTCTTTTATATTTAAAATAAATCTTAAAAATGAATCAATATTGTAACCACTTTCTAAATGTTTCATTACACTCCTAAATTGCTTTCCATATAAAAATCTTATATTCAATTTTTCTTTATATAATGCATTTATTTGAGATATATAATTATTTTTGGCATTAAATAAAAAATCTCTAATATATATGAATTCTGTTTCTTTACCATCTAAATAATATTTTATAGTTGGTTCATTATCTTTTATACTAGTCATTATACTAATTTTTATTGGCAAACTACTTCCTTTCATTCTTAAAACTCTCATATGACCATTTATTATTTCTAAATTAGTTACTACATCTTTAAAAAAATTCAATATTTTACATTTTGAATTTAATTTTTTATCTTCTGAATTTTTAATTTCTTTTTTGTCATTTTCATTTTCTCTTTTAATATGTATTTTATTTTTAAGATGAATTAATTCCTTTAAATTAAAACTATCTGTATCTTGAAAAATATGAAATGTTTCCTCTTTAAGTTTATCATGAACCTCTTCAAAAAGATTTTGAGAATTATCATAAAATGTATCTAATTCAATTACTGATGAATATATTCTGGAATAATTTTCAAATTTAGAAATCATATCTTCATCCATAGATTTTATATAATCAAATATTCTAAAATTATCTTCTAAGTTTTTCATTTTTTTGAAAGCTGAAATACATTCTTCTGTATATTTTATATCTTTTATGCTTATTGTTCTATCAGTTGGTTGTATTCTATCATACAAAATTTTGATATCTTGATCAATTTTTGAAAATAGGAAATCAATAGCTTCATTTTTATCATATAAGCATGTAAACAATTTATAATAATTTTCTATATTATTATAATCATATATTTTATTATTTTTTAATTCAATTAAAAAAGCTTTAATATTTTTAAAATCATTTGTTGGTTCATTTTCTTTTTCCATTGGCATCATGAATAAATTTTTAAATTTTTCCTTATCTAGATTATTATTCCATTTTGGGTTATCTTTTTGAAAATATTCAAAAAAGAAAATTATACTATTTATATCCATTTTATATTTTTCAATTTTAAATAATATAGTTAATTCATCAATTAAATTTTTATCTTTAATGTCATAATAAGATATCATGTTTTCAATAAAATCTTTTGCTCTTTCTTCATTATTACTTAATTTTTTCTTTATTTTATCAAAAATATTTTTATATTCTTTGTTATTATATAATTCACCGATATTAATATTTTTTTTTAATAATTCACCAATAGCTCCTAATTTTTCATATGCTTTCTCAAAATTTACTCTTTCATTTTTCCCAACATTCAAATCTTCATATATAACATTAAAAAGTAAATTATTTTTTACGTTTTTAACATTAGTTACAGTTGTTTCTAATATATTTAATTCTTTAATAAAATCTTTTATTTTCCCTTGTTTATAGTCTGTTATTTTTTTATTTTGATTATCTTTTATTATATCAATTAGTTTTTTAATTTGTTCTTTATAAGTTTCTTTATGATATATTATAATATTATCTTTAATATCTATTAATTTATTTATATCCTTATTTATTTCTTCATTAATTCTTTTTAATTTTTCATATTCTTCTTTAGAATTAAAATTATCATATATTATATTAAGTAAACTTAATCTTTTTCTTATAATAGATTCTTGAATATTCAAAAATTCATCAAGATTTTTTTTATTAATCTCACCATCTATATCTTTTTTTATATTTCCCATCAATTCTTTTATATTATCATAAAATTCTTCGGCATCATATTTTCGAAGTATTGCTTTTTCATTTAATTTAGATAATAATAAAATTTTAAGATTTTCTTTATTTGAAAAAAAATCTTCTTTTTTAAATAATTTCTTTTCATCTAATAATTTATTTAAAAATTCACTTATAATTTTATTATTTTCTTCATTATCTTTATTATCTTCATCCGCTTTATCGTCTTTCTTATTTTCTTTTTCATCAAGGCATTCTATTAAAGCTATTATATTATTAATATCACTTTCTTTATTCAAATTTAAAAATTCTGTTAAAATATAATCCTTAATTTTTTTCAGATCTTCCTCTTCTTTTTTTTTCTCTTCATCATTAATAATTTCATCTTCTATCTTACTTATTTTTTTTTTATTAATATATATTCTCATTATTTCAATAAAAATTTTTGAAATTTTATCTTCATCTAATTTTTTAATTTTATTTTCAATAAAACTAATTTTCTTTTTTTCATTTGTTTCATAAATATAATAAATAATAGCTAATTTTGCAAAAATTTCATATTTATTAAAATTTTTATCAATGCCTTTTTTTATAATTTTATCATATATTTTTGTCAATGAATTTAACAATATATTTTTATTTTCAATATTTTTAATATTAATTAATTTAATTACAATGTCAAAATCATAAATGCTTTCAATTTTAGACGTAATTTTATTAATATATTCATTTATATTTTCTTTAAAAATACTTTCAAAATTCATGTTCCTAAAATCTTCAATAAAATTATCATCGATATTGTTTAAATTAAATGAATCAAAGATATTAGCATCAATTTTATTCATATTTCTATCGATATAATAAGGATTATATTGAGTTATATATGCTAATTTTTCAATATTTTCTAATTCTTTTTTATTAATAAATTTTCTAATCATTTGATCTAATAAAAATGCAAATTCATCTAATTCATAATAATTAATTGCATCATTTTTGAGAACAAATTTTTTTCTTTCTTTATCCTTAAATATTTCAATAACTAAATTATAATATTCAATAAAAATTTCTCTGAATTGAAAACAAATATATATATTATCTTGATTTGGTTCATTGTAACAGCTTAAGATATATTTCCAAAAATTATTAGTGAAATAAATTAAAAATGTTTTATTTTTTTTAGAAAATTCAATTATTAATTTAATAGATTTAATGATTTCAAATATAAAATCATTTTCTTTTTTTTTTTTTATTTTTTCATTAGTATCCTCTGCAAATTTTTTTACTGAGTTTTTGGAATTATTCTGATTATTTTCCTTTGAATTTCCTTCTTCAATTATCATAGTTTCACTTAGATTAGTTTCTAATTATGTTTTTTCTTTTTTTTTATAGCATAAGATCTTTTATTAAAAAGTTATTTTATATCTTCCTTTTTTTTAATAAATAACTTTTATATAAAATTTAATGCAAATATTTGTCATAACATTATCTGGAATTATTGTATATAATTTATTTTTTAATTATTTAATTGAATATTAATTACTATTTTTAAATTGGCTTTATTATAATAATCTTTTTTTTATTGGGGATTGGGGATTGGGGATTGGGGATTGGGGATTGGGGATTGGGCCCAATCCCCAATCC
>Ga0247611_10007240_pt1 | contig 13979 bp, 12 predicted proteins | sample 177DNAGHGhighgp2_FD_192422 | JGI IMG/M metagenome (GOLD analysis project Ga0247611, IMG submission 192422) | Sheep rumen microbial communities from Palmerston North, Manawatu-Wanganui, New Zealand - 1770 DNA GHGhigh gp2 | ecosystem: Host-associated > Mammals > Digestive system > Stomach > Rumen...
TCGGGTTTTCTTTCAGGATGGCGGGCATGACCTTGCCGATATTGGCCTTCGAGAAACCCAGCATGACGAGCGCCGTCGTCGCTTCGTCCACGAGGGCGTTGCTCTGCTCTTTGAAGATGACACCGCTGTCGCTTCCCTCGCCTTTGACAATTTTGTCTTTCAGCTCCAGAATGACCCGCTGGGCACTCTTGAGGCCGATTCCCTTCACGCTCTTGATCCTGTTGACGTCCTCCGAAAGGATGGCGCTGCGGATTTCTTCCGCAGTCAGCGTGGACAGCATCATCCGGGCGGAGGTGACACCGATTCCCGATACGCTGATCAGCAGACGGAAGAGCTCCCGCTCGTCCTTCGAGGCGAATCCGAAGTAAAGTTCTTCTTCTTCGCGAAGGTAGTGGTGGATATAGACCGTTGCCTCTTTGCGGCCTTCCAGGGCCTCGTAGGTCTGGAGGGATATCAAAATGCTGTATCCGATGCCCTGGTTTTCCAGGATGAGCTCCGCCGGGGAGAGTTCGACAATTTGTCCTTTAATATACTCAATCATATCGCAAAATTATGTAAATTTGCAGACTTATCCAAGCGTAAGCATGAATGTAACAGACATACGGTCCTTGTTTCCGGCCCTTGCGGATACGGTTTATGGAAAACCCCTTGTCTATCTGGACAATGCGGCGACTTCCCAGCGGCCTCTTTCCGTGGTAGAGAAGGCCTCTGAATTGGCTTTGCATGCAAATGCCAATATCCACCGTGCTGTCCATGCGCTGGCTGCGCAGGCGACGGATGAAGTGGAATCGACCCGGGAATTCGTTCGCGCATCGCTTCATGCCGCATCGCGCGAGGAAATCGTCTTTACGAGCGGAACCACGGCCGGCATCAACCTTGTCGCCTCTTCTTTCGGCGAGGCCTTTGTCTCGGAAGGCGACGAGATCATCGTTTCGGCTGCGGAGCATCATTCGAATATCGTTCCCTGGCAGCTTCTGTGTCAGCGCAAGAAAGCCGTTCTTAAAGTCCTTGAGATTGACGAAAACGGTGAGCTGCTGACCGAGCGGCTTGAAAAATTGATTTCTCAGCGCACTAAAATTATAGCTATAACGCAGATTTCCAATGTTTTAGGTATTGAAAATCCTGCGCGGGAAATCATCCGTTTGGCGCATCGGCACTGCGTCCCCGTCCTTTTGGACGGCGCACAGGGCTTTGTCCATAAAAATGTGGATGTCCAGGATTTGGACTGCGACTTCTATGTCTTCTCCGGTCATAAAGTCTATGCCGCGACGGGAACCGGCGTTCTCTATGGCAAGAAGCGCTGGCTGGATGCGATGCCTCCTTTCATGGGCGGAGGAGAAATGATAGAGACGGTGCGTTTCAGCGGTACGACTTTCGCGCCGCTTCCCGGTAAATTCGAGGCGGGGACCCAGCATTTCAACGGCATCCCGACCTTGAAGCCGGCTCTGGAATTCCGTCAGAAATGCTTGAAAGACAAGGTTTTGATGCGTGAGCAAGAAGCGATTTGTTCCTATGTTTCCGAGGCCTTGCTGTCGGATTCCCGTATCCGGCTCTATGGCGTTCCACGTAGAACGTCCGACAAAATTCCCCTGTTCTCCTTTACGGTCGAGGGGGCGCATCATGAAGACCTGGCCCTGATTCTGGACAAAATGGGCATCGCCCTTCGTTCCGGTCAGATGTGTGCCGAGCCTCTGATGGACCATTATGGCGTTACAGGCATGTTGAGAGCCTCTTTTGCTCCCTATAATACCCTGGAGGAAGCGAAGTATTTTATCCAATGCCTTCACAAGGCAATAGACATGTTGGTATGAGTTTAGCGGAAAAGAAAGCGGAAATTGTCGAATCCTTCTCCTTGTATGAAGAGTGGCTGGACAAGTATGAGTATCTGATTGAAATCGGAAAAGAGCTTCCGGCCTATCCGGAGGAAAAGAAGACCGAGGAAAGGCTGATCAAGGGTTGTCAGTCCCGTGTCTGGCTGGATGCGCAGCTTCGGGACGGCCGCCTGTTTTTTACGGCGGACAGCGACGCCATTATCACCAAGGGCATCATTTCCCTCCTGATCGACGTGTATTCCGGACGTACGCCGCAGGAAATCGCCGCCGATGACTTTGCCTTCATCGAAGAAATCGGCCTGAAGGAAAACCTGTCGCCTACCCGGGCCAATGGACTCGTGTCCATGATTGAAACCATACGCCGGACGGCCCAGGGTGCCCTTTGAAGCAGTTGGAAATGGAAAACAAAAAGAACAGCGAAGTTTTGAGTGCGGAGGATGTCAGCGCCCTCCAGCCTTATTATACGGCCGTCATTGCCGCCCTCAAGGAGGTCTATGACCCGGAAATCCCGGTCAATATCTATGACCTGGGACTGATTTACGAACTGACCATCAGCAAGGCCCATGAAGTCTTCATCCAGATGACGTTCACGGCGCCGAACTGCCCGATGGCGGACCAGGTGCTCATGGAAGTGAGGGAAGGTGTGGAAGCGGTTCCCGGGATTACGAAGTGTACGATCGAAATGACCTTCGAACCCGCCTGGGACAAGAGCATGCTTTCCGAAGAGGCGCGGCTGGAGCTGGGGTTGGATTACGAGGAGGACGATTACGGCAAATTGGACGCCTGAGATGGCTTTTGTCGATGTATATCTTGGGCTGGGCTCCAATCTCGGAGACCGAAAAGCCCATCTGGAGGAAGCGCTCCGCCGCCTGGATGCGGCCTTCGGGGTGCCCTGCAAGGCTGTTTCCGGCTGGATGGAATCAGAGGCCTGGGGCTTCGAAGGGCCGGCCTTCCTGAACGGATGTGCGTTGTACCGGCTTCCCCGCAGGGCACCCGCCGAGGAGCATGCGCTCTGGATCCTGGACCGCTGCAAGGAAGTGGAACGCTCGCTTGGCCGGCTGGAGGATGGCGAGACAGATGCTGAAGGGAAGCGAGTCTATCACGACAGGACCATCGATATCGACATTCTTTTTTATGGAAAAGAAATAATTGAGAATCAGCGGCTTGTTATCCCGCACCCCTGGATTTCCGAGCGGGATTTCGTGCGGCGGCCGCTTGCGGAAATCGCAAAACCCGCCGTCAAGGCAGCATTTCCGGAATTATTTGATTAAATTTGCATGATATAATTGAATGAATATGACACAGGATGAACTTTTCAAAGTATTGGTAGCCCACTGCAAGGAGTACGGCTTCATTTTCCCCTCCAGCGAAATCTACGACGGCCTGGCTGCGGTCTATGACTATGGACAGATGGGCGTCCAGCTGAAGAACAATATCAAGAATTACTGGTGGGAGGCGATGACACGTCTCAACGAGAACATCGTCGGCATCGATTCCGCCATTTTCATGCACCCGCGTATCTGGGAGGCTTCCGGCCATGTCAGCGCCTTCAACGACCCGCTCATCGACAACAAGGACTCCAAAAAGCGCTATCGCGCCGATGTGCTGATCGAGGATTTCCTGGGCAAGATCGAGGAAAAAATCGAGAAGGAAGTCGCCAAAGGCCGCAAGCGCTTCGGTGACGCCTTCGACGAGGCCCAGTTCCGCGCCACCAACCCCAACGTCCTCCGTGAAAAAGCCAAATGGGACGAGGTCCACAACCGTTATGTGGCCGCCGAGAAAGCCAACGACCTCGCTGAATACCGCCAGATTATCATCGACAACAACATCGTCTGCCCCATCAGCGGAACCTGCAACTGGACGGAAGTACGTCAGTTCAACCTGATGTTCCAGACCTCGATGGGTTCGACGGCCGACGGCGCCAGCACGATCTACCTGCGCCCGGAAACCGCCCAGGGCATTTTCGTCAACTATCTGAACGTCCAGAAGACCGGCCGCATGAAGATTCCTTTCGGCATCGCCCAGATCGGAAAGGCCTTCCGCAACGAAATCGTCGCCCGGCAGTTCATCTTCCGCATGCGGGAGTTCGAGCAGATGGAAATGCAGTTCTTCATCAAGCCCGGCACCGAGCTCGATTGGTTCGCCAAATGGAAGGAAACCCGCATGAAATGGCATGTCAACCTCGGCATGGGTGCGGAGAATTACCGTTTCCACGACCATGAGAAACTGGCCCATTACGCCAATGCCGCCACCGATATCGAGTTCAACTTCCCCTTCGGCTTCAAGGAACTGGAAGGCATCCACAGCCGTACGAACTTCGACCTGGGCAACCACCAGAAGTTCTCCGGCAAGAAAATCGAGTACTTCGATCCCGAAGCCGGCGTTTCCTATACGCCGTATGTCATCGAGACATCCATCGGCGTGGACCGGATGTGCCTCGCCGTCCTGGCCCATTCCTATACGGTTGAAAAGCTCGAAGGCGGCGAAGAGCGCGTCGTGATGAAAATCCCCGCCCCGCTCGCCCCGATCAAAGTCGCCGTCCTGCCGCTCGTCAAAAAAGACGGTCTGCCCGAGCTTGCCCAGAAGGTCGTCGATGAGCTCAAGTACGACTTCTCCTACCAGTACGACGAGAAAGACTCCATCGGCAAGCGCTATCGCCGTCAGGATGCCATCGGAACGCCTTTCTGCGTGACCATCGACCACGATTCCCTGACCGAAGGCACCGTGACCGTCCGCGACCGCGACACGATGACCCAGGAGCGGGTCAAGATCGAAGACCTCCGCGCCCTGATTGACAAGAAGGTTTCCCTGACCAACCTGCTGAGGAACCTTTAGACAACGATGTACCGCCTCGTCCATATCCTGGCGGCACTCCTGATGCTGGCCTCCTGTGCGCGGGTCTCTCCTGCGCTCCGGGAGGCTTCATCATTGATAGAGGACCATCCGGACAGCGCCCTGTATCTGCTTGATGCCATTCCCCGGGAACGCCTCTCTTCAGACCGGGAAAAAGCTGAGCATGACTACCTTACGGCCTATTCTTTCTACAAGACATACTACTTCCTCGACGATTCCTCCGAGGCGGCCCTCCAACGCTCCTGCCTGTACTTCGAAGAGCACGGCCCCAATGTGGAGCGCATGCGGGCGTGGGAACTGATGGGGACGGTCCAGACGGCGACCGCGCGCCACGGCAGCGGTCTCGTCTCCTTCCGGAAAGCCGAACTGGTGGCCCGGGAAATCGAGCGTTCACGTGTCCGGATGGAGACGTTGTCCCTGCTGGTTCTGGCTATCTTGGCCACGCTGGTCCTGTATTTCTGGGCCCGGAAAAGCCAGATGGAAAAGCTCCTGCTCCAGGAAAAGCAAGAGAACGAGCACATCCTTTCCGCTGCGGAGGAACTTCAGTCCCGGCTCAGCCGCCTCCAGTCCAAGACCGCCGCTGCCAAGCCCGCTTTCTCCGGCCTGGATACGCTGGACCGCCTTTGTGAGCAGTACTATGTCTATGAAGGAACCACAAGCCTCCAGCCCAAGATTCTGAAGGAGGTGCGTTCCATCGTCGAGGGCCTCCGCTCGGACGAAAAAGTCCGAAAGCAGTTGGAGCAGTCGCTCAATGCCGGATGCGACGATGTGATGAAGCGCCTCCGCGCCGCGTTCCCGAAATGGAAAGAGGAAGATTATCTGCTCTATCTCTTTACGGCGGCCGGTTTCTCGTCCACGACCATCTCGACCCTCCTGGAAAAAGACAAACCCTACGTCTATAACCGGCTCTATCGCCTGAAAGAAAGGCTGCGTCCGGCCCCGGACGGTGATTTCTTCTTGTCCATCTTGGAGAAATAGGATTTCGCGGCTATCCTTATTCGTTTGATTCCCAGTTTGTTCCGATTTTCCATTTGCGAGATTTCGGACAGGCGCCGTCATTGATTTCCGCTGTGCGAAGGGCTAACTTTGCAACAAGTTCAACCCCTAAACATCACAGTCATGGAAAACAAGAAAAGTAGTCGCGCCAGCCTGGAAAACAAGCGTTTCCTGATGGCGGAATGCGGTCTTGTCACCGCTCTTGCCCTTGTCTATGGAGCCTTTGAATTTGCGACCGAAGACCGCGGCATCGCGTATCTTGCGGACAACACCCGCGTGGTCGATGTCGAAGACATTCTCCCCGTCGTCCTTGAGACCCCGCCGCCGCCCACCGCCCCGCAGGTCCCCGTCCTTTCCGACCGGATCGACATCGTGGAAGATGATTTCAAACTGGATGACAATCTCTTTCTGAACCTCGAAGAAGACCATTCCACCTACGAAATCGCCGATTACAAAGCCGTCGAAGTCGTGGAAGAAGACGTGATCGAAGACGAAGTCCCCTGGGTCAGCGCCGAGGTCAAACCCTCCTTCAACGGCGGCGATGCCAACGAGTTCACCAAGTGGGTCAACTCCCGTCTGGTCTATCCGGAAATCGCCAAGGAAAACGGCGTCCAAGGAAGAGTGACGCTCCAGTTCACCATCGGAACCGACGGCCGTCTTTCGGATGTCCGAGTCCTCCAGTCCCCTGACGAAAGCCTTGCCGCGGAGGCGGTCCGGGTGGTCTCTTCTTCCCCAAAATGGGCTCCTGGACGCATGAGAGACCGTTCAGTGCGGGTGGTGTACACCTTTCCGGTCATCTTTCAGCTCCGCTAAACAAACGACCGGATTTTATTGACAAACGACCGTTTTGGCTTCCTTTGCGAGATTTTTGAAAAACGAAATCCACGCAATTCTTTGATTTAGAGGCGTTTCCGTGAAAGGCTGTGCGAGTTTTTTCAAGGTATTATATTTTGCGGGCAAAAAATGTCGCCGTATCTTTGCATCAGAAGAAAATACAACTTATTAATAAAGCATTATGGAAGTCAAGAAAAGCCCCAAGGCCAGCCTCGAAAACAAGAAGCTCCTCTTTACGGAGATCGGTCTTGTCGTAGCGCTCGGCGTCGTGTACGAAGCCTTCGAGTGGTCCACGAAAGACAGCCAGGTCGCCGTCCTTGAAGACACCACCCAGGTGCTCGTCGAGGAAGAGATGGTCGCCATCCAGAATGAACTTCCCCCGCCCCCGCCCGCGGCACCGGACATCCCCGTCCTCTCCGACCAGATCGACATCGTGGAAGATGACGTCAAACTGGACGACGACATGTTTATGAACCTGGAAGACGACAACTCCACCTACGAAATCGTGGATTACAAGGAAGCCGAAGTCGTCGAGGAAGAAGTTGAAGAAGAGGCCATTCCGTTCCAGCTCGTGGAACAGAAGCCTTCCTTCAACGGCGGCGACGCCAACGAGTTCTCCAAGTGGGTCAACTCCCGTCTGGTCTATCCGGAAATCGCCAAGGAAAACGGCGTCCAGGGCCGTGTCACCCTCCAGTTCACCGTGGAGTCCGACGGCCGTGTGACCAACGTGCGCGTCCTGCGTGGCGTGGATGAGTCCCTGGACAAGGAAGCTGTCCGCGTGGTTTCGAGCTCCCCGAAATGGAAGCCCGGCAAGCAGCGCGACCGCGCCGTCAAGGTAACCTATACCTTCCCGGTTATCTTCCAGCTTCGTTAAGCGTATCGAACCCCTGACACCCCGTCCGCTTCGGCCTACGGGGTGTTTTTCGTGAAAAGAATGATGACAGAAACGGATAAAAAAATGATGCGCGAGGCCATCCGCCTTGCTACGGAGAGTGTTGAGAAAGGTGGCGGACCCTTCGGAGCCGTCATTGTGAAGGACGGGGAGATCATCGCCGGACGCTCCAACTCCGTGACCCTTGACAACGACCCCACGGCCCATGCCGAGGTCAATGCCATCCGGGAGGCCGCCCGGCGCCTGGGAACCTTCGACCTGTCGGGCTGTACGGTCTATACCTCCTGCGAACCCTGCCCGATGTGCCTCGGTGCCATTTACTGGGCCCATATCGACCGGATATTCTATGGAAACAACCGTGCGGACGCCGCTTCCATCGGCTTCGATGACGACTTCATCTACCGGGAACTGGACAAGCCCCTTCCCGAGCGCACGATTCCCATCCGTCCCCTGCTGCAGCAGGAGGCCCTTTCCACCTTCCGCCTGTGGAATGAGAAAACCGACAAAACTGAGTATTGACTTATGAGGAAAACATGGATTCTGTGGGCCGCTCTGCTGGCCCTGACCTGGAATCATTTGAGGTAAGGCGTACATGATGTTTTCGGACAAAGAGAGTTTTAACCGGTTTTGTCTCGGTAAGTACCCCGGCATGATTGCCTATGCCAACCTGTTTCTCAAGGGAGAGGACAGGGTATGGGTGGAAGATGTCGTGCAGGATGTCCTGTTCTCTGTCTGGAAACGCCGGTTCTTTCTGCGGGACGACCCCGGGAAGGTCCATGCATACGTGATGAGAAGCGTGTATAACCGCTGCATGAACTATCTGGAACACAGCCTGGTGAGACGGAAGGCGGAGGAGGATTTCGCGGAATTCGTTTCGCGTGCCCGGCGGTATTATGACCCGGACAACAATTCCGTCATGCGGGCGCTGTTTGACAGGGATATGCGGGAGGCCATCGCGAAGAGCGTGGAACGGCTGCCTCAGAAACAGCAGGAGGTCTTCCGTCTGAGTTATTTCGAAGAAAAAAGCCACCAGGAAATCGCCGACCTGCTTGGCCTGTCCGTCCGGACAGTTGATGCCCATATCTACGCGGCATTGAAAAATCTGCGGCTGAGCCTCCAAAATATTTAGTTTTTCGACTAAGTAGTTTCTCCCGCTTGTCTGTATTATACAGGAAATGCAGACAACCCCATGAGAGAAAACCAACATTTGGAAGACGAAAAGGCCCGTCTGGACGCCTACGAAGAGGCCTTGACGTCGCTGAGAGATACGGTCTCCGATCCGGAGACGGAACAGCGTGCCGTCCGCATGATGGAATGGCTGGACGCCCGGGTCGATGCCGAGCGCGCCAGGCGTGCAAAGATCCGGAGACGTTTTGCCGGCATTGCCGCCGCCGCCACCCTGCTTCTGGTCGCAGGCCTTTGGATGGGCCGGGACCGCAACCCTGTCCCTGATATTTCGGCGTACGAAAACAATTCTGGCACGGTGAAACAGTTTTCCCTTCCGGACGGTACCCGCGTGGTCCTGTCTGAGGGGGCGTCGTTAACTTACCGATCTGCGGGCGGCAAGCGCCTGGCAGCCCTGGAAGGTTCCGGGTATTTTGATGTCGCCCACGATAGTCTGGCTCCCTTCATCGTGTCCACCTCCGGGCTGGATATCAAAGTATTGGGCACCGCTTTCAGCGTCCATGCGCCGGAGCGGAGCGATGTCACGGATGTCATTCTCGAAAGAGGCTCCGTGCGGCTTCTGAGCAAGGAAGGAACGCCGCTTCTTCGCCTGGTCCCGAACCAGAAAGCGGTCTATAATGCTGCCTCCGGCGACATCGCTGTCGAACAGGTTTTTGCCCGACCGTTGATCCAGCAGCAGTTCAGCCTGGTTTCGCTGGACAACGCCAGTGTGGAAGAAATCGTCGCCGCGATTGAATCGGTTTACGGCATAAAAGTTTCCGCATCGGGCTATGACCCGTCCAAGCGCTATCGCATCAACTTCCTCAGGACGGAATCCGTCGGAGATGTCCTGAATGTCCTTGAACTCATGACAGGCGGGCATTATTCCTCAACCAATGCATCGATATGATGTTTCAGCACTTACTTATAACCATCACCACCTCACTGGCCCTTCTCTCTGGTCCCTATAAAGTGGATATTTCCATGAGAAGTGCTGACGTCCAATCATTTACGGACAGTTTTACAGCGCAGACAGGGGTTCAGTTTTCGTATGAGAACAGCCTGGCCGCCTTTGCGCTTGGAAAGGTTTCGCTCCACGAGGAGGCCTCCATTGAGACACTCCTTTCCAAAGTGTTCGCCGGCAAGGACATTCACTTTCAACAGGTCGGGAACATGGTCGTCCTGACCCGGAAGGAGGCCGCCCAGCATCCTCCGGTCCAGAAGACACAGCCCGCCAGGATTCAAGTAAGCGGAAAAGTCCTGGATGAAAGCGGCCAGGGTGTGCTGGGCGCGTCTGTCATCGAGAAGGGAAATCCTGCTAACGGGGTCATCGTGGACCTCGATGGCAACTATTCCATCAGCGCCCAGGCCGGTTCCGTCCTCGTTTACGAATGTATCGGCTTCAAAGCCGTCGAAGAGGCCGTTTCCGGTCGGAAACAGATCGATGTCGTGATGGTGGAAGACAGCCAGCAACTGGAAGAAGTTGTCGTGGTCGGTTATGGGGTCCAGAAAAAGGTGAACCTGACGGGTGCGGTCGCTTCCGTGACCTCCAAGGAGTTCGAGGACCGGCCGGTGGTCAATGTCGGACAGGCGCTTCAGGGTATGATCCCGAATCTCAACATTACCCAAGGCTCAGGCGCCCCGAATGCCTCCAGTACCTATAATATCCGCGGCAATACTTCGCCGAACGGCGGCAGTCCGCTGATTCTGGTGGATGGCGTGGAAACCTATCTGGAGCGGATTAATGCCAATGATATCGAAAGCATTTCGGTCCTCAAAGACGCCTCTTCAGCCGCCATCTACGGTGCGCGTGGCGCTTTCGGAGTCATTCTCGTAACGACCAAGAGCGGAAGCGCCGAGAAACCGGCCACTGTTTCGGCATCCTACCGGACATCGTTTTCGGCCAATACGGCATCGACGGACTTCGAGACCCGCGGCTATTACAGCGCCTATATGGCCGATATGTTCATCTCCACCCGGAATGGTACGCCCTACACCAGCTATTCGGACTATGACTACCAGCGGCTCTGGGAGCGGCGTAATGACAAGACGGAGCATCCCGACCGTCCGTGGGTCCTTACTGAGATGCGGGACGGACGCCTCAGTTATGTCTATCTGGCCAATTTCGATTGGTACAACTGGCTCTATGACGATTCGCGCCCGGCACAGGATGTGAATGTCAACGTCAGCGGGGGTACCAAAAATATCAAGTATATGGTCAGCGGCCGCTACTACCATCAAGACGGAAACTTCAGGGTGGGACCGGATGCATACAATACCTATAATGTCCGCGCGAAGCTGGACGTGAAGATCAAGCCCTGGCTGAGCCTGTCCAGCAATACCAAGTTCTTCAACGGCGTATACACATACCACGGAAACAATTACCGGAGGCCGACGCTCCATGCGCTTGCCAGTTTCGTTCCGGTCAATCCAGACGGAACGCCGGTGTCCCATACCACGCTGACCAATTCGTCCGCACATTACATCATGGACGGATATGCTGCGATGCTGGTGAAAGGCAAGCAGTGGGGCCACCAGCGGACGAGCGAGGTGACGACGACGACGGCGCTCAAGGCGGAACCGGTGAAGGGCTTGACCTTCAATGCTGATTTCTCCTATAAGTTCGGCTACATCCGCCGGCAGTATCGGGATACCTACGTGGAGTATTCGCAATACCCCGGTGAACTGCTGCAGGAAGCGGTCAGTGCCTATCAGGACCGGCTCAGCGATGTCGTCTATGAGCAGAACAACTATGTGGCCAATGCCTATGCCGCCTATGACCATACCTGGGCCGACCGCCACAACTTTACCGCCACCGCCGGTTTCAACTATGAGGCGCGCCGCTACAAGGACTTGTCCATCCGGAAGAATGACCTACTGAGCGAGGAACTCTCAGACTTCAACCTGGCAACGGGTGACGTTGACGTTCTCAACGGAGGAATCAACGAGTATGCCCTCGCCGGCTTTTTCTACCGGATGACCTATAATTACAAGCAGCGTTATTTCATTGAATCCAATGGCCGGTACGACGGTTCGTCCCGCTTCCCGAAGGGACACCAGTGGGGCTTCTTCCCGTCCGTTTCCGGTGCCTGGCGTTTCAGTGAGGAGCCTTTTATGGAAGGAGCCCGGAACGTACTGAACAATGCCAAACTCCGTTTTTCCTACGGTTCGCTGGGCAACCAGAATATCGATTATTATGAGTATTATCAGACCGTCAACACGAAGGGCCTGATGTCCTATACCTTCGACGGAGAGTCGAAAGCGGGGCAGGCGGTGGTTTCGGATCCGGTTTCCAGCGGAACCTGGGAGACCGTAATTACCAAGGACCTTGGCATCGATCTGGGATTCTGGAAGGATAAACTGACCCTGAGCGCAGACGGATACATCCGGGATACGAAGGGAATCCTCGCCATCGGCAAGAAACTGCCGTCGCTCTATGGCGCCACGGAACCGACCGTCAATGCCAACGACCTCAGGACAATCGGCTGGGAGATCCAGGCGGAATGGAAGAATGAAGTGAAATGGGCTGCCCGGCGGTTCTATTATTATGTGGGCGCTTCCCTCTCTGACTACAAGGCCTGGTACACCAAGGCAGACAATCCATCCGGCCTGATCGATGAGCCTTACAAAGGAATGCGCCTCGGAGATATCTGGGGCTTCAAGACAGACGGCTTGTTCGCCTCCGATGAGCAGGCCCAGGCTTATGCGCGCGAAGTCGACCTTACGCAGGTGTGTGTCGATTATTTCAATTCGCTGGGGGCCTACGGTGACGGTGTCCGGGCCGGCGATATCAAAATGCTTGACCTGGATGGCAATCACACGCTCAGTTATGGCGCATCCACGCTTTCGGATCCGGGCGACAGGAGCGTCATCGGAAACAGTCAGCCCCGATACAGTTACAGTTTCCACGCGGGATTCAACTGGCTGGGCTTCGATTTCTACCTGATGTTTCAGGGTATCGGTCACCGGGATGCCTATCCCGGGTATGACTGTCAGCGATTCTGGGGGCCTTATTCCCGCCCGTATACTTCCTTTGTGGGGAAGGATTTCATGGCAGACGTGTGGACGGCGGACAACCCGGACGCCTATTTCCCGAGGGCCCGTGGCTACAGCGCCCTCAACGGGACGCTGCGGGTATTCAACGACCGTTATCTCCAGAATGCGGCTTACCTCAGGCTCAAGAATCTGACCGTCGGCTACACGCTCCCGGAGAAATGGACAGGCAAGGCGGGGCTCAGCAAGGTGAGAGTCTATTTCAGCGGGGAGAATCTCTGGTACTGGACAGCGCTTCATTCCAAGTATCTGGATCCTGAACTGGTCCAGCACAATGGTTCTTCGGACCTTTATTCGATGAGTAAAACCTTCTCCTTCGGGATCAATGTGGATTTCTAGGCCATGAAAAAGAGATTCGTCATACTTATGATTGCCCTTGCGGCCGTTTCTTGTAACGACTGGCTTGTGAGAGAGCCGCAAGATGAACTCAGCCCGGACACCTACTTCACGACAGAGCAGGAGTGTCGGTTATATACCAACCGTTTCTATCTGATGTTCCCCGGCGGCAGCGGAATTTATGGGGAGGAAGCTGATTATATCATTCCGAGTGCGCTGAGTGCCGAGGTGGCAGGAAACCGCACGGTGCCCTCTACCGCCAGTTCGTGGAACTGGGACAACCTCAGGACCGTCAACTTCTTTATTGTCAACGCCGGCAATTGCAAGGATCCCGCCGTCCGGGACAAGTATCTGGGCCTTGCCCGTTTTTTCCGGGCCTATTTCTACTTCGAGAAAGTGAAGCGCTACGGAGATGTCCCCTGGCTGGATGAACCGCTCGATGCCGATGACGAAGGCCTGTACCGCGGGCGGGACGACCGCAAAGTGGTGATGGCCCGCGTGTTGGAGGACATCGATTTTGCCATTTCTCACCTGCCGGCCGCCAAGAATGTATATGAGGTGACCAAATGGACGGCCCTGGCGCTCAAGAGCCGGATTTTCCTTTTTGAAGGAACTTTCCGGAAATACCACGGCCTGGGAGACTGGGAATCCTGCCTGGAGCAGGCCTCCGCCGCGGCCGGGGAATTCATCCAGTCCTCAGGCTATTCTCTCTTCAGCACGGGAACGACCCCGTATCTGACCCTTTTTAATACGGTGGACACCGACCGGACGGAAATCATCCTTACCCGCGGTTATTCATCGGCGCTTTCGCTCGTCCATGATGTGAACGGCCGCTATACCTCTACGACGATGGGCAAGCCCGGTCTTACGAAGGATGTCGTCAACAGTTATCTCATGGCGGACGGGAGCCGGTTCACCGACCAGGCCGGCTATGCGACGCGCTCCTTTGCGGAGGAGACCCGCGAACGGGATCCCCGGCTCGCCCAGACCATCCGTACTCCCGGTTACAGGCGGATCGG
>Ga0247611_10007241_pt1 | contig 13975 bp, 7 predicted proteins | sample 177DNAGHGhighgp2_FD_192422 | JGI IMG/M metagenome (GOLD analysis project Ga0247611, IMG submission 192422) | Sheep rumen microbial communities from Palmerston North, Manawatu-Wanganui, New Zealand - 1770 DNA GHGhigh gp2 | ecosystem: Host-associated > Mammals > Digestive system > Stomach > Rumen ...
CTGCTTGCCCGTTGTCTCGTCCACGCCCAGGTACTGCTGGTCGGAGACATATCTGGGAACATAGGTCCAGTAGGTACCGAACGGCTTGCCGACCTCGGCATACATAAACACGGCGTCTTTCACGGCAGAGGTGGAGAAGCCGTCCAACTGGAGCTTTTCACCGATTTCGTCCGGCAGGGACTCGACGAGGGAGAAGTTCTTGGCCCAGTTCACGGAAACATCCCAGCGGAAGTTGCGGGTCTGCACCGGAACGAAGTCGAACAGGAGTTCGACACCCTTGTTGCGGACGTCACCGGCATTGGCTACCATGGAAGAATAACCGGTAGCGGGTTCCGTGGAGATGGAGAAGATCTGGTCGGAGGTGAGTCGGTTATAGTAAGCGGCATCGAGACCGACCCGGCCGTTGAAGAACTGCAGGTTGGCACCCACCTCGAACTCGGTCGTCATTTCCGGTTTCAGGGTCGGGGAAGCGATGGAGTAACCCCGGCGGAAAGCGTTGACGGAATTGATCGGGAAAGCGGCGATACCACTGTCGCCATAGGTACCGTAGAAGGAAGCCTGGGAGAAGGTAGGATAGATGTTGTACACACCGGCGTCGTTACCGGTCTTACCATAGGCCAGACGGACCTTACCGAAGGACAGGATGTCGTTCTTGGGCAGCCAGTTCGTGAAGATGGCGCTCAGGGTAGCACCCGGATAGAAGTAGTTGTTGTTGTCCAGCGGGAGGGTGGAGGACCAGTCGTTACGGGCGGTGAGCTCGAGGAAAACCGTGTCGTCCCAACCCAGGGTTACATCGCCGAACAGGCCAATCAGGCGGCGCTTGGACTGGCTGTCGGAGATGGTGGTCTTGCTGGCGCCGTTGGAAAGGTTCCAGAATCCGGAGTAGATGGTAAGGCCATCGGTCTGGCCGGTCATGGACGTGCTGTAGCGCTCGTTGATGTTGAGACCGGCGATCGCGTTGACACTGAACTTCTCGTCAAAGAAGTTGTCACTGTAGGTGGCCAGGAAATCGTGGTTGATTTCGTAGTAGCGGTAGTACTGGGCATAGACGTTACCGTCGGAATTCATCGTGGACGGGGCATAACCCATGTTGTCCCAGATGAGGGCGTCGTCCAGGGCGATCTGCGGCACACCGGTCTTGGTGTCGTAATCGCGGTGGTTGAAACCGTAACGGTAGGTAAGGGTGACCGGCTTGATAGGCTTCACGTCGATCTGGACCTTACCGAAGACATATTTCTGGTCCGTATTGTTGTAACGGTTCTCGATGGCCCAGTACGGGGAAGTGATGCCGTAAGGAGTCAGGTAGGCTTCCGGGGAGTTGAAGGCGGCAGGGAGATCCTTCAGGTCCACGAGGGAGAGGTCACGCGGGAACTCGTACAGGCCGTCGATCACGGAAGTACCCTGGAACATGCCGATGGACTTCGTGTTGGAAAGGGCGAAGTTGATCTGGGAGGAAATCTTGAGCCACTCGACCGGAGCATAACTGTTGCGGAAAGCGAGGGAGTTACGCTTGTAGTAGTCCTTGTCGCTCGGGATGATACCGTCATCCTCAGCCAGGGAATAGGACAGATAGTAGGTCATGCTCTGATCCTTGGAAGCACCGCTCAGGGAAAGGGAGTGCTTGTGGTTCAGGCCGATCTCGAAGAAGTCCTTCACATTGTCAGGCTTCGCGGAGAATTCATGGATCAGCTGCTGGCCGTTCCAGATCGGGCCGTATACCTGCTGGGAACCATCCAGACGCGGACCCCACGAACCGTTCTCGATGAAGGTCTGGGTACCGTTCCAACCCTGGCCGTACTCGTTCTGGAAGACCGGGAGGAGGGAAACCTGACGGGCCTCGATGCCACCGCTGTATTCGATGGTGAAGTTGCGGTCGGTACCACGCTTGCCCTGGCGGGTGGTGATGACGATGACGCCGTTAGCGGCACGGGAACCGTAGAGGGCCGTAGCGGCAGCGCCCTTCAGGACGGTCAGGCTCTCGATGTCCTCGTTGGAAAGGGTGTTCATACCGCTCACGACGATACCATCGACCACATAGAGCGGCTGGTTGTTACCGTTGATGGAGCTGTAACCGCGGATAACCACATTCACGGAAGCGCCCGGGTCGGTCGTCGTCGAAGAAATCTGCAGACCGGCCACCTTACCGGAAAGGGCGGTGGTCACGTTGGTCGCATGCTGACCGGCGAGTTCCTCATTCTTCACGGTCGTGGCCGCGTAACCGAGGGTCTTTTCAGAACGCGTGATGCCCATCGCCGTCACGACGACTTCGTCCAGCATCATCGCATCTTCCTCCATCGTGATGTTCATCTGGTTCCCGGTGACCGGAGCCTTGATGGACTTCATGCCGAAGAGGTAGAAGGACAGGGTCTGTCCGGGTCTTGCCGCGATGGAGAACACACCGTCGGCACCCGTGACAACGCCCAGCGTCGTGCCATCCACGACCACGGAGACACCGGCGACCGGCTCACCCTTCGCATCGGTGACAGTACCGGTTACCGACTGTCCCTGCGCGAGTGCTGTCGAAAGCACCATCAGAAGGCACGCCATGAACAGTTTTACTTTTTTCATAAGCATGAAAAGTTTAGTTAAACATAAATATTGTATAGTTTTTTCACTTCTTTTGCAGTGGAAACACGCATAAACGGACGTTTTACACTACTCTTCCGCCTGCAAAGTTTGAAAATAAAAATTACAAATCCAAATCAACGCAGTGACCTACAATAAGTTATAATATGGTATTTTGTTTTGTAAATTTAAAAAATCTAAAATTAAAATCCAAACAATAACTTACAAATCATAACTAATTAAATATATTGAATAAAAATTTGTTTCTATTTATAAGCCCTCATTTTTTTGCATTTTCTTTATTTGCAGCACGTCAATTGCAGAAAATACCTGTTTTGCGGGTACTGTTTTTCACTCCTTGTTAACAGTTTTCAAGGTTATCGGCGATGCGGCGTATGAAATGAAAGTCGGTATGCCCGGCTGCACCTGAAGTATCTGTATATCTGTTTCGATACCCCTTAGATGTACGCATCTGTCAATCGTGGCGCGAGCTTTTACAAACGTACATCTTTCATGTACCGGTAGAGCGTATTCTTATGAATATCAATAGCCCGGGCAATAGACTCCATACTGATTCCCAGCTCGCGCATCCGAACGATTTCGGGAAGCCTTTCTTCGAACCTCCTTCGCTTGGACGATGATCCCTCCGGCCTCCCCAGCCGGACACCGGCCGCTTTCTTTGCCGCCAGTGCCTCCCGGGTCCGCTGGGAAATGAGATTCCGTTCGATTTCCGCTGCCAATGAGAAAGCGAAAGCGACGATTTTGGACTGCAGGTCGTCCGACAGTTCAAAATGGTCCTTGATGGAATAGACATGTATTCCCTTCCTGGAACAGACATTCAGGATGGACATGACCATCATCATATTCCTTCCCAGCCGGGACAGTTCTGCGCAGACCAACAGGTCCCCTTGTTTCATGCGTCTGATCAAGGTTCCGAGGGTCCTTTCATTCCAGTCCCTGTTGCCGGATACCTTTTCCTGTACCCACCGGTCGATGCCGATGCTGCGTTCCCCGCACCACTTTTCGATTTCGTAGTGCTGTCCGTCGTACGATTGAATCTGCGTACTGACGCGGATGTAGGCGTAATTCATGAGGTTTCAAAGTTTAAGTCTGACATCAGGAAAAACCATACCCGAAAAACCTCCGTTTTTAATGTATTTGATACAAAGAACGTGATTTTAACTCAATAAATTATGTTTAACTAAATCTGTTAGCTTATGAAAAAAACAAAAATTTTTTTCACGGCTGTCCTTCTGTGCCTGTCCGCCGCCCTGTCATGGGCGCAGACTCAGGTTTCCGGTATCGTGACCGATGCCGCGAACGGTGAGCCCCTGGTCGGCGCGGCCGTCATGGTCAAGGGTACCAGGACAGGAGCATCGGCAGGCAATGACGGTGTCTATTCCTTGCGGGTGAACAACCCCCAGGAGGCAGTCCTTGTCTTCAGCTTCTACGGTTACAAGACCGTGGAGGTCGCCGTCGCCGGTCAGTCCCGCGTCAATGTGGAGATGGAAACGGATGCCACCGTCCTGGATGACGTGATCGTCGTCGCTTACGGTACGGTCCGCCGTGAAGCGGCCACCGGTTCCGTTTCGGCCGTGAAGAGTGAGCAGCTCGCCACCGCTCCTGCCACCTCCGTCGACAAGATGCTGCAGGGTAAGATGGCTGGTGTCCAGCTGTCCTCCTATTCCGGACAGCCGGGTTCCACTTCCGCCATCCGTATCCGCGGTACCTCCTCCATCAACGCCGGCAACGAGCCGCTGTGGGTCGTGGACGGTATTCCGATCATCGCCGACGATAACCGCGCCATGTCCAACTACGGCGTGGGCGGCGGTACCAACACCACCTTCCTGAACCCGAACGACATCGAGTCCATCACCGTCCTGAAGGACGCTGCCGCGGCTTCTGTCTATGGCTCCCGCGCCGCAAACGGTGTCATCCTCGTGACCACCAAGAGCGGTAAGTCCGGTGAAGCCAAGTTCACGGCCCGTGCGAAGTACGGTGTCCAGCAACTTGCCAACGATAATCACTTCCTCCCGATGACAGGAGAGCAGCTCGTGGACTACTGGCGCGACGCTCTCAAATATAACGGTTATGATCCGGATGCGGAAGGCGTCACCAAGGAAGCCCTCCTCAAGGACGGGACCCATGACTGGTACAAGGATCTCACGAAGCTTGGCTCCCTCCGGGAATACGAAATCAACGCCGCCGGCGGTACGGACCGCGCGAAGTACTATTCTTCCTTGGCCTATCACAAGAACGACGGCGTGTATAACGGTCTAGATTACAGCCGTTTCTCTGCCCGCCTGAATGCCGAGTACAAGCTCACGAAGAACATCACCTCCGGCGCCAAGATCAACCTGGCCTACAACAACTCCAACTCCGGTCCGATGGGTTCCTCCTACTACATCAACCCGGCGCAGGCTATGTTCAATCTCCTTCCCTGGACTCCGATCTACAACGAAGATGGTTCCTACTACCAGCCTTCGGAGAATGCCAAGTTGAATCCGCTTGCCAATGCGAAGTATGACGAGAACAACGATAAGGAATACCGCGTGAACGCGTCCATGTTCCTGGAGTGGAAGCCGCTCCGCCAGTTGACCTTCAAGACCACCAACGGAGCCGAAGCGTCCTTCATCGATTCCCGAAACTATAACAACCCGCTTGCGGATCCGGATGAAGAATCCTCCCTTTACACCTACCGGATCAAGGAAATCCGCTACACCACTTCCAACACCGCCACTTACCAGGACAAGTTTGACGATCATTCCCTCCGCCTTCTGGCCGGTCAGGAAGCGATGCTCAATACCTATGATTATGTCGGTGTCGAATCCCCGGATGTGGACCCCGCTATCCCTTACATCACCACTTCCACCGCAGACAAGGATCATGGTCTGTTCAGCTATACGCAGTACAGCCTCCTATCCTTCTTCGGCGTGGCAGACTACAATTACGCGAATAAATACTTCCTGTCCGCCTCTATCCGTGGTGATGGCAGCTCGCTGTTCGGTTCCGCCCATCGCTGGGGTCTCTTCTGGTCCGTCTCCGGTTCCTGGAACATTTCGAACGAAAACTTCATGAAACCGACGAACGACTGGCTGAGCCAGCTCAAGATCCGCGCTTCCTATGGTGTGAACGGTAACAACAACATCTCCGCCTACCGTGCATACGGTGTCTACGGTACCAATTCCTACAACGGAATGAACGGCATGGCCCCGTCACGTCCGGACAACCCCAACCTTTCCTGGGAAAAGAACAAGACCTGGAACGTGGGTATTGACTTCGGTTTCTGGGATGACCGCGTCACCGGCAGCATCGACGCTTACAGCCGTCTGACCACGGACATGCTGCTCAACAAGAGCGTTCCCTACACCACCGGTTTCGGTTCCAACTTCATGAACACCGGTTCCATGCGCAACCGCGGTCTCGAGTTCATGATTGATGCGACCCTCATCCGCAACAGTGACTGGCTCTGGTCCGTCGGCGGCAACATGGCCTTCAACCGCACCAAGGTCCTCGATCTGGCCGGCTCCGGCTTCCTGACCGCTTCCGACCCTCGTAACGACGAGGAAATGGCCGTCCGCATCGTGGAAGGCATGAACCTGTACAACTTCTACATCCGTGACTATGCCGGCGTGAATCCGTCCAACGGCTACGGCCTTTTCTGGACCGAGGATCACAAGCTTACTTCCGACCGCACCAAGGCCCGCTACTACTATGCCGGTTCCCCGGAGCCCAAGTTCACGGGCGGTTTCAACACCAACGTGTCCTGGAAGGGTCTCTCCCTGAGCGCTTACTTCGACTTTACGTACGGCAACAAGGTGATGACCAACAACTGGTTCATCACGGACGGCGCCGATGCCCTCTCCAAAAACAGCCAGAACACGGCGCTGAACTACTGGAAAAAGCCCGGTGACACCGGTGTCAACCCGGTTCCGCTTGCCGGTGCATCCAACGTCTGGTATGCCGGATATTCCACCCGTTTCCTCGAGGACGGCAGCTACCTCCGCATCAAGGATATCACCCTCTCCTACAATCTTCCGCAGAACGTCCTTGACGTCATCAGGATGCAGGGTGTCAAACTCTATGTGAGCGCGCTGAACGCCTACACCTTCCACCACGTCAACGCCCTTGATCCCGAATTCGGCCCGCTGGGCTGCGCCTATGGCGGTAACCACTCGATGGTCAAGACCTTCGTCGGCGGTATTGAGGTCACTTTCTAAACTGAAAAGGAGACTATTATGAAAAGAATTATTTCCTATATCCTGATGGGATTTGCAGTCCTCGGTACGACGGCTTGCAAAGATTTTCTCGAAAAGGCCCCTGTCCTGTCCCAGAGTACGGAACTGACCCTGTCCTCCTATACGGGTCTGGACAAGGCGGTCGTCGGTGCTTATAACGCTCTCGGCAGCAGTGGCTGGTATGGTGGCGAATTCGTTCTTGAATCCGAAATGCGTGGCGGCAACGGTATCAAGCACATTGATCACAATTCCAACCGCTATGCCACCCAGATCAACTGGAACTACTCCGAAGACGCGACTTCCGGCCTCTGGTCTACGGCCTATATCACCATTTCCCGCTGCAACAATGTCATCGACAACCTCGAAGGCAAGGAAGATGAAGCGGCCGGTGTGACCGCCCAGGACCTGAACAACCTCAAGGCTGAGGCCCTGTTCATCCGCGCCCTTTCCCACTTCGACCTCGTCCGTCTCTTCGCGCAGCCTTACAACTATGTAAAGTCCAACGCCGGCCTGTCGGAAGTACAGAAACTGGGTGTTCCTTATGTCTATCACACGGATCCCGACGCCCGCCCCGAGCGCGACGATGTGCTGACCGTGTACGACAACATCGTCAATGACCTCAAGGAGGCGGAAGGAATCATCGATCCCGCCTACACCCGCAGCGATGCGAAGGATAAGAAAGCGGTCGTTTCCAAGGCTGCCATCCAGGCTCTCCTCTCCCGTGTGTACCTGTACATGGGTCAGTGGCAGAACGCTGCCGACTATGCAACGAAGGTCATCAATAACCAGGACTACAAGTTGTACGAAGCTGATGAATACGATTCTGTCTGGACAGAGGACGAAGGCGGTTCTGAGGTCATCTTCGAGAACTACATCGACTTGACGAACTATTCCAACCTCGACTGCTCCTATATGACCTATCCTGAAGGCGCTTACGGCGACTGCATCGCCTCTCCCAGCCTGATGGCCCTCTATGGGGACGGCGACGTCCGCGGCGAACTCTATTGCCAGGATAAAAATGAGACAGACGGTCTCTGGTGGACCCTCAAGTACGCCGGCAAGGGCCTGTCTACTCCGGATGCCAACAACACGGTTATCCTCCGTCTGTCCGAGATGTATCTGAACCGGGCCGAGGCCATCGTGAACGGCGCTTCCATCTCCGGAACCACCGCCCTTAATGACCTGAATGCGATTACTTCCCGCCGCGGTGCCGCCGCCCTTAACTCCGCCGGAATGGATGCGGTCCGCACCGAGCGCCGCAAGGAACTTGCCTGGGAAGGCCACATCTTCTTCGACCTCGCCCGCTGGGGTATGGCTGCCAACCGCGACGCCTGCTACGACCTCGAGGAATCCCGCCGCAACATCCCGTTCCCGGATTATCGTTGGGCCCTTCCGATTCCCAAGCGCGAACTGGAAGTCAACGAGAATCTCGTTCAGAACGATCAATATTAATAAAGAATGCGCATTATGAAAAAAGTATTTCTTTATATGCTTCTGACCGCGGGAATGGCCGCCGCCGTTTCCTGCAGCAAGAATCTTCCGCCCGTCTTTGACGACGCCAACGCTTTCGTCGCTTTTGACAAGGCCGCCGTATCGCTGGATGAGGCTATCATCCAGGAAGATGGTTCCATTATTCCCCAGACGGCCGTCATCCAGGTTCCCGTTACGCTGGGCTCCGTGAAGGGTCTCACCGAAACCGTGAAATTCAATGTGAAGGACGGTACTGCAAAGGCCGGTGTCAACTATAAGTTGAACACCACTTCCGGCACCCTTTCCTTTGACGCCACGAACCGGACGCAAAACATCGAGTTCGCTGTCATCTATGATCCCAACTATACCGGTGACCTGAAATTCACCGTTGAACTGGAACCTACCCAGAATGTCTCGCTCGGTTATCAGTCCACCTGCACCGTGACGGTCGGTGACGTGGATCACCCGATGTCCGGAATTATCGGTAAATACAAGGCCACTTGCACGGATTCCACCGAAGGTGCTGAATACGAGTTCGAAATCCTGAAGGATGAAGACGATGACCATATGATCTGGTTCTTCAACCTGTTCGCCAACACGGGATGGGCTGCCGATGACACCATGTTCTATGGCAACGTGGATGAGACACTGAGTTTCATCAATATCCCTTACGGTCAGCAGTCCGTATACAAGTACAGTGGCGAAACCCCTGTTACGTTGTACTGGATCGACTGCAATGAGGATGGCTCCGATTGGGAGAATGAAGACAAAACTGGTTCCAACACCGTGGAAATCCTCAAGGACGCCAACGGCAAGGTCACCGGACTGAAGTTCCAGGAAGGTTTTGGCTTCATGGGTCTCCTGGAAGGTCTTGGCTACGTCGGTGTTGCCATGCCGGACATCACCGCTGTGAAGTTGTAAGACTGATTGCTTTAAGAAAGAACACCCGCATGATTCTGCGGGTGTTTTTGTATTAGCTTTGCAGGGATAAAATTCTGTTTGAACGACTATGAAGAAAAGAATACTGTATTTAGCGGGCATCCTGGCCTTTTTCCTGTCTGGACCCGCCTGCGCCCAGGAACCGACGACAACCTGGCCGTACCTGTTTCCGGCTTTCGAGTCCGGTGCTGTTGCCTTCCACGGGGCCAACAATAAGTCCTATCTGCTGAATATCCACCTCCGTCGCGGACAACTTCATTATCTGGATGAGAAAGGACTCATCCGGGAAGCCAATCTGCTGGAAGTGGAAGGAGCCGAAATCGGCGGTAAAACTTACCTGAACGTAGGTGGAGAAATGATGGAAGTGGTTTCCCGTTCCAAGAACGGTTGCGTTGTGGTCGAGAAACTGGGGGACTACGACGCCTTGTTGGAAACTGGCGGAGCCTATGGTTCCTCCTCCGTCACCTCCGCAACCCGGAAACTTTCTTCCATTGAAACGGACAGTCAGATCAATCAGTATCATATGCTGCTTCAGAACTCACGCAGCGAGGGAGAGATGCTGGACATCATTACCAAGTATTATCTGTTCTATCAGGGTAACAGCGTCCGAGCCGACCGCCGCGAAGTGGAAAAAAGATTACCCGAAAACCGTAAAGCTGAATGGAAAGCCTGGCTGAAGGCGAATAAAATAAAATGGAGTCAGCCTGAAAGTCTTCAGAAAGTAGTGGATTTCCTGAATACTGAACCATGAAAAAACTTCTCTATGCGTTCCTGGCAGCCGGCAGCATTGCGGCTGGGTGCCAGCGGAACGATGTACCGAAAACGAAACCTGTTCCGGACAATGACCGGATCTTTGGCACTCAAATTCCAGAAAATGAACGGATTCCGGGTGTACTTAACGTTCTTTTCCAGGAAGAGACAGTCCAGAAACTGGAACAGATTACCGAGCCGGACGGAAATGTGCGGCTGGACCAGACCCGTTCTTTCAGATCGGACGGAATAATCCGGATGCGCCGCCTGTTCCCGGAAGCCGGAAGATTCGAGGATAGGACCCGGCGGGAGGGACTGCACCGATGGTATGTCGTCGAGTATGATCCTACGGTCTCCCTGACCCGGGCAGCAGACGGTTGGGTCAGATTCCCTGGGGCCGAATTGATTGAATACGTGCCGAAAATCCGGATCGATGTGGACAGTGAACCCACAATCGTCAATGAGTTCACTCCTTCCCGTATGACTGCCGGTTCCTCCCTTCCTTTCGATGATCCCCGGCTTTTCCAACAATGGCATTACCAGAACAGAGGGGATGGAATTTCCACGGTTAGCGGCTGCGATATCAACGTGTTTCCAGTCTGGAAACGCTATACGACCGGCTCTCCGGAGGTTATCGTCGGTGTTGTCGACGGAGGAATCGACTTTAAACACGAGGACCTTGCCGACAATATGTGGCACAATCCGGAAAAAAGCGGCAACGCGGCTTATGGATACAATTTCGTAAACGATTCGTTCCAAGTCAATCCGGACAATCATGGTACCCATGTAGCTGGAACCATCGCCGCTGTGAACAACAACGGAAAGGGTGTTTGTGGCATTGCGGGCGGAAATGCCGCCCAGGGACAGAAAGGCGTCAGTCTGATGTCCTGTCAAATCTTCGACGGAGAAAGGGAAGGGAACGGTGCCACTGCCATTAAATGGAGCGCCGACCATGGTGCCGTCATCTCCCAGAACAGTTGGGGATATACGACCGAAACCACGACTCCAAAGTCCCTGAAGTCTGCTGTGGATTACTTCATTAAATATGCTGGAATCGATGAAAACGGGGTACAGACGGGTCCGATGAAGGGGGGTATCGTCATCTTTGCCGCTGGAAATGAGAATAAGAATGTCAGTAGTGCAGACTATGAGCAAATCTTGAGTGTTGCATCCGTAGGCGCGGATTATCGGCGCGCCTACTATTCCAATTATGGCGCCTGGGTGGATATTGCAGCCCCTGGCGGAGATGTCAAGAAAGGAAATCAGGTAATGAGCACTCTGCCGAACAATAAATACGGCCTGTATCAGGGTACGTCGATGGCCTGCCCGCACGTTTCCGGCGTAGCGGCGCTGATTATCTCCCAATATGGCGGAGAAGGATTCACACCGGATGAATTGTGGCAGCGGCTCACGGAAAGCGCCACCTCGCTGGTTTCTTTCAACAAGAGTTTCCTGATGGGTGCCGGGTTGGTCAATGCATACCGTGCCATAGCGGGGAGCGGAGGAATTCCTCCGGAAACGCCTTCCAACCTGACGGCAGACACGAAATCCAACAACATCCATTTTTCTGTCCGGATTCCAAGGGATGAAGACGACGGCGTTCCCACCTCCATCATGGTTTACTACAACACGGAACCCTTCAACGTCATTTCTGAAGAACTGATGTTCGCCCAGTTTTATCTGGATGAAGATAGCCATTCTAAAGACATTTTGGCCGGAACCATCAGCGGGCTTGATTTTAATCAGTCCTACTATATCGCCGCGGCGGCCTCTGACCTCGCCGGAAACAAGTCCGGTCTGACGGACCGTATCACCGTCACTACGGGAAGCAACACACCGCCGGTCATCGAGGTTTTGGGAGAAACGCAATTGACCCTGAAACCGCATCAGACGGGTTCGCTTGAATTCAAGGTCCATGACGAGGACGGTCATTTCTATCTGATTGACTTACAAAAAGAAGCGGAAGGAATCGTGCTGGATACCCTGGTTCGGGACATGCCCAAGATTGTGGCTTCCGGTCCGGAACTGGCATCCGGACGGTATGCCGCCACATTGGTGGTAACGGATACCTATGGCGCCGCGGTCCGGCAATCTGTATCCATTACAGTCCAGGAAAACCATGAACCTTACATAGTGAATCAATTCGAAGACCGTATTTTCAATGCCCGCAACACCACGGAAGAACTGCGCTGTGATCATTATTTTAAAGATGACGATGGAGAGGACCTGAATTATACCGTTTCCATTGACAATACCTCCGTTGTGAACCTGACTTCCCAGGACGGTATTTTCTACTTGACACCGATGAATTACGGTTATGCAACAGTGACTGTCACGGCCACCGATATCCGGGGTAAACAGGTTTCCCAGCAGTTCCAGGTCCTTGTACGGGACGGCGAGCGGGAAATAGATGTCTATCCCAATCCAGTCCGGGAAAAGCTCTATGTCCGGACTTCCTCTGAACAGCAGGCATCAGTGTGCATCATATCCGCAGCCGGAGCCACTTTCTATCAGGGAGAATCGGCTATCACCCCCTTTGAACCGACTGTCATCGATATGACAAAGGCAGCACCCGGCCCTTATACCATCCTCCTGACAATCAATGGTAAGTCTTTGAAATATAATCTCGTGAAGCTATGAAAATAAGGATTATTCTCCTCTTTGCCAGCTTGCTGGGGTGCGTGATGCTTCATGGTCAATCTCTTCCTTCCCTGCAGGTGTATTCCGATGCAGAGGCATTCGGAAGAGCAGGCGTATCTGTCGCTTCAAAAGCGACTGCTTACGCCTGGGAAAACAATGCGTCGGCTGCCGCATTCTCAGACAAAACTATTGTTTCAGGCCTCACCTATGGCCTTTGGACACCCTTCGTTTCAGGCAGTAAGATCTTGTCCGCTTCATTCGGATGGAAAAAAGATATTCTCTCCCTGGGCCTTATCGCAAAGACTTTCCGCAGTCCTGCCTATGAACTATATGATGAAAACGGTGTTGGAAACCAGGTTATAGAGCATTATTCACCCGCAGAAACAATGCTGGGTATTGGTGGAGCCTATCAATTTGTACCCGGCTTTTCCTTTGGTTTCGTCGCAAAGATTGTTTATTCATTCCTCGCTGTCGATACAAAAGCAACAGTATTTTGTGCCGATCTTTCCGCCAGTTTCCGAAAGAATGCATGGCAGGCGGGACTCGTCCTGGCCAACATAGGACCGTCTATAAAGTATTCTGGATCAGATACATCCTATCCACAACCGATGATATTGAATGCGGGCGTCTCCTACGAGGCCATCGATGGCCTTCATTTGCTGGCCCAGGCAGACTGGCTGCTAGCCGGCGCTTTCATGGGGGGAGCAGCGGTAGATTACTGGTGGAAAGATACGATGGGTGTCCGTGTCGGCTATCATCTCGGTTCCAAACCCCTCGGAACAGCCTCCTTCGCAACGATCGGACTCGGAGGAAAGTATAAAGGTATCCATTTGGATGCCGGCTGGGCTTTCCTGGGTGAAAATCACCGGAATACGGTTTTGGTAACGCTAGGATACGATTTCTGAACAGTTATATAAATCGAGTATGGGCGGCCCCTTGTAAGGGTCGCCTATATTTTTTCCAAATATCTGGAAAAGAATACATTATAAACACTGTAATGATTACCTTCCAATGTCACGGTTTCAAGGATGAGCTCTTTAATTAACCAAAAGTTATTAACCAAAAGTTATTAACTAAAAGTTATTAACTCGGAGTTAATAAAACAAAATCGCAGGAACCGGATGATTCCTGCGATCTGATTTTAGATTCCTTCGCTTCGCTCGGAATGACAGAATAGATGGATTGTCATTCTGAGGAGGGCCGAAGGTCCGACGAAAGAATCTCTTACTCGCTGAAGCGGGCCTTGAGATACTCGCGGTTCAACCGCGCGATGTGGTCGATGGTGACGTGCTTCGGGCACTCCATCTCGCAGGCGCGGGTGTTGGTGCAGTTACCGAAGCCCAGTTCGTCCATCTTGGCGACCATGGCGCGGG
>Ga0247611_10007242_pt1 | contig 13975 bp, 2 predicted proteins | sample 177DNAGHGhighgp2_FD_192422 | JGI IMG/M metagenome (GOLD analysis project Ga0247611, IMG submission 192422) | Sheep rumen microbial communities from Palmerston North, Manawatu-Wanganui, New Zealand - 1770 DNA GHGhigh gp2 | ecosystem: Host-associated > Mammals > Digestive system > Stomach > Rumen ...
CTTCGGCAATTTTGCACACAAATTTGCTACGCAAATTTGGCGCACTGCGAACAAAGACGGGGACATTTGACGAAAAATATTATTATTCAGTATTGCGTAATGTCCCCTTTTGTTCTTGTATAGGAAAATGCTACACCTTTCCTATAGAATGAGATTATTTGATATTTTTACAACAATTCAAAAACATAATGATTACAACAGAAAACACAATATTACAATAATATTACAATTAGGTTAAATAAATAAAACATTAATGAAATGATATTACAATTATGATAAAATTCGATTATAAAAAATGGGAGAAAATGATGAATTCGAACAGAAAAAAATATCGTAGAATAAGACTGATTGAGCTATTTGTATTGCTATGCATAATTGTTTTGATTATGTGTCTGCTTTTTAACGTGATTAGGAGAAGAACTTTACGTCTGTTACAAGGAAATAACAAATATATTGATTTGGCTGTTGATGCAAAAACAAAGAACTCATCAAACTATACTAATGTAACCAGCTTGGATGGAATAGATGTTCCAGTACCAAGTGGTTTTGTTGCGTCAACAATAAATAGTGAAAGGTCTGTTTCTTCGGGATTTGTTATATATGAAGGCATAGATCCTGTTCCAAATGATGATACAACAGAAGAAGGATTAAAAGAAATAAGAAAAGCGCAAAATAGCAGAAATCAATTTGTATGGATTCCGGTTTCATCTGAATTATCAAACAAATTATACAGAATTACAGATGATGGAATTATTTATGCAAATAGAATTGAAATTAATAATACCAATTATTCGATAAATACAAGTGCAGTTGTTGAACCTGTTGTTTCATCGAATGAATTGGATTATGGTACTGCAACAGATATTCCATTGTTTAATTGGAGAAGAGGAAAGACTGCTGAAGATATGCTTTCAGCATATAGGCAAAAATTTTATGAAACAATGGTAAGTATAAAAACATATGGTGGTTTTTATATAGCAAGATATGAATCACCTTTAACCATAAATGGAGAATTAATGAGTAGAAGATATGTTCAATATCAAAAATATGATTATGCACCATTTTTTAAGATGTATACTAGTGCATTAAATATGAAAAAAGAAAACGAATGTGTAGATACTCATATAATCTGGAATGTTTTGTGGGACTGTACGCAAGTTAGAATAGCTGAAAGTGGAGCAGCCACATTTGCTAATTTGATAAATAACTCATATGGTGTATCACATGGAAATTGTACTAATAGTTCATTTACATATTATACATTAGATACGGACTACTCTCTTATAAGTCATAATAAAGATGGAGGAACTGCTACATTAATTCCTACTGGTAGCTCAGATAGTACAATGGTTTATAACATTTTTGATATGGTTGGAAACTATTATGAATTTAGTATGTCAAATAAAGGTGGAAATAAAGATACCACACGTGGTGGCGTTTATACTCAAGGTAATCAACAATTCAATACTAGTAGTGAGTCTAGAGATAAAGGTGGACACGAAGTTGCAACGAGGGTAATTCTATACATAAAATAATACATAAGAATATGGAGATACAATGAGAAAACCGGCTAGAAGGGGTGTTAAAAAAGAAAATCAAAAGTTTTTCTTTATATTGTGTGCTTTGTTAGCTTTAGCTATTTGTACGTTATTATTTGTTCAAAGAGCTAAAAGTAAGATTGCTTTATCGCCTGAGATGAAGGCTTATTTGTCGTATGACAAAGTTCAAAAAAATGACAACAAAGTTGATGGATGCGACTTTGTTAAATTTGATGCATATTTTTTGAAGGATATCAATAATGATGGAACTGCTGAAGGAATAAGAGGTACATGTAAGCAAACTGGTGATGATGATATTTTATATATAGATCTTTCAACAGAATTTGAAGGATATTTAAAAGATGCCACAATTAGTATTAATTCGAATAATTTTTATTACAATACTGCTATAGTGAAAGATAATTCTATATCTGAAAATTATATTGATGCCAATACTAAAAGTATAAAGATTAAACGATTAGACAATGGTAATCAGTTATTACTATCTGGAAAAGTAAGAAGTGGTGATTATAGTAATAGTCAGACTTATATTGCCGCACTAGACAATAATGTTGATGCATGTAGTAAAATTAATTCAGTTGTATTGAATGGTACATATGTAGATGAAGCTGGTGTAGAGAGCAGTATATCTAAAGAAGTTTTCTTTGCTGTTGATTGGTATAATACACCAGAAGCCCAAATACCTGTGACTTATAAAGGAAATAAAAATAATTTAAATCAAAATTATACGTCAAGTGGATTATTAGTTGAAGGAAAAGATAGTATTCATTTGAGGTTTAATGTTGTTACACAAGAAATTAAGAATAGGCAAAATATAAAATCAGCAAATATTTCTGGAGTAATTCCAAAACTAAATGGATATGCTCCAATTTCGATAAAAATTACTGATAGCTTTAATGACGATGGAGTTGTGTACACTTATAATGATAGTACAAGAAACTACACAGCTACAAGAGAAGCTCAAACTGATGAAAATGGACATATAGAAAAACAAGCTTATAATGGTATAGATGGTATAGAAAGGTATAATGAGTTTTGGTTTGATATAGAATATCCAAAGCAAGCTTATGATAATAATATGAGCATAGTTATTCCTACTCAGTTGTACTATGAAGCATACAATAATACAAATAATGGCTTTGAAAATCCAAATAAATCAAATGTAGTAAATGAAACATTCAATATTACTTACACACAAAATGGCGGGGATAATATTGATACGGATATTTATGTTGGCCAAAGAGTTGAAAATCCATTTAATGGGGAACATGTTGTTGGAAAGTTTATTCCGGAAAAAATATATAGACATGATGTTACAGCGGATGATGCTGATGAGGATATTTATCCTGTAACGTGGATACTTTCAAAGGGCACAGATGGAACGATTGATGGAATAATGCTTAAAGAGCCAAAAAATTCAGATTCAGATACAGATTCACTAGACGATTTGAGTTGCGATCAATTTTTACTTCAAGACAAAACAACAATTGCATCTTCAATGAGTGGCTTGGTTTTAAATAGAGGAATCTATTTTAGCGGAGCGGGGTTATTATTAAAGGATGATGGATATATTAGAGTTTATGATGAAGATAGTGGAATTTTATTGCATGAATTTAATTCTGCTGATTGGAATTTGTACAATGAAGATACACCATATATGTTTACCTCACCAGTTGAACACATAAGGGTAGAGACAAGTGGGACAGACAGTATTGCATCGCTAATGATAACCTCTTTGAAACAATTAAATGATAAGCTATTGACGAATAACGTAGATAAAGCACAATTTGATACGTTTAAATATATTTCATCAAGTGTTTCAACTTATATAAAATCAAATAATCAAGAATATTCGTTATTAAATAATAAAAATGGAATAGGGTTGTACGAGTCGGCTGTTTCTACGATGGATTTCTTAGCTCAGCCAAATGCAATTAGTACAAATGATACAAATAATGTAAAACTAGTGATTAATACTTATTCAAGGACACGATATGAAGAAAAGTGGAAAGATGGGGAGTTTATTTTAAAGTTTCCACCAGAAATAAATGATGTAAGTGTAAATAGCATTGTATCTAATGAAAATAGTGTTAATATTCTTGGATATGAGGTACTTGAAGTAGACAATTCAAAATTATTAAAGATAGTAACAGGAAATGATGTTGCAACTGCTTATTCACTTACCATTGATGCTAATATCACTCCAAACTTTGAAATTAATTCTACTCAAAATACACAAGTTGAACTTTATGCTTCAAATGATATAGGAAGTAAATATGCTAGTTCAGCTGCGGATGTATATGATGTTGATGAAGATTTGGACAACATAGAAAAAATAGGACATTCTAATATAGAATTTATTATTGCACCATCTAACTCAATTTCTTCTTATCAAATTGCAAACTTAGGCGGAAACCAAGAAGGAATCATAGCACCAAGAGTGGCAAGGACGGATAAGGGTACTCGAGAAGCAAGAGTGGATATTAAGCTTAAAAATAATTATGAAAATTCAATTTCAGATGTAGTAATTCAAGGTGTAATTCCATTTGAGAACAATACATTTGTTGGAAGCAATATTAATATGGGTTCTACATATTCGACTTCAATGAAGAATACTGGTATTAGCATTCCAGAATCTATTGCAGCATATGCTAAAGTTTATTATTCATCTAATACAAATCCAACAAAAGAATTGGCTGATCCAAATAATGGTTGGAAAATTGCAAGCCAGATCGATGACTGGAGTGCGGTAAAAACATTCTTGATTGACTTAGGAAATTATGAAATTCAAAGTGGTAATGCGTCGACACTTACATTTTCATATGACATTGTTATACCAGAAGGCATTGAATACAATGAAATTTCATATAGCTCTCATTCAGTTTATTTTGCAATTGATACAGAGGCAGGTAAATATTATAGGACTATAAATGCTACTAAATTAGGCTTTATGATTGCAAAACAATTTGATTTGGAAATAATTAAATTGCAAAAGGATGCGGACGTTACTGTTCAAGGTGTTACTTATGCAGTTAAAGACAAAGAAACTGGAGAAACAAAAATACAGTCGACTGATGCAAATGGTGCATTAGTGATTGAAGCATTATGTGCTGAAAAAGAGTATTCTATTACTGAAATTAAAACTACAGATAATTATATTCTTGACTCGACAAGTGTGGATTTATATACATACATGGACGAAAATGAAATCTTGCATGCAGTATATAGAGGCGCAAACGATAGTTATGAAGAGTTAAAAAATCATTATTCAGGGCTTGTACGTGAGTCAAGAGTTATAAAACATGAGGGAGAAGACTACAAAGTACAACTTGAAATAGATAATCAGGTTAAAGGAAAATTAAAAATTACAAAGACAGATGGAACTAATCTTCTTAGCAATGTTAGATTTTCACTTACTGGAAATGGAATTAATGCTACGCTTGCAACTAATGGAGCTGGTTCGATTGAGTATTCAAATTTGAACGTTGGCAAGGAGTATATGCTTTCTGAAATTGGAGCGGAAGGATACTATTTAAATGATGATGTAATCAAGTTTAAAATTGCCAATAATCAAGGAAATTACTCGTTAAACGTCAGTGGAAATGACAATAATTCATATGATATTTTATTATCTGATGAAAATGGTATTCCAACGATTAATGTTAATCTTGGAAATGATAAAATACCAACATATTCTTTAAGAATTAATGAGTACGCTAAAGGAAAAGATGAGAGACTTAAGGGAGCTCAATATAGATTATTTGGAGATGGAATATCTACAAATGGTGCTTTATGTGTTGTGGATGAAAATGGAACAGTTTTAGTAGATAATCTATATGAGTATGAAAGCGGTAAAAAAACTGGCGAGAATGATGCTGTTTATACATTAAAACAAATATATTCTCCTGCAGGATATACATCTATGGGAGAAGATATAAGTTTTAGAGCAACAAGAAATAATTTAGATGAACTTGAAGTTACAATTCTTTCAGGGGCTGATAGTATCAGAAATATTGGAACAGAATCAAATGCTGAAAGTGATGTGACAGTCCTAAATCCAACTTCGAATAGTCCTATAGTTCAAATTGGAGTGGAAGATATACCAAATTTTGTAGTTCATAAGGAAGATGAAGAAAATAATCCATTACCAGGTGCTTCATTTGAAGTTTATTCTATAGATGATTTGGGAAATGAAGAACTTGCAACTACAATAGATGGGAATGAAGCAAGTGGTACCACTGATAGTACAGGTTCATTAACTTTTGGACTTGGAAAAGGTAAATATAAAATAGTTGAAACTGAAGCGCCACAACATTATGAATTTCCTGAGGATGAAGAAAAGAGAACACATTATTTTGGAATTGATGAAAATCAAAATGAGGAATCAGAATTTAGTGTTGAGTGGGTAAATAGTGTTATTAGTGATGGATGGAATTCAACTTATGATGTGACTTCAACTCGAGATGGTGGAGTTGTTGCGGTAGGTTATTTATATGATGAAGTAGATTTTAAAGTAAATAAAAATGGAAGTATAGCAAAAACAATTACTTCACACGGAGAAAAAGATGCATATATCGTAAAATATGATGAGTCAGGCAATTTGCAATGGGTAAGTGTAATTGGAGGCTCAGGAGATGAAGAGTTTAAAAAGGTAATAGAGCTTTCTGATGGAAAATTTGCTGTTGTTGGAACATATTGTAGTGATGAGATAAAATCATTACATAGTAATAGCGAAGGCGTAGAGAATGAATCTATAGTTTCAGTAGGTAGTGCTAAGGGGCAAGATGCAATGATAATACTTGTTAGCCCTAGTGGTATAGTGAGAAAAGCTATAAATATCTCTGGAAATGTCGAAGATAATATTACTTCTATAGTAGAAGATGGTTCAAATCTTGTTGTTGTTGGAAATTTCTACAGTGAAACATTAACTTCGTTAGGAACATCAATCAGTAAGACATTGAATTTTGGAAATCAAAATAGCTATATTGCATCATTTACTAAAAATCTTAGCAGCTGTAATTGGATGACACTAATAGGTGGAAATGGAGAAATCCAGGCATCTGATATTGCTATAGACTCGGATAGTTATGCAGTTGCAGTAAATTACTATGGACAATTCCAAATTGACGGAAGTACAATTATTGAAACACCAAAATCATCTGGAGCTGGAAGTTCAAATGAGCCTAAAGTACCTTGGGGTAGTATTGTTTGGTATAGAAAAGATGGTGCATTTGAAAATACATATTATACTCTTACATCACCAACTAACAATAGAAGAAGATCATTTATAAATGGGGTAACCAAGTTAAAAAATGGTAATATACTAGCATATGGTTCATTTACGCAAAGATTAGATATTGGAAATGATGGAACATATGAGCTTTCAAGCAGCCCAGCTAAAGGGACAAATTTAAATCCAGATGGTTTTATGATTCAGTTTAATGGTAAAATCTATGATTCTGATAAATCAACTGCCGCGGTCGCTCTTTCTGGTAGTGAAGTTAATATTAAGAAGGTTATTGAAACTAAAGATCAAGGCTTTTTAATTACAGGTCGTTGTAGTACTGGTAATGAAGGTTTAGATATTAATAATGATGGCATAGCAGATAATACTGAAGTGGCAAGAGGTGGATTGGATGTTTTTGTTGCAAAAACAGATTCTAATTATTCACCTTCGGGAGTCTATAAAATATGGTCAAATTCACATTTCATAAATGCACCTGCAGTTGCAGAACTTGAAGATGGCGGGTTTGTTGTTGGAGGATCAAGTGAGGATGCGTATAGTATAGGCTTCCAATATTCAACAGAGCCTAATATGGCAGAAACAGTTAACGGATATCCATATAACGATTCGGGATTTATTACAAAATACAATCTAAATATTACTAGTCCACAAATAAATGATATCGAAGAAATAACAATTAATAACCAATTGAAGAAATATAATATTTCTATTGCAAATAGTACAGAAGGTGGAGTTGGCGGTAAGGTTGTTATAGATGATTTAGATGAGGAACTAACAACTGAACCGATTGATATAGAGAAGGTAAAATACAATGAGAATTCTACAAGAAGTGTGAAGATTATTCCTGATGAGTCTTATCAAATTATTTCTATAAAGATAAATGGGGAAGAATGTGTATTTACACCAGATAATACAGATGGGAGTGTAACACTTGATACATTTGAAAATGTTGACGAAGATGAACATATTTTTGTTTTATTCTCTTCGAATGCATCTATGGTTGAAATTAATCATGTTTTGTGGAATGGAGACGAAGCATCATCGGTAGAGAAAGTTGCAGCAACAGATCACTTAAGAGGAGAGATAGGAAAGAACTATCAATCAGAGCCAAAGCAAGATGTAGAATACAATAATAAGAAATATGTTTTAATTTCAAATAGTGACTACTATGATGGCAAATCAGAAATTGAAATAAGAACAGAACTTGGGATTGCAAGTCTAAGTGAAATAGGTTATTCGTCATTTGATGAATTCTTGAAAGACTATTACATACCAAAAGATGCCTCTGGTATATATGATACAAGCACAAAAACTTTAAATTATTATTATAAAGAAAAAACGTATAGTGTTACTACTAAGTATTTAGTTTTCGGCACTAACAAAGTCCTAAAGAACGAAAATGGAGTGGAACTTGAATATGATATTCAGGATGGATTCCATGCAGGGGATACATATGCAACTAACGTACCTTTAAGCATAGACAATGATTATGAACTGCTTGAAATACCAATTAATGCAACAGGTACTATAACAGAAAATGTTACAGTTGTGTATTACTATAAATTAAAGGCCCCATCAAATGTAATAATTCACAATTACAGTATTGATGACAATAGTAGTCTTGTACAAGATATTGTTTTACCAAAAGAAGCCGAAAATATTGTTATAGGAGATGCATATGCTCCAACGGAATCAAATAATACATATAGCACTGAAATACCTAAAAATTATAGGATTGCAACTGTTGGAGAAGTTAAAGAAAAATTTGGAACTGACTATGGGGTAAGTTTTCCAGCAAGTATAAATCTAAATGATGAAGACGATTATATTCCACAAAATTACAAAGGCAATTACTCATCGAGTGTAATTGATGTGACATATTACTACAAATATATAGAACCTGAAATAGTAAAGAATAATGTGGTTAAAACTGCGGATAAGTTAAAAATATCAGATGGCGATGTTTCAAAAGTGGTAACATATACAATTACATATGAGATTGACATTAAGAACTATATGGGAATTGCAAGTGCAGAAATAGTAGATAATTTAGAATATGAAATTGACCCTAACACAGCAAGACTAGATGGTGGAGTATATGATGTTAACACAAAGACAATTACATGGAAATATGCACTAGATATGGATACATATGAGGACCAAAATTCCGGAAAGGTATTGATTTCAAAAACATTCAGTGTTGAGTATGTGGGCATCCCTTCGAATGCAACTAGAGTCGCTAATACTGCATCTGCAAGAACTATATTAGGAAATAATTCAACAGATGTAGTAAGAAGTGTATATAATCTTGAATTATTACATAGCAATTCTTTAAAGGTTGTAAAAGAGTGGAAAGATGGAAATATTGACGATATATATAGCCCTGTTGCAATGGGATTAATTCCAAGTTCAATTAAAGTTAAGCTAAAAGCTACAAATTCTGATGGAGTGGATAAAACGAATGATATTCCTGAAGAACTTAGAGAAGTTACTTTAAATAATGTCGTAGGCGAGGAAAACGGAAATAATTGGACATATATATGGTCATCGTTAGATAAATTTGATAGTGATGGTAAAAAATTGACATATTCTCTTGAGGAGGAGAAACTACCTGAAAATTTAGCTCATGTCTTTACTTCTGAGATTCAAGATGTAACAAGTGATGAAGATGATGCCACACTTTATAAGATAACAAATACGTACAATGTTCCTACTGAGAAAATTCAGTATACAATTACTAAAAACTGGGACGATAATAATAATGCTAGTGGTAAAAGACCTGATAATCTAATCATTAGGATAAACAAAGTGGCTGGTCAGGATAAAGTCGAAGTTTCAAATTATACTTTATCTAATCAAAAGGCAATAAATTCAGATAATGCGGAAACACTGGAATTTGCAAAGAAGACGTTTGAACTTTTGAGATATGATGAATATGGAAACCCTATACAATATGAGGCAATAGAGGACATTGTAAATTCTGGAGATTTGAAATTTTATACACAATCATCATCTGAAGGTATGACAATTAATTCATCGGAAAATAGCATATTTAGTGGAAGTATAACTAATAAATTCACAATACCTACAGATAAAATACAAATAAAAGTTTCAAAGATATGGAACGATAGCAATAATTCATGGAATAAGAGACCTAGCAAAGTTAAAATTAAAGTTGTGGGTGGCGCAGATAATATTGAGTATAATTTGTCAAGTTCAAACTCTCTTGATGGAAATACTTGGAGTTATACATTTACCAATTTAGATAAATATGATAGCTTTGGAAATGAAATAAAATATAGTGTAATTGAAGCTGGATCAACTGGTGGAGACGTTTCATGTTATGCAAGTGAGATTGGTGCTCTAACACCGGTAGATGAAATAAGCTATGAGGTGCTGGTAAAAAATAGTTTTACCGTTCCATCGGAAAAAGTAGTAATAAAAGCTTCTAAAGTATGGAATGAGGAGAATGATGCTCAAAAAACCAAGAGACCAGATAGCATAAAGCTAGTTTTGAAAAAACTAGTTGGTACAGAAAAAGTCGAGGTAGCTAGCAAAGTAGTAGATGCAGGTTCAAATTGGACTGTGGATAAGTTTGATACACTTGATGGTACTGGAGCATTTGCAAAATTTGATAGCAGTGGAAATACAATACAATATTTTATAGATGAAGAAGAAGTAAATGAAGGGGACTTAAAATTCTATACTAGATCAGGTGAAGTTGAAGCCACTACTCAAGGTAGTTATTATATGGGTTCAGTATCAAGTACATTTACTGTGCCAAATGAGAGAGTTACGCGCAAATGCATTTTAATATGGGATGATGAGTCAGGAAAAGATAGGCTTTCAAGTATTAATGCTATAATTCGCGGTGGAGGAATGGAACAATCACATACTTTAACTTCTGCTAATGTTACTCCATCAAATCCAAATGAATGGGAATATGAATTTACTGATTTAGCTAAGTATGATGCAAATGGGGATGAAATTATATATACATTTGATGAGGCTGGCACAAACGAATCAGATTTGAACAAATATATTAAAACAGTAAATGGCAATAGAGTTACAAATAAACTAGTTCTAAGAAAAACGTCAATAAGTAAGGAGGGTACAAATAAAGTACTTGGAAAAGATGATGTAATTACATATACATTTAACTATACAGGAGAAGTAGCAAAAGAGTATTCTGGCGAAATAAGAGTTACTATTAATGATATCCTTCCATATGACACTATAAAAACGGATGATTTTGCTGGGGGATTATATGACGCAGCAAGTAGGACTATTACTTGGGAAGGAATGTATAATACGGCTACAAATCAGGTGTCATGGCTTGGCGGAAACAAGGAAACACTTGAAGAACAAACAAATGATAGTAAATACATAATCAATCTTTCGAAAACATTTTCTGTTCGATTTGATGCCGATAGTTTAATATCATTATATGAAGCAAACAAGGATACAGAAGAAGGAGCTAATCTAACAAATAATATTAATGCTGAAACGAGATTAGTAAGTAATCAGTTTGATATTGCAACAAATAGCTTTATTACCAAAGTAGAGTTTGGCAAGGTATTTGTAGTTAATAAAGAATGGAAAGGTGATTTAGAGTCGATTGCTTCAAGACCAGCTAGTGCTCATGTGGTGTTAAAACAGGGTGAAAATCTATTAAAAGAAGAAGATTTAAGCGGGGCAAATGCTTATGAAACGAGATGGATTGGCATTCCGAAATATGATTCAAATGGAGAAGAAATAGAATACACAATTGATGAACCAACAGTTCCGGATGGTTACTATAAAGAAGTAGTGCTAAGAGGGGTTGAAGGTAATAAATATTATTATGAAGTATCAAACAACAAATATGGAAGTATAACAATTGTTAAGGTGGATGGAAAAGATAGTACGATTAAGCTTCCAGGAGCAGAATTTGAACTAACCAAATTAAAGCCGGATCCTAATGATGATAGCAAATGGATTGTGGATGATTCATTTGAAGCAGTTAAACAAACTACTTCAAATGAAGAAGAGAATAAAGGTAAAGCTGTATTTTCAGGTTTGAAATATGGAAAGTATAGATTGATGGAAACTAAAGCTCCTACAGGATATAATTTGCTGAGAAAGACAGTTGACATTACTATTACAGATGCGAATCCAAACTATGAAAATGAAATCTCAAATAGAGAGGTTACAGTATTGCCAGCTACAGGTAAAGCAGGTAGCATAATAATAGTTTCCATTGGTTTAATATTAATTATTGGTACACTAAAATATAAAAGAATAACCATAAATTTAGGCAAACCGAAGAGAAGACAAAAAGAAGCAAGAATAAGTAAATTTAAACCAAAAAGAGGAAAAAAAGATAACGAAAAAGATATAGATGATTTAGATGGATTAGATAAAACAGTGTACTTTGGGTACGAAATAGATGATAAAGATTTCTTTAAAAAGAGGGAAAAACTATATCAAGAACAACAATTAAATAAGAAGAAAAAATCTAAATAAAATATTTAATTTGTCATTAATTTTTTATATTTATAAATTTACAAAAAAATAAAAGAAAGGATAATATGAAGAGATGAAAAAAATGAAAAGTATTATTGCAATCATTGTTTTAACAATTCTTCTTGTTGCTTGTTTAAATTTACAAGCAGTACTTGCTATTACATCTTCAGACTTGTCAAGAACAAGTGGTTCTCTTACTATTGTAAAATATGAAACAGGTAAGCCAGGACATGAAGGTGAAATGGTAGGATTAAATGATGTTGAATTTAAACTATATAAGGTAAATGATGATGAGACATCTACTACAGAACCAAATACAACTCCTACAGCTACAGCTACAACTGCCAATGGGCAAGCTGGAGCAAATATAACAGATGGTGTTGCTTCATTCCCTAATTTAGCACTTGGTAGATATCTTGTTGTTGAGGGAAATGGACCAGAAAGTGTTACTGAAAGAATTAGTAACTTTTTAGTGGATATTCCAACTACTTCAACTCAAACTACAGCTATAGGAAGCCAAAAGGGAGATACACAAAATAATGATGCAGAAGGAACAAATTTAGTATATGATGTTATTGTTTATCCCAAAAACAATACAGTATATGGAAAGATTAATATATTAAAAAATGGTACAACAAAAGTTGATGGAGTTGAAGAAGTAACTCAATTAAATGGAGTAAAGTTCTTGCTTCAAAAATACAATGGAACAACATGGGAAAATTATCATAGAAGAGGAAGCACAGCGGATATAGAATTATTAACAGCAAATGGTGGAGAAGCTAGCCTTTCAAATATCCCATCTGGAACATATAGATTTATAGAGACTGAAATTGGACCAGCAAATACAGGATATATTTTAGATAATAAAACTGGATATGAATTTTCAGTTAGATTAGGTAGTGGTGCAACTGAAAATCCAGAAAAAACTTATGTAGTTGTTCCTGGAGATAATGGTGATAGTGTTGAAGAGCTAGAAAACACAATTACAATCAACAACGAGAAACCTACAATATCAAAGACTATAACAAATGTATTTAGACCAAATTCAAATCCAAATAAGAATACAGTAAAGGATAATCCAAATAACGATAATACAACAGATACTGTTCATGAGTATAGTGGCGATATTGGAGATACAGTTACATTTAGAGTAGTAGCAGATATTCCAAAATCAATTGCTGATTTGTCTACATTTGAAATTAAAGAAACACTATCAGCTGGACTTACAAAGAGTATATCATCAGTAATTATTACTGGATTAAAATCTGGAACTGATTATACAGTTGAGGATCCGGAGACTTCATTTACAGTTACATTTACCGAAGCTGGAAAACAAAAATTAGCAAATATGGATTCTATTATAATGACATATAATGCAACAATTAATGAAAATGCTGATGCTTCAGCAACCGGAAATACATCTACATCAGAGTTAAAGTATTCAAATATAGTTGCAACCAACTATAATGGAGACGCAAATCCAGAAGCATCAACATCAACGAGTACGGCAACAGCAACTGCAGCGGCAAAAGTATATACAGGTGGATTCTATATTCACAAAGTAAATGCTTCTAATCAACCAATTACTGGTTCTAGCGCAATTTTCAAAATTTCTAATACTCAAAATAATGCTACATTCTTGAAGGATACAAATGGAAATGAAATT
>Ga0247611_10007245_pt1 | contig 13972 bp, 9 predicted proteins | sample 177DNAGHGhighgp2_FD_192422 | JGI IMG/M metagenome (GOLD analysis project Ga0247611, IMG submission 192422) | Sheep rumen microbial communities from Palmerston North, Manawatu-Wanganui, New Zealand - 1770 DNA GHGhigh gp2 | ecosystem: Host-associated > Mammals > Digestive system > Stomach > Rumen ...
CCTGACCGACAGCCGCCCGACAACTGTCTTCGGAACGTACATCGCAGTCCACATGGGTAATGCCGTTGACCGACCGGCCATGACGGCTCAATTCAAAAACACACCAGCCACGCTCCGCAAAGAGCATGGCTGTTGCTTTTCCTATACCCGAACTACCGCCTGATATGACGAGCGTCTGCATCATCACATTACCGGCGCTCCTTCGCGCAAAACACGGGCAATAATCTGTACCGCTTCATCAATGATAGGCTCCGTATGCGTAGCCATCAAGGTGGTACGCAGCAGGCACTCGCCCTCCACGCATGCCGGCGCGATGACAGGGTTCACATATACGCCCTCATCGAACATCTTCTTGCCGTAATAGAGCGTATCGAGCGTCTTGTAGGTGAAGATAGGCACAATAGGTGTGGGGGCCTCGATGATTCTTACTCCCGATGCAATAAGTTGCTTCTGGAAGTACTTGGCGATCTTCATCAAACGCGCCGGACGTTCGGGGTCGGCGATCAATTGATGCAGTGCCTCGAGAGCCGTAGCGGCTGAGCATGGCGTGATGGAAGCGGAGAAGATGAACGGACGGGAAACGTGACGCAACCAGTCGGCTACGCGGTGACTCGTCAGCATACATCCGCCTATCGATGCCAGAGACTTGGAGAAAGTAAGCATCGTGATATCCACCTTGTCGGTCAGTCCGAAATGCGCTGCCGTACCGCGACCGCCGGGACCTAATACACCGAAGCCGTGAGCATCATCTACCATCACACGGGCACCGTATTTCTCCGCCAGCGCACATATCTGCGGTAACTTGCATATGTCGCCGCGCATGGAGAACACACCGTCGGTGATAATCAGTTTACCGGCATTCTCCGGAATGGACTTGAGCTGACGCTCCAGGTCTTCCATATCCGAGTGGCGGTAACGCAGCACCTTGGCATAACTCAACCGGCAGGCATCATAGATCGAGGCATGGTTCTCACGGTCGTTCAGGATATAATCATCCTTTCCGCAGATAGCCGATATGATGGCTAAGTTTGTTTGGAAACCTGTTGAGACGGTCATGCATTCCTCATAACCGGTGAATGCAGCTATCTCGCGCTCTAACTGCAGATGGAGGTCGAGGGTACCGTTCAGGAAACGGCTGCCGCTCACGCCCGAACCGTATTTGTCCAGCGCGGCATGTCCGGCTGCTATAACCGCCTCGTTCTCCGTGAAGCCCAAGTAGTTATTGCTGCCTAACATGATCACGCGGTGGTTCTCCATCTGAACAACCGGCGCTTGACGACTCTCTAATTCGTGAAAATAAGGATAAATCCCTAATTTACGAACGTACTTGAGGGTCTCAAAATGGTCGCATTTTTCAAAAAGATCCATAAAAGGATATACGATTTAACGATTTACGATTTTAAAGAACATTCAGTTCTTTGAGGATAGCAGTGGTTTTGCGAACGGCAGCCTCTGACTCATGCAGTTTGGCGCGCTCTTCTTCGCTGATATTCAATTCAAGAATTTTCTCTATACCGTTCTTACCGATGATACAGGGAACGCCGATGGTGATATCCTTCATTCCGTACTCGCCTTCGAGGGCTGCGGAGCAAGGAATCATCTTCTTCTGGTCCTTGATGATAGCCTCTGCTACGGAAGCAGCAGCTGCACCCGGAGCCATCCAAGCGGAAGTACCGAGCAGACCGGTCAGCGTGGCACCGCCTACCATCGTGCTCTTAACCACATTCTCCAACTCCTCTTTGCTCAGGAACTCGCTTACGTTGATACCTTTGTAGGTTGTGTAGCTCGTCAACGGAATCATCGTTGTGTCACCGTGACCGCCGATAACGAAACCGTCTACATCGTTTGCGTTGCACTTCAGCGCCTGGCTCAGGAAGTATTTCAGACGTGCGCTGTCCAATGCACCACCCATACCGATTACGCGGTTGCGCGGCAACTTGAGTGCATGCAGCGTCAGATAAGCCATCGTATCCATCGGGTTGGATACCACTACGAGGATAGCATTCGGGCTGTATTTGAGTACCTGGTCGCAAACGCTCTTTACGATACCGGCGTTCACGCCGATGAGTTCCTCACGGGTCATACCCGGTTTACGGGGCAGACCGGAAGTGATGATAACAACGTCCGAACCGGCCGTCTTGCTGTAGTCATTCGTTACACCCTCAACCACGGTGTCAAAGCCCATCAATTGGGCTGTTTGCATGATATCCATGGCCTTACCTTCGGCAAAACCCTCTTTGATATCAATTAGACATACTTCGTTGGCTACCTCGTTAACGGCCAACACATTTGCGCACGTAGCACCTACGTTTCCTGCGCCTACAACAGTAACTTTGCTCATAATTATAGTGTATTATTAATTTTTATATTCTCGATCGGAATTTTTAATTGCCAATTAAAAAAGCCTGCAAAATTACTGCTTTTTTTTGACATGTGCAAGAAAATGTCAATTTTTCTACAAAAAAAGGAGTAAGATACTCCTTTCGTACCCTTTTTAGGGGTGTACCGCGAGCCGGGGTCGAACCGGCACGCCCATCACTGGGCAAAAGATTTTAAGTCTTTCTTGTCTACCAATTCCAACATCGCGGCATGCTTTTCACCAAAAGCGGCTGCAAAGGTACTGCTTTTTTTGCATATATGCAAATAATTCTTGCATTTTTCAATTATTTTTTGTAATTTTGCGCCGTGATTCCGACAATTGAGTATATACAGCAGCGTTTTGATACTTTCAACAACCGCTTTTTCGACGGTGCTCTGCCACCTGTGCCGGTGAAGCTAAGCCATGCCAAGGGATTTCTTGGCAAAATAACCTATACCTGCCGCAAACAGGGTCTTTTCCGGGGATTCCGCAATGAAAACTTCGTGCTCCGTATCAATGCCCGTATCAACCTGCCGGAAGAACTGCTGGACGATACCATCCTGCATGAGATGATTCATTATTATATCGCCGTCAACCAATTTCCGGACAGAGGTGCGCACGGGCCGCTTTTCCGCCGCGAAATGGAGCGTATCAACAGGGAAGGGAACCGGCATATCACCATCTCGCACCGTTTGACGGAAGAGCAACAGCAGCAATCCCGTATTCATAAGACGCGCGCCGTCGCGCTCGTGCATTTTGCAGACGGCCAAACAGGCGTCAAAGTGGTGCCCAATCAGGAACGTCATATCCGTTATTGGCATCGCGCAGCGATGCGACGTTTCGCCATAGAGCGCATCGACTGGGTGTTTACCGACAATGATTATTTCGCCCGTTTCCCCTCCTCTCTCGCCCTGCGCATCTTCCTCATTAATCCTGAAGAATTGGAGCTTCCTTATTAAATTGTTAGTTGTCGCAAGTATGCGACAAAAATGTTCAAATAATAATCGATATAAGCAGAAAACCTGCATGAGATATGCATATAATAAGCATAAAGGGGTTATAAGTTCGCTCAATTGTGAGCGAAAGATGATCGATTACAACATTTTTCCGATATGGGCATAAAAAAATACGCAGCCCTGACGGACTGCGCACTTAACAAAATGGAGGAATTATTTAATGAGCTCCCTTATATGAACTAGATTGTGTGCCAACTACTTCACTTGGTGCATAACTAGTATTGAATACCCAACATACTTTGTAATACAATGTAGTCCCATGAATGCTTGTGTTGTAATCTAACTCATAAGTACGTTCTTTCTTCGACGCATTCGTGTCAATTGTCTCGTTATATTTCCATTCTTTCTCTGCGAGGAAAGTTCCGCTTGATGAACTAGATCTATACAACCGCAAAATATAATATGGTTTTCTCTCCTCCGGTACTTCGAGATCCTTTACAGTTACGTCCAAACCACTCCAAGATGCAGATACTTGTACTACCGTTGGAGCCGCAATGCCTATTGCCGATGAGTAAGCGGTTCCTGCACCACTACTTCCATAATTATTGCTAGCGATAACCCCATACAAATTTTTTCCTGGGAATGGTTGAGAATCCGTGAAAGAAGTAGAGGTTGTACTTTCCTTAAGTGTTTCGACTTGTCCTGTTATCCAACTCTTCCTGCGAACCATATAAGAGGTTGGTGTTCCGCAACCAGATCCGGTTGATGCAGTCCACTTAACAGTTACGGAAGATGTTCCGGAACAAGATACAGACGGAGGGCAAGGAGAATAATTAGTAGTACCTCCGCCGCCTCCACCGCCACCGGAAGATACCTTGGCAGAAGCATAGGAACTTTTAGCACTTTCTTCTCCGGCGCTGTTTTTGGCAGTTACCTTATAATAATAAGTAGTACCGGCAGTAACGGAACAATCGGAGTAATAAGTAAAAGATGTTGTTTCCTTTTCTGAATAAGTGCCGGAAGCAGACGTTGCGCGATATACAGTATAACTATTTGCACCACTTACAGAGTTCCAGGTGACCTCAATACAAGTAGAAGTAGCGCTTGCTGATACATTTGTCGGAGCATCCGGTTTGGAAGAAGAACCTCCACCTCCACCGCCACCATTTTTTGAAACGGAAAGCGAACCGACCGGACCATTAGAAGAAACGAATGTAAACGTAACTGTCTCCCCCTCAGAAAGAGAAGATGCTCCACTAATTTTCGATTTCTCATACCATTCAGCACCGCTATCACTTGCAGAGGTGTTGATATTTGCACCGACTCCGCCCCAAACACCGGTATACGTATAACTATTACCACTTTTGCTCATAGGTTGCCATGTCCAGTCACCACCACTCCATGGGTGTTTGATATAAAATGCAGCCGTCTCCGGTTGGCCACCGCCGCCCGGGTTCCCTCCGTCAATAGACAGAGTAGCCGCTGATGGATTATAGACAAATTTCACGGATTCCCCTACGGTTAATCCACTAGCCCCAGAAATAGAACTTGCAGCAAACCATGTTGCGCCATTATCGCTAGCAGAGGTGTTGATATTTGCGCCAACGCCTCCCCATTTTCCCGTGTAGGTATAGTAAGCACCTTCCTTCGTCATGGCTTTCCATTCCCAGGAGCTATCGGAGCCAGACCCCCAAGGGTGCTTAATGTAATAATCCGCTTTCACTTCCGGGTCGGTCGGATCTCCCGGATCTTCCGGATCCGTCGGGTCTTCGGGATCAGTCGGATCTTCGACAGGCTGAAAATCATAGGATGCTTTCGCCGGTTTTGATTGATTAACACCATCGGTAGCAATCAACTCATACGAGTTAACGCCATCTATCGGATTGCGGTCCGTAAGTGTCGTTGCCGAAGTCGTTTGCCAATACGAACCATTTTTGTTCAACTCATAACCAGTAGCATCTTGTACTGCATTCCATGAGAGAACAAGTGTGTTTCCCTGTTGCTCAATTTTGAAAGCAGAAGGAGTGGAGAGTCCTTTTTCTTTCTCGCAACTAATGAAACCGAATGTTGCTATTGCAATGAATAGCAAAAAGAATGTCTTTTTCATTTCAGTGATTACATTTATTATGCCTACTCTTTATCGGATTTTCGGCATACTCCGATTTTAATTAATTATAATAGTTCACATATACATATATACACATAAAAAGCGTGCGTTTTCGTTCGCTTCATTTGATTGTTCGAGGATTCTGGACTACCTTAATCATTCAAATTTACGCACGGAAAACTCACGCTAATACGTGAGCGTGCATAAACCGCGCTTGAATGATTAATTGTTTGAAAGTGTCCAGTTTTCGAACAATCAAGTCGGGCTTATTACGCTATCTTTTTGCGCTCGCTTGCGCCTATGTCTAATTCGCAAACACCTTTGCGGCTGCAAAGGTACAACAAATTTTTGATATATGCAAGAAAAAAAAGAATTTTTCCGCATTGAGACCGAAGCGGGCGGGGCGGCGCGCATGCGCCGGACGCGATGGGCGAACTAATGGCGCAGCGGAGGACAGCAGGAGAGGGAGCACCAACGAGGGGCTAAACCGCCTATGCCGCGAGTAAAACAGCAAAAAAAATGCGCAAAAATTTGCATATGTGCGATTTTTGTAGTAACTTTGCAGCGCAAAGTTGGTAACACAAAAATTTATGTGTATGAAAAAGATTCTTTTCGTTTTCGCATGGCTGAGCGTCAGTGCGTTCTGCTATGCAGAAGTGAGCTTGGTGTCGGGCAGTCTGGGTTGTCTCAAGAACTCCGGCGAGTATGCCTACGTGGAGATAGACTGGTCCAAGGCCAAAGTGGTTGAGTTCGACCGCGACGGCAAGGTGGAGAAGAACCGCGGTACAATCGATGCGTATAATAAATCGCAGGGTTCGGATTGGGTGAAAGACTGGCCGGAAGTGAAGCGGTTTATAGTGAACTGCACTGCATGGGAGAAATATCCCGGTCGGTCGTGCTTCAACCGGAAGAACAAGAAAGGCGTGCTTATCACGGTTAACCCGCAGGTATGGAAGGCTTATCAGAACTGCAAGGACGAGGATGAGCGCGAAGACATGCAGGATCACTGCATATGGGAGAACCCGTCCAAAGCGAAATATAAATTTGTGCTGACGGTGGATCAGGTGGATATGGGTAGCGGTACGGCCTCGGCCTTCGGTATGGGTGTTTCCTCCGGCGGCGCTATCATCAACGGTTCCATCCGTCTGATAGACATCAAGAGCGGCAAGCAGTTGGCGCTTATCAAAGTAGACCAAAGCAAAGGATTCGGCAATTACTCGCAGCGCACCCGACTGATGGATGTGGTAGTGGGTGAGATTTTCGGAGATATACCTGATTTATTCTGATTATGAAAAAGACTTTTTGTTTGGCATGTTTGTTCATGGCGTCGGTGGCGCTGCATGCCGCGGTGGTGACTTACACCCCGGATAACAAGACCATCTTCCGCAATCCCGAACGCGGCTTTACGGAGGAGCTCAGTTATAAAGTATCCGACAGCCATCCCAATGTGGTGAAAGGCAATATCAACAGCGCCTGGGGGGCTACCGAATGCCGGACGATGCCGATGGTGCTGTATAACTTCTATAATTTTAAAGACAAAGACCTGTCCGAGGCGGTGCTGAAAGGTTTTGACGAAGATATGCAAGTGCTTCGCGATAACGGTTTCAAGTGCGTGCTGCGTTTTGCTTACACGGAGAGTCAGAGCGACAAGAAAGACGCTACGCCGGAGTGGGTGAAGCGGCATTTGGAACAACTGAAACCGTATTTGGCCAAGAATGCGGATGTGATCTATGTGCTTGAAGCGGGTTTCATCGGTTCGTGGGGAGAATGGTACTATACGGAGAACTACGGTAATGAGAGTCAGCATATGAACAACAACCGCCGCAAGGTGATAGACTATCTTTTTGCCAATGCGCCGGAGGATCGTTTTATCCTTTTCCGGTACCCGATGATCAAGACCGAGTATCTGAATGACACGAAGCCGCTGACGGAGGAGGAAGGGTTCAGCGGAACCGTCAAAGCGCGGATGGGATGTCATAACGATGCTTTCCTGAATGAATGGGGCAATGACGGCACCTATGCGAGTGATGATGAAGCCGATGATCCGAACGTGCGTCAGTATATAGCAGTCGAGACACACTATGTGCCCAACGGCGGGGAGACGAATGTGGAGAGCGACAAGTTGGCGAAGAAAGTATATACAGACGCGCCGAAAGAGATGAGCCGGTATCACTGGTCGTTCTGTGGTTCATCCTATGCCAAACAAGTGACCAAACGCTGGCGTGAAGACGGTATCTTTGATACGTTGAATGTGCATATGGGGTATCGCTATAACCTGGTGGATGCGCAGTTCAGCGATGCGGCGGCACCGGGCGGCAAAGCGAATGTGACGATTCGTATCTGTAACTCCGGTTATGCACCTATTTATAACGCGCGTACGGCATACCTGGTGTTAAAAAACAGCAGCAAGTCCTATAGTCTTCCCTTAACGTCCGACCCGCGGAGGTGGACACCGAACAACGCCATCAGTGCCATCAACGAGCAAGTGACTATTCCGAGTGACCTGGTCGAAGGAACCTACCATCTTTATCTGCATTTGCCGGATCAATACGCTTCTATCGCCTCCGACCCGCGGTATGCCGTGCGGTTGGCCAATGAGGGCGTATGGGATGATAAAACAGGTCTGAATGACTTGAAGGCCGATATTATCATCTCCGGAACTACCGCTTTAGACCCGGGTAAACTGCCGGATGTGGTGACCACCCCAGAAGGCGAACAGCGGTTAGGGTTTAGTTGGTCAGGGGTTAGCGGAGCACGCAAAGTGATTGAGAACGGAGTTTTTTACATCGTCCTGCCGGACGGTACCAAATATACTGCAGATGGTCAACACTATCGTTTTTGATTTAGGAGGGGTGATAATCAACCTCAATGTACCGCGTTGCGTAGAGAATTTCAAGCGTTTGATGGGCGAAGAGAACGTACGTAATGTCCTTGGTATCGACGATGAGGGAGAAGGGGTCGTGTCGGTCAGTGCCGCTACCAAACAGTTGATGCACGATTATGAATACGGTAATATAAGTACCGATGCGTTTTTGCAGTCGGTATGCTCTTATTGCTACCCGGGCACAACGATTGAGCAGGTACGCGAGGCATGGTTGAGTATGCTGGATACCTTGCCCCAGGAGCGACTGGATTATATTGCTTCGTTGCGCGAGAAAGGATACCGGACTATTCTGCTCTCCAACTCGAATGAACTGCACTGGGACCCGATATGGGAACAGTACCGCTTGGGGAACTATTTCGATGCTGTTTTTGCATCACATTACCTGCATATGGCCAAGCCCAATCAGGAGATGTTCGACCATGTGGTGCGCAAAGCGAAGATAGACAGTGCGCATACGATTTACGTGGATGACCTGGAGAAGAACCGCAAAGCCGGGGAACGTTTTGCCGGTTGGCAGACTGTAGCCAGTATGGAAGAATTAAGAATGAAAATTGAAGAAATATGAAAGAGATTTTACGGCATTTCGCCATTTGGAATGAAGTGGAAGAACCGCAACCGCTGCGGATTGGTTTTATCAATGATTCGTTCGTAGTACCCGCCAAGCGTATCGGTGAGACATCGTACTGTTTGCAACGGATTAATCATCATATCTTCAAGGATGTAGAGGGATTGATGCGCAATATAGAGATCGTTACATCCCATATCCGCGAGAAATTGCTTGTTGCGCGCGAGACGAATATCGAGCGCAAGGTGCTGCATCTGGTGCCGACCAAGGAGGGCAAACTCTATTACAAGACACCCGAAGGCGATTATTGGCGGCTCTACGTGCTGGTGGAACCGGCCACATCGCAGGAGAAAGTGACGCCCATGTCGGCGGAGTTGACCGGTCAGGCTTTCGGTCGTTTCCAACGTCAGTTGGCAGATCTGCCGTTCAATGCTTTGTGTGAGTCGATTCCTAATTTCCATAATATGGAGTTCCGTCTGCAGGAGTTGGACGAGGCAATCAAGAAAGCGGAGAGTTGTGGGGAATCGGATATCAGACATCAGCGACTGGAGGCCAACAAGGATATTATTGAGTGGATCAACAAACGTCGCGGGATGATGTGTCTGGCCGAAGTGCTATTCCGGGAAGGAAAACTGAAAAAGCATATCAACCACTGTGATACAAAGGTCAATAATGTGCTGTTTGACGAGCAGGGACGGCCTATATGTATCGTCGATTTGGACACTGTGATGCCGGGATTCGTGTTCAGCGATTTCGGTGATTTCATGCGTACGGCGGCCAATACTGGTCTGGAGGATGATCCGAATGTAGATAATATCCATGTGGATTTGGAGATCTTCGAGGCCTATGCCCGCGGATACCTGAAAGAGGCGACGTTCCTGACCGAATTGGAGAAAGAACTGCTGCCATACGGTTGCCGGTTGCTCAGTTACATGCAGACCGTGCGGTTCTTTACCGATTATATCAACGGCGATACGTACTATAAGATCCAGTATCCGGAGCATAATCTCGTGCGCACGAAAGCACAGTTGAGACTGGTTGAGGAACAGGAGAAAGTAGAGGACAAAATGAAGGCGATAATCAAGAGATTATCTTGATGTGCGATTTATGATTTATTCTGTTGACAAGGTAAATTGGCCGGGGGAGTTTCCGGAGAAGCCGGAGACGACGGTGGAGGTAAAGAACGACCATGAATGGTTGTTCTTGAAGTGGCACGTGAAAGGCGAGCAACTGCGGGCGGTGACGACCGAGGACCAAGGGCCCGTGTGGGAAGATTCGTGTGTGGAGTTTTTCTGTCAGGTACCCGGGGACAAGCACTATATGAATTTCGAAACCAATTGTATCGGAGCGATGGTGGGTTCGCGGCGATTGGGTAGAGACGAAGATGTACAACCGTTTTCGGCAGAAGAGATGGGTCGGATAGAACGCAGATGTTCCTTCCCGCGCGAGGCGTTTGAAGAGAAAGACGGGGTGTTTGAATGGGAGGTGGAGTTGCGTATTCCGCTGGATCTGATTTTCAGAGACTGCAAACCGGTGTTCCCGCAAGTGCTACGCGCTAATTTCTATAAGTGCGCCGACAAAACCAAGAAGCCGCATTACGTAAGTTGGCAGCCTATTCAGCTGCCAACTCCCAATTTCCATTGCCCGGGATATTTCGGGGAAATCACATTATTTACGATTTGACGATTTACGATTTACAATTGTTTATTTAGTCATTTACAACGTTTGGCCGAGTACCGTATATAATTGGTCGGCGCGTTGAATGTAGAGTTGTCCGTTTCGCAGTATTTTCTGCGGAGCGGTTTTGTTTTCTGCGTTGTCGAGTCCTGAACCGGGTTGCACATTCTCGGATTTCCATTGTGCGCCGGCATCGGGTGCGGACCAGTTACCGCGGTCATCCGACGCAAAGGCGGCGTAGAAATACACCTGTCCCACAACGGCCGATGCATCTGTGCAGGTCTCTGCCGCACCGCGATAGATCTCCGTGCCGTCCGTCGGGCCGGTAGGGAAGGCATTGTCTTTGCGTACAATAACCGTCTCTTTATAGTCCGGCGCAGGGTATATATCTCCGCTCAGTTTGATATCGTCGAGATAGAACGTGCCGGAAACAAGATTCTCGGTAGAGACACCGAAGGAGATACGCACTACGCCTTCCATGCGGTTACGGTCATCCGAATTGGAGTACCATTCGAAGGCCTGTAAAGTACCGAGATCCAGCGTGATGGTCTGCCAAGTGTTCTTGGAGAGGTTGATGCTTTCGGTGTACCACCAGTCTTCGTGGCTTGCGGACATGTTCTTGCATACAAGGCGCATACTGGTGTTCGTTCCGTTTCCTTTGAGGCGGAAGGAGAGTACGGGTGTCTGGTGCATGTCTACGGCAGCATCAAAGACATACTCCGCAGAAGCGGTAGCCCATGCTTTGGTGAGGGTATAGTCACATTTGAGAGTCCCGTCTGCGACACTCAGTTTCATAGAGGCACCGTCATCACCATCTTCCTGCATCTTACCTACACCGCTGCTGAAATCCGTCAGCGGGTTTTCTATATGCTGCAAGTGCGTGGGGTTGGTCCATGTGAGATGGTATTTGTTCTCATTCAGGTATCCGCCGAGCGCCGTGGGAGCAGGAGGAGGTGTTTTGTCTTCGAGCAGGTTCACTACCGCAGTGTTGCCACCCATGAATGACTTACCGCCGGAAGTGATGACTGCATAGACATAGTATTTGCCTTTCGGGGTGAGGTCGCGTGTATGCCACATATAACGATCCACCTTGCCGTCAAGGTTGGTCACCAGCGCCGTCATTCCTTCCACGCTTGTAGCACCGGCTTTCTGGGAATAATAGAACGATACCTTGGCGTCTCCTTTCGGGTCGAAGGTGTACCACTGCAGGCGGATAGAGTCTTCTACATCCACTTCCGTGGCCGGCACAGTGAAATTGACGGACGGATTGATCACTTCTCCATCGTGCAGGAACTCGTAACTATAGAAATTATTACCTACAGAGTCGTATGCCGTGAGGGTTATCTTCGATGCATCAGCAGCCATGTCGAACGTAGAGAAGCAGGATACTTGCTTGTAGAACATGGAGTATTTATAGTCAATCAACTGCTTTTGCTGCGCGTAGTTAGCATCGCGGCCGCAACCGGGGCGTACATAATGTACGCCATCTTTATAGAGATGCTCGAACGAATGGTCGTCTCCTGAGAGGGCGATGATGCGCTTGTTGTACGGCGCTGCGGCATATTTCTCGAGTAACGGCGCAGCCTGTTTGGGTTCTTCTGACCATTGGCCGTGGTAACCGGAGGTATAGATGCCTACATGGTGGCAAACGATGATCCAAGGCAGTTTGCACTCGTTAAGGATAGAGTCGAGCCACTGGTATTGCCGGCAGCCCTTCTCAAACTTCGGACTGGACTCATCGAAATTGAGATTGAGGATGATGACGTCTGCATTGCCATAGACGAAATGGAAATAGGACTCACCACGCGGGTCAATAGTATCGCCTTCGGATTTTCCTTCGTGCGAGAACTGATGGAAATAATCGTAGAAAGATGACCATCTCAGGCCACGCGGGTCACCGGTCTCATGGTTTCCGGGGGAGGACATACAAGGCACTTGACCCAGGAATTTCTCTCCGGGTTTGAAATAATAATTATTCCAGTTGCGGTCGTTACCTTTGCTGCTGACGAAGTCACCGTTCATGAGGGCGATGTCGCAGTTGAGACCGCAGATGAAGTCCTGCATGTTCGACCAGTTACTGCGTGCATTACCGTGTATATCGCTGATGGAGAAGATGCGGTACGCCGTGCCGGGATTCGGTGCCGTTTGGGTGAAGCTGACTTTGTCACAGCGGCGTTTGTCGCTGGCACCGACGGTGAAGTAATACCGTGTGTTGGCTTCCAGGCCGGTGAGGGTCACTACATGTACATATCCTTCTCCCTCTACGTTCCAACCGGAATTGGTTTTGATTTGCTTATCGAGATTATTCGGGTCGGTGCCGTAATAAACGAGGGCTTCGGTGGCTTCTGTCTCTTCGGACATTTGCCAGAGCACTTTGACGGAATTGGTAGTCGGCGCCATAGAGTACGGCATTTTGTAGGGCTCGTACGGGTCACTGCTGCTGTCGTGCTCCTCGGAGGAAACACCCCAGCGCGGGTCACCTATTGTGGTGCCGTCCGTACCGGCATTCACCGCAGCGCTGTTCTTGTACAGTTGGAAATTGCCGTTGGCTGCATCCACAAAATAAGGGTTGCGGATGGCGCATTTCGATTGTACAGCACCTGTACTTAACTTGATGGGAGCATTCCAGCAAAGGCAGTTCTCTATCTTCGAATGCTCGCCATAAAGCGCAAAGCTGATGCCGCCGTCTATCTGTTTGGCATCCATGAAGATACAGTTGGTCACATGAGCTCCGTCGATATTCGCCAGATAGGCTCCACGTGTGTCGTTGCTATTGTAGAACGTACAATGATCCACCGTCAGAGTTCCTTGTATAGGCAGCACGTTTTCTTCGTCTCCGGAATGGAGATAGAGAATGCGTCCGGTACCGTTTGCACCGCCGTCAAACGTGCAGTTCTTTACATCCATACTCTTGAACTGTACCGGTGCTTTGACAGCTGCGATAGCTCGCGCCGAATTGGCAGTGGCTGTACCCATGTGGAAGAAACAATTGTCCACCGTCAGTTTGTTCACATACGGAGCCGATTGGTCGGAATTGTATATCCGGATGAAATACGACGGGCAACCGTTGAGGTCGCAGTCCTTGACGGTCACATTGTATGCGCCGCTACCGGGCACCATCCGGACCGCTTCCGCTGTTCCTTCAAATTTAACGCCTTGAAGCGTAAAGTCTGCTTTGACTTCAAAACGGCTGCTCATTTTAATGACCGGTTTGGCGCCGTCTGCGGCTTTGATTGTGAGGGCTACCGTCGGTTTGACGGATGACTCGGTGTAATCGCCTGTTGAAAGGACGAGGACGTCACCTGCTGCGGCTGCTTTAACCGCAGTGTTAATCGTTCCCGAACCCGGGGATACATTAACGGTAGCTGCGCTGAGCACTATCGTGCCCAGGAGTACATTGATTAAGGTTAAATTAAAGCGTTTC
>Ga0247611_10007246_pt1 | contig 13969 bp, 8 predicted proteins | sample 177DNAGHGhighgp2_FD_192422 | JGI IMG/M metagenome (GOLD analysis project Ga0247611, IMG submission 192422) | Sheep rumen microbial communities from Palmerston North, Manawatu-Wanganui, New Zealand - 1770 DNA GHGhigh gp2 | ecosystem: Host-associated > Mammals > Digestive system > Stomach > Rumen ...
CGATAATGTTGTTATCGTGTTTAAGGGAACATCTAACTATGGTTCTGGGGATGCTTATATATATCTTGACGACGTTCTTGTAAAAGAGAATGCCAGCTATGCCATGAGCATTAGCGGTGAAGATGTTGTAAGCAATGCTATAGCTTTTGGAGAGGTTAAGAACACTTCTACTACCAAAACATTTACCATCAGCAATGATGGCGCAAACAATTTAACGGGAGTGTCCGTTGTTAGCAGCGATGCAGAAGTATTTACTGTTTCTGACACAGGTTTTGACATTGCAGCAGGTGAGACCAAAGACATCACGGTAACATTTGTGAAGGGCGTTGTTGGCAATTACGAAGAAACAATTACTGTAAGCCAAGCAAACGTGGCCTCACCAATTGTTTTGGCTGTAACAGGTTCTTATGCAACTCCTACTGCTGCCGTCATGGCTGTGAAAGTAGGTGAAGAGGCAGTAGGCGAAACGGTTGCTTTTGGTTCTGTTGGCAAGGCTAAGACATTGTCAATTACTGTCTCCAACACTGGTGAGGCTGATCTCGTTATCAGCAGCATTACATCAAGCAATACTACAGACTTTACCGTATCACCTTCTACATTGACAGTACAGGGCGGAAGCAGTAAGACTTTTGATATTACCTTTGTTTACGATGCAGAGGTGCTGGATGCTGAGAAGACAGCTACCATCACGGTTACTCCCAGCAACGATGGTCTTGACCCCGTTGAGTTCACGGTTACAGGTTCTCGCATCGAGCAGTGGAGTGAGGACTTCAGCGGTAATGCTCTTCCTGACGGATGGGAAAATGACAACACGTCTGGTTGGACTTTTGCTGATGGCGTGGCTAAAGGACACTATGCATATGGTTCTGGATATTATTTAACCACTCCTTCACTTAAAGTCGAAGACCCAAGTGATGAGCTTACCTTTGATTATGCAGCTACTGCAAATTATGTTTCTGTTACAATTCAAAAATCAAAGAATGGTGGCGCATGGGAAACTTGCAGCACTGCTACTCCCATTGGATCGTTAAACAACGGTAATGCTGGTACTGCAACTATTACAGGTCTTGAAGCTGGCAACTATAAGTTCCGTTTCAAGAATGATGATTACAACCTCGACAACTTCCAGGGCTTCAAGCGTAATATGAACGACCCGAAGATGGGTACTTATACCGATGAGGAGTGCACGGTTGCTGTAGCTTCCAGCGTAACGAACGACTTCGGCTTTGCTACAACCGACCAGACAGCCACCTATTATATTAAAAACGTTGGTACAGGCACAATGACCCTCTCCAAGGGTGACAATCCTGCAGGCTTCACTGCTACGCTCGATAAGACATCCGTTGCTGCTGGCGAGCACGCTACGCTGACCATCACTATGCCTGCTGCTGATAACGCAGGCTATCATAGCGGAAACATTGTTGTGACAGCTACAGACTTAGGTACCTTTACTGTCGCTGCAAATGGTGTGATTAGAGATGGAGACAAGATTTATCTTGATTTCTCTTCAGACAACATTCCAGCAACATGGACAGCTAATAACTGGACTAAGAATGGTGCAGGATATATTGAGAACTCTACATATAGCTCAGGCTCTGTAGAAACTGCCATTCTTACTGCTGAGGCAGGAGAAGAAGTAGTTATAGAGGCAAAGATGTTCACGAGTAGCTATACTCTCGGAGTCAATTACAAAAAGCAAGGTGATGCCGAATGGAGCACCTTGATTGAAGCCGCTAACATAGGAACAGAATGGACAAAACTCAGAGCAACCATTGCTGATGCTGGAAAATACCAGTTACAGTTTGTGGGTACTCGTGCTCAGATTCGCCGTATCTATGGACTTGCAGAGTTGAATGAGCCCGTCATGGTAGTTTATGACGATGAGGAGGTTGCAGGAAGCACACATAACTTTGGCAACGTTTCTGACGAGGCTGATGCTACTTGGACACTGACCGTTAAGAATGAAGGTAAGGCCACGCTGACAGGTCTAGCTGCTGATATCACAGGCGACAATGCTGATCACTACAGCGTTCAGGTTTCTGCTACCGATGTTGCAGTTGATGCATCTACTACCATTATTGTAAAGCAGTTGAAGGATAACGTTGGTTCACACAATGCAACGTTGACCATCTCTGCTACAGGTCTTGACAGCAAGGTTATTACGCTGAGTGGTTTCACATACGACCATGAAAAGCTATTCGTGGACTTCGAGAACAATGCTCTGCCTACAGGATGGACAGCTAATAGTTGGACCGTTGCTACAACTTCCGGAAACAAACATGCACGTGCTGGATTTACAGCTTCGTCGCTGATTACAACTCCTTTGGCGGTGGATGCTAAAGAGACTCTTGTCTTTAAGGCAAAGCGTCAGTATAGTAATTCAGCTCCTACATTCCAGATTCGTTATACATGTGATGGCGGTGTAAATTGGACAGACTATATAGACTATTCTTCAGAGGTGACATCTGGTGACTTCACAAATATCGAGTTAAGCGGTATTCCTGAAGGAACAGCGATTGTTGAAATCTACGGTGGATATGTTGATATAGATGATATTTACGGCTTCGCTCCTACTACAGCACCTGTACTGGCTCTGACCGAGAGTGCTGTAGCGGTAGCTAATGGCGATATGAAGGACTTCGGTAACCTGACAGAGGACGGAGTTGCTACATATACTCTGACAAACAACGGAAACGGCGACTTGGTATCGGTTGTTTCTACAACAGGTGTTGCCACAGCTGTTATCTCTGGCGAGGGCGAAGGTATCACACTTGCTAAGGTTAACGACTCTGAGACCTATAACAAGGTGACGTTGGCTCCTGGAAAGAGCGCTACCATCACACTTACTATTCCTGTAGGTGCTCCTTATGGTAACCAAAAGGGCGATATGACTATTGATTCTGAGGGTTGGGTAGGCGATATGTATGTTAACTACACAGCAAACACTATTGACCCAACTGCTCTGTACGAAGACTTTGCTGGTAATGCCAAGCCTGCAGGTTGGTATCAAGAATCAGGTGGTTGGGTGTTTAGTAATGCTACAGCTCATGTTTACACAGGTGTAGAAAAAGAAATTATTACCGAGCAATATGAGGCAGAGGAAGCATCTGGCAAGAACGTGCTGAGTTTTGATGCTAAGTTGCAAAGCAATTATGCAGACGGAGAATTGAAGGTTTATACATCTTCTGACCGTAAGACTTGGACTTTGAGAAAGACTGTAGCTCTTACCAATGACATACAAGCAGTTGCACTTGATGCTCTTGCAGATGGTAATTACTATGTAAAGTTCGTGAGTCTGAATGCTTCTATCGACAATTTGGCTGGTTTGAAGAAGTTGTCAGCTCCTGCTCACGACCTTTATGTAACTGCAACAACATTCCCTGCTACTACACTCGTTCCAAATACGGTTGCAGGTGTGAATGCTTCAGCTACCGTTGCCAGCCTGCGTGCTGATGAAACAGATGTTTATGCAAAACTGTTCTTCGACGAAGATGTTGTTGCAACTGCTGAACCAGAAGCTATCGATTTGAATAGCACTGTTACATTCACTCTCACTGGCAACGTTCCTGAGACTGAAAAGACCTACGCTGCCAAGATTGTGGTTTACTACAGCGACAACAGCGTGGCCTTTGAGACTCTAACAACAAACGTTGAGGTGGCTCACACTCGTACTCTGGCTATTACCGAGTTTACTCGTACTGACGGTGATGGTGCCCTGGATGCCAATGCAAGCAACCAGATTAGCCCATCGTTCAGTGTAATTGTAGAGAATACAGGTTCTACCTCTGCTACACCTGTTGTTAAGATTTATCAGGGCGAAACTGTTGTAGCTACTGCTACTGCCGATGCTGCTGTTGCTCCTGAGGGTACAAAGACAATAGAACTGACGGCTACCAATATGTCGGCTGGCGAAGGTGGCGTTCTTGAGTTCACCGCTAAGGCTTTCTGGACTGCTGAAGGTGAGGCTCTGGCAACTTCTGCATCTAATGTAAGTATCAATGTTAATGCTGCAGCTCCTCTGTTCGTCCTCTATCAGGATGCAACACCTGTTGGCAATGGTGATGATGTAGAGTTCGGACTGGTGAAGACAGGTGAAATTCCTACTTATTCTTACACCATCAGAAACGAGGGTACTGCAAATATGGAACTCGTGAGCATCGTTGCTCCTACAGGTTTCACTGCTACTCCTGCCATCACAGACGATAACAAGAACATTGCTGTAAATGGCACTCTCGCAATAACTGTAACAATGCAAGCCGAGCAGGGTAAGAAGAGTGGTAACCTCGTCATTACCTATAAAGTTGATGCGATGACCAACAACACCTTCACTCTGGCACTGAGCGGTCGCAGCATTGCTGCTGATACATGGACGGAAGACTTCGAAGGTGGTTCGATACCTGAAAACTGGACAAACAACAATGGTTGGACTATTGGTGAAGGAGATGGTAACCAGTATGCCACACGTACTGGTTGGGACGTGTTGTCAATAATGACTCCACGCTTGGCTGCTACAGAAGGTGAAGAACTGACATTCGATGTATTGTCTGTAGGTAGTACCTTTTCTTACGCTTACTCTACAGATAAGGCACATTGGAGCGATGAGGTTGTAGTAAATGCTGCTGGTGAGCAGACCTTTACGGCTCCTGCCGATGGCAACTATTACCTGAGATTTACCACTCGCAATGGTCGTTTGGATAACCTCGTTGGTTTCCGTCTCAATCCTCTCAACCTGATATTGGATGAGGCTTCAAACAACAGCTTTGCCGCTGCAAACTATGACAAGATTACCCTGAACCGTACGTTCATTGCAGGATGGAACACGGTTTGCCTACCGTTCGCATTTATTCAAGAAAGCGATATTGAGGAGTTCTTCGGAGAAGGTGCTAAGGTTTACTATCTCTCGAGTCATAATGGTACTGAGTTCTTCTTCGATAGAGCTTCTGGAATGGAAGCCGGTTACCCATACCTCGTTTATGTTCCTGAGGCTATCACTGAGCCTAAGGTTATGCATAATGTTGACATTCCTAATACCGCTACAGAGGCACATTATAGGGATCATACCTCTAATGGTAGCACAATTTACTTCCGTGGTACATACAGTCCTATCACTGCTGGTGGTTGGACAAAGGATAATGCTAAGGACAAGATCTACGTCCTGACTCCAGAGGCTAAGATTGCCAAGGCTGGTGCTTCAGCTACGTCAAAGGGATTCCGTGGCTACTTCGACACTCCTGCAACTATGGAGGTTAAGGGAATTGTGTTCGATGATATAGAGACAGGCATCATTTCAATTGAAAATGGAGAGTTGACAATTGAAAATGGAGCTATCTATAACCTTGCCGGTCAGCGTATCAATCGTGCTCAGAAGGGCGTGAACATTGTAAATGGAAAAAAGGTTATCATTAAGTGATGGATGTAAAGTGTCAAATGTAAAATGTATAGCATTATGAAAAAGATATATAAGAAGCCTGTTTCAATGGTAATCCTGCTTCAGAGTTCTACAATGTTGATGGCGCAATCCTTGACTGGACAAGAGACCTCTGAGAATCCTCATGTCAACCTCATAGAGGAAGAGTACAACGGTGAAGCTTGTGTAAGAGAAGATGCTTACTATGGCTCGTTCGCCTGGGAGGACTATGACTATGATTATGAGGACGAATACTAAACGATTGTAAGTCATACTACACGATAGCGATAGGCGGGTACTTCGGTGCTCGCCTATCGTTGTATTATAAAAAAAGGCGGGAGTTTTGTCATAAATGAAGCAGTTTGTTTGGCTGCATGGAGATTTTATCGTAACTTCGTAGCCGAAAATAACAAATAACCTAATTTTAAACCACTATGGACGACTATCCGGCGGAGAATACGGATTAAGTGGACAATTGGACGATTTTACGATTGGACAATTGCCCAGACGAGATTTAATGTAATTGTGAAATTGTAAAATTGTCGAATTACAATGCTGACATTTTGGAACACGAATCGTGGTCTGCGTACCATCGAACAATGGGAGCCCAATTGCTGGGTTCAGGTGACTTGTCCCTCTCAGGAGGATGTTGATTTCCTGCAAAACGAACTTCACGTTCCCGACTATTATATATCTGATATCGCGGATACGGACGAGCGCGCGCGTTATGATATAGATGAAGGATGGGTGCTCATAATCCTGCGTATTCCTTATGTGAAGGAAGTGAAGTCGCGCACCCCATACACCACCATCCCTCTCGGTATCATACTGAAAGGTGATGTTTGCATCACGCTGTGCAACTTCGAGACGAATATGATGATAGACTTCGTGACCTATCAGCAGAAGCGCGGACTTGGATTCACGGACTCTGTGGATATGGTGTTCCGTCTGTTTCTCTCCAGTGCTGTGTGGTACTTGAAGCGACTGAAGCAGATTTCGGCACGCATAGAGCAGGCCAAACTGAACCTCGACCGTAATGTGGACAATGTAGACCTTATAGCTCTCTCGCGCCTGCAGGACAGCCTGACATACTTCGTGACTTCTATTCGTGGCAACGAGAACTTGCTGTCGAAGCTTAAGTTCAAACTGCCTGTCGATGAACTGGATGCCGATATGATTGAGGACGTAAACATTGAGATGAGTCAGGCACGCGAGACCACTAACATATACTCCAACATTCTGGAATCTACAATGGAGACATACGCCAGCATCATCAACAACAATATGTCGAAGGTGATGAAGATGCTGACCAGTATTTCCATTATCCTGATGTTCCCAACGTTGATAGCCAGTTTGTTCGGAATGAACCTCATCAACGGAATGGAGACTTGGAAGATGGGATTCCCCATAGCTTTGGCCCTTTGTGTGGTCACTACGGTGCTCTTCTTCTGGTATTTCAAGCGGAAATCGTGGTTCTAATTATATTTTTATCGTGAAATATTAGCAAGTTAATGATTTTTTGCATTAATTTGTACCTCGTATGTGTATTTTGTAACCCGAATCATTACCTAAAAACAGTAGAATGATGGACTCTTTAGATCAGACCAAACAGAATGAGGCTGCCGAGGAATTAGTTCCTCAGGAAGCCGTAGTAAACACAGAGAATGTTCCCGTAGTAGAGGAGAAGAACCCTGAAACGGTTGAAACTCCTGAAACCCTTGAACCATCAGTAGAGGAGCCTCAGATTCCTCTAATGAAGACAAAGGAGGAAGTGCTGGCTCGTGCTCAGGAAATTGCAGAGCAGGGTGAAGGAGGCAGTAAGCAGGAACTAGAACTGCTGAAACAGCTCTACTACAAGTATCATAAGGCCGATATGGTTGCCGCACAACAAGCCTTCATCGAGGCAGGTGGCGATGCTGAGGCTTATCAACCCGAAATTGACCCAACGGAAGAACCTTTCAAGGAGGCAATGCAGCAGATTCGTCAGCGCCGTGCACAACTGATGGCAGAACAGGAACAGCAGCGTGCCGAAAACCTTGCAAAGAAGCAAGCCGTCATAGAGAATATAAAACTGCTGGCTACTACACCTGAGGAGGCTGGCAAGTCGTATGATGCATTTAAGAAGTTACAGGAGGAATGGCGCGAAATAGGTCCCGTTCCAGCAGAGAATGTATCGGAGATATGGAAGAACTACCAACTCTATGTGGAGCAGTTCTACGATATGTTGAAGCTGAATATCCAGTTTCGTGAATACGACTTCCGCAAGAACCTTGAGGCAAAGACTCTGCTGTGCGAACAGGCAGAGAAGTTGGCAGAAGAACCCGATGTAGTAACTGCCATCAACCGTCTGCAGACCCTGCATCAGGAATGGAAGGAAATTGGTCCTGTTGCCAAGGAACTGCGCGAAGAGATTTGGAACCGCTTCAAGGAAGCCAGCACCGTTGTCCGCAAGCGTCATCAGGACTTCTTCGAGGCTCGTAAGGCCCGTGAGGAAGAGAACCTGCAGAAGAAGACAGAACTGTGCGAGCAGATTGAGGCTATCAATACCGAAGGACTGAAGACTTTCGCCGACTGGGATGCCAAGACAAAGGAAATCATCGAGCTGCAGGCTGCATGGAAGACCATAGGCTTTGCTCCACAGAAGGTGAACACACAGATATTCGAGCGCTTCCGTGCTGCTTGCGATAAGTTCTTTAGTGAGAAGGCTAAATATTTCAAGTCCGTCAAGGACGAGCTGAATCAGAACCTTGCAAAGAAGAAGGAACTGGTGGAGAAGGCCGAGGAACTGAAGGACAGCACAGAATGGAAGAAGACTGCCGATGCAATGATAGAACTTCAGAAGCAGTGGAAGACCATAGGTGCAGTACCTCGTAAGGTAAGTGAGGAACTCTGGAAACGCTTCGTAGGTGCCTGTGACCATTTCTTCGAGGCAAAGAATGCTGCCAATGCCGAAGAGCGTGGAGAACAGCAGGAGAACCTGAAGAAGAAGCAGGACATCATAGAGCAGTTGAAAGCCTTATTGACTGATGCTGCCGAAGCTACAGGACAGAAGGTGCGCGAACTGCAGCAGCAGTGGAACGAGGTTGGTTTTGTTCCCATCCGCGACAAGGATAAGCTGTATAAGCAGTACCACGAGGTTGTGGATGAACTGTATAAGAAGTTGAATCTGAGTCAGGCTGAACGCCGTCTGAATAGTTTCAAGACGACCCTGAAGGTTAGTGCAGAGGCTGGTGCCAACACTCTGGCTCGCGAGCGCGAACGCTTGGCTCGTGCCTACGACATCATGAAGGGCGAACTGCAGACTTATGAGAACAATATCGGCTTCCTCTCTGCAAGCAGCAAGAAGGGAAATTCACTCGTTCAGGAAATCCAAAAGAAAGTGGATAAGCTGAAGGGTGAGCTGGAACTGTTGAAACAGAAGATAAAGGCTGTAGAAACAGAAATGAAGAAGTCGCTCGATTGAGCGACTTCTTTTTTTTAAGTTGGGCTACCCGGACTCGAACCAGGAAAGGCAGGACCAGAATCTGCAGTGTTACCATTACACCATAGCCCAATCTTGTTTTGCGAGTGCAAAGGTAAGCACTTTTTCCGAATCATCAAAACTTTTAACTCATTTTTTAATTTTTAATTATTACTTTTTAATTTAATTGTATTATCTTTGCAGCCTGATACATTATTATAAAGAATGAAGGAAACAGATTTGTTGATAGACAAAATAGTGAAGGGCATGCAGGAAAAGAAGGCCCATAACGTGGTGATAGTGAATCTCGAAGGTATTGACGACACCATCTGTAAGGCTTTCGTGATATGCACTGCCAACTCTCCATCCCACATGCAGGCGCTGGCCGACAGTATTACCGAAACCGTCCGTCGTGAGGCAAACAGCAAACCTATTGCCGTCAATGGATTGCGTCAGGGTGTGTGGGTGGCTATGGACTATGTGGATGTTATAGTACATATATTTCTCGATGAAACGCGTGATTTCTACGATATCGAACATCTGTGGGCCGATGCCCAACTGACAGAGATTGCCGATGTAATGTAATCCCTTCCCCAATCAGAACATAAGATGAGCAAACAGAATCCAAAGAAACCCATCAATAGAAAAAACAACAAGAAGGGCAAAAAAACACGTTTCAGTATCACGTGGCTCTACATCATCATAGCTGTGGTGCTGGGATGGATGTATTTTAACGGTGAAGGCGGTGTTGCCAGCGCCGAGGATATTAAGCAGGCAACTTATAGCGAATTCAAGCAATACGTTGACAAGGGCTATGCTTCACGCATCGAGGTTATGAAGGACCAAGGTTCGCTGCGTATGTATGTCAAGGGCGAACATATCCGCGATGTGTTCCCAAAGCATAAGAAAGGCAGTACAGTAGAGCCGTATGTCGTTGTGGAATTCGGTTCTGTTGATAAATTGGAAGATTTCATCGACCAAAAGCAACAGGAGCAGAAGTTCCAGGGCGAACTGAAATATAAGGAACAGAGTAATACCTTCTGGCAGATACTCATCAACTTCGGTCCGTTCCTGCTGCTGATATTCTTCTGGTTCTTCATTATGAATCGCGTGGGAAGTGGAGGCGGTTCGGCTGGCGGTATGAACATTTTCAACGTGGGCCGTAGTCGTGCGCAGAAGGTGGAGGTAGATGATGAGACCAAGGTAACCTTTGCCGATGTTGCCGGACAGGCAGGAGCAAAGCAGGAGGTGCAGGAGATTGTGGACTTCCTGAAGAACCCCAAGCGATATACCGAACTTGGAGGTAAGATTCCCAAGGGAGCACTTCTTGTAGGACCTCCGGGAACTGGTAAGACACTTTTGGCAAAGGCTGTAGCCGGAGAGGCCGATGTACCTTTCTTTTCAATGTCAGGAAGCGACTTTGTGGAGATGTTCGTAGGTGTTGGTGCCAGTCGTGTTCGCGATCTGTTCCGTCAAGCCAAGGAGGCCAGTCCATGCATTATCTTCATCGATGAGATAGATGCTGTTGGTCGTGCCCGTGCCCGTAATACAATGATGGGCGGTAACGACGAGCGTGAAAGCACTCTGAACCAGTTGCTGACGGAAATGGACGGTTTCGGAACAAACAGCGGTGTCATCATCCTTGCAGCAACAAACCGTGCCGACATTCTTGATAAGGCTTTGTTGCGTGCAGGTCGTTTCGACCGTCAGATTCATGTTGACCTGCCCGATGTTAATGAGCGTAAGGCAATCTTCAAGGTTCATCTACGTCCAATAAAGGTAGATAAAGACCTCGACATCGATTTCCTTGCACGTCAGACTCCAGGTTTCTCTGGTGCCGATATTGCCAATGTCTGCAACGAGGCAGCACTGATAGCAGCCCGTCATAATAAGAAGTCAGTATCAAAGGATGATTTCTTGGCAGCCGTTGACCGTATAATCGGAGGTCTTGAGAAGAAGACCAAGGTTCTTACCGATGAGGAAAAGCGCACCATAGCCCTGCACGAGGCAGGTCATGCTACTATATCTTGGCATCTGCAGTATGCCAATCCTCTTGTTAAGGTAACCATTGTGCCACGCGGACGAGCTTTGGGTGCTGCATGGTATCTGCCTGAGGAGAGACAGATAACTACCAAGGAACAGATGCTCGACGAGATGTGTGCCCTCTTGGGCGGACGTGCTGCCGAAGAGTTGTTCACTGGACATATCTCCAGCGGTGCTATGAACGACTTGGAGCGTGTGACAAAACAGGCTTATGGCATGATAGCATATATGGGTATGAGCGATCGTCTGCCCAATCTATGCTATTATAATAATGAGGAATACCAGTTCTCGAAACCTTACAGCGAGGAAACTGCCCGTCTTATCGATCAGGAAGTGCAGAAGATGATAGCAGAACAGTATGAGCGCGCCAAGACACTGCTGCTTGAGAAACAGACCGGTCATGCCCAGTTGGCACAGATGCTGGTGGATCGTGAAGTAATATTTGCCGATGATGTTAAGGATATCTTTGGTCCGCGTCCTTGGACAAGTCGTTCCGATGAAATACTGGAAGACTCCGAAGAACCCGATGAAAACGAACAAAAAGAAGAAAACCATGACGGAGAAACAAACTAACCTGATAGTACGAAGCATAACAGGCATCGTATTTCTTGCCGTAATGATTTGCGGCATACTCAGTCTCAACACCTCACCTTTGGCCTTTGCGGCTCTCTTTGCCTTGATAACAGGCCTTTCGGTACGTGAATTCTGCGATATCGTCAGCGAGCGTCCCGATGTCACCGTCAATCCCTTCATCTGTTCTGTTTCCGGTGTCTGCCTCTTCTTGGCTGTATATGGTTACAGCATGGGACTGGTAACTCACATGGGAGTGTTTGTTCCCTTTATCATCAGCATTATCTACTTGCTTATAAGCGAGTTGTATCTCCAGCGCGAGAGTCCCATCAACAACTGGGCTTACACCATGATGAGCCAGCTCTATGTAGCATTGCCATTTGCTCTGCTGCCCGTTTTGGCAACACTGACCACAGGCGAACATCTGTGGCTCTTCCCCTTGTCGGTATTCATATTCCTGTGGACCAGCGATACTGGAGCCTATTGCTTTGGTTCGCTGTTCGGTCGTCATCGTCTTTTTGAGCGCATTTCACCGAAGAAATCATGGGAAGGAAGTATTGGCGGCACTTTCGTAAGCCTGTTGGCATCGGTGGTGCTGTGGTACTTCTATGGCGTACTTACTCTTCCTCAGTGGCTCGGTTTCGCCATTGTTGTAGTGGTGTTCGGTACATGGGGCGACCTTGTTGAAAGTCTCCTCAAGCGTCAACTTGGTATTAAGGATAGTGGTAATATTCTTCCGGGTCATGGTGGAATGCTCGACCGCTTCGACTCCTCGCTGTTGGCAATTCCTGCTTCTGTAGTTTACCTCTACACTCTCACCATCATCAACCTTTAATAGGCTTTACGATAGCGGTCGGCATCCTTGTCGTCGAGCATCGAGAGGTATGAGGTGAAGCGCGACTGAGCAATGTGTCCTTCCTCTAAGGCCTGCAATACAGCACAGTGTGGTTCGTGGGTATGGGTACAGTCTTGGAATCGGCATTCCTGTCCAATCTTGAATATTTCGCGGAAATAGTGTGATACTTCGGTGCGTTCAATGTCGAACGTGCCGAAGCCTTTTATACCTGGGGTATCTATAACTCGTCCTCCGTTGGGCAGTGTGTGCATCTCGCTGAAAGTGGTGGTGTGCTGACCTGTATCATGACTCTCGCTGATAACCTCCGTACGTGCCTCAAGTCCGGGCACCAAAGCATTCAATAACGTACTCTTTCCCACGCCGCTGTTGCCAGCCAGGAGGGTAGTGCGGTCGTGCAGCAGTTCTTCCAGTTGTTCCAATCCCTGTCCCAGCAATACCGAGCATTTCAGCGTTATGTATTCCAGACTGTTATATAGTGATATTAGCTTTTCTGCCTGTTGGTTTTCCTCTTCAGTATATAGGTCGGCCTTATTGAACAGTATTATCACCGGAATGCGGTAAGCTTCGGCTGTAGCCAGAAAACGGTCGATGAATGTAGTGCTTGTTTCTGGATGTGCGATGGTTACTACCAACAGCACTTGGTCAACATTCGCTGCCAATATATGACTCTGTTTAGAGAGGTTCGAAGCCTTGCGTATGATATAGTTGCGTCTGTCACAGATCTCTGTAATAAAACCACCATCAACATTCACCCTGTCCCCAACGGCAACGGGGTTGGTGGAACGAATGCCACGCAGGCGGAAGTTGCCTTTCACCTGACACGAAAGAAGCCGGTCGTCGTCTGTCTGAACAACGTACCAGCTTCCAGCGTTTTTTATGATAGTTCCAACCATTGGCTAAAAGCCCTACACTGTCATGATTTCCTTTTCCTTGGCAGCGAGCAGGTCTTCTATCTTCTTTATATACTTATCGTGCAACTTCTGCAATTTGTCTTCAGCATCCTTTTCGGCATCCTCTGCCAGACCGTCCTTGATGGCTTTCTTCAGTTTGTCGATAATGTCACGACGACCGTTGCGGACACTCACCTTAGCCTGTTCCTCTTCCTTGCCGCACTGTTTTACCAACTGCTTACGACGCTCCTCAGTCAATGGCGGAATGTTAATGCGAATGATTTCACCGTTGTTTTCTGGCATGATACCAAGGTCACTGTCAATGATAGCCTTCTCGATGATGCGGAACATTGATTTATCCCAAGGCTTGATGGCAATGGTACGTGCATCGGGAGTGTTCACTGCAGCCACATTGTTCAGGGGTACCATAGAACCATAACTGTCCACGCGAATGTTGTCGAGCAACTTGATATTGGCCTTTCCGGCACGAATACGAGCCAAAGCATCTTCAAGATACATCACGGTTTCCTCAAAGCGCTCTTCAGCCTCGTTCAGTGTTTCTTTTACGTCTAACATAGCATTACATTTTAGTGTTATTTGTGCAAAAATACAAATAAATTAAGAATTAAGAATTAAGAATTAAGAATTATTTCGTAAATTTGTCGCGATATGGTGAAAAACACCAACTTAGACCAACGAATTCGTGACCTTGTCAACGGGATGGAGCCTATCACGTTGGCAGA
>Ga0247611_10007247_pt1 | contig 13968 bp, 1 predicted proteins | sample 177DNAGHGhighgp2_FD_192422 | JGI IMG/M metagenome (GOLD analysis project Ga0247611, IMG submission 192422) | Sheep rumen microbial communities from Palmerston North, Manawatu-Wanganui, New Zealand - 1770 DNA GHGhigh gp2 | ecosystem: Host-associated > Mammals > Digestive system > Stomach > Rumen ...
AAAATTTAAATATATAATATTTTTACAGATTTTAATTTAAAAAATTTAAATTAAATTTCCATAACTTAATGGAAGAAAATAAATTAGTGAATAAATTGTATATTAATCCTCTAGAAACAATAACAAGCAATTGGGGAAAATCAAAAGGTTTTCGTCTAAAAGGAGAACTACAAGATAATCAAAATATAAATGTTGCTCTTAGAACTCTTCCTAATCTTCGTTCTCCCACAATGGGTAACGTAATCATCCAGAACTGGGAAACTAAAAGGGATATTCCCCAAGATATAGGTGAATTAATTCATTACCCAGTTCTTATGGATAGAACTAAATATCAGCAAACATCAGATAACTTTGCAAAAACATTACCGACTTTGAATAAATTCCAATTTTCAAAAGAAAAAATTAAAAAAGATGGAGAATTGTTAATGAAAACATTATATAGTAAAGAGAATATAAAGAATAAAACCCAAAGAAATTTCCAACCTAAAATGAATAATATTAATAATGATGAAATAATAATGTGCAGTGTTTTCGATGAAATGAATGGAGAACAAGTAAATGAAGAAGAGATGACTTTTAGAAAAAATACTCAAAAATATTTTAAAACGGAAAATTTAATTAAAAAATCAAATACTATTAGTGATATGACAACTGAAAATTTTAATTTCAATAAAACAACCCTTCCAAAAAAAGCAAAAAGCAAAGGCAAAAGTAAAAGTAGAAGCAAAATAATAGATTTTTCTACTTTTAATAAATATTTATACTTGCGTGATAATGATTTTTTATATGCCAAAAGGGTAGGGGGACCTGTTGATTTTGTTCTATGCACATATCAAGATATAAATAAATACTCAAAACTTCGTACTAATAAAAATAAAAGTGTTGGAAAAGGATTTGGATTTGGTTCAAAAAAAAAACTACCATCTTTAGGCAAAAGGAGAAAAGATTCAGAATATATAACTATATCAAAAAATACAATTTTACACTACCAGAGAGGGGGTGCCCCATGTGTCTATTCCATTCAAGAATGGGTAGAAAATTATGAAAAATACAAAGAATTAATGAAAATACCATTGTTTAAAAATTTCAAAAATGCCAAATTATTTGATTTGTGGAGAAGATTCTATAGAAAAACAAGAAGACAATATTATACTGAAAAATTAAAGAATAAATTATTTTTGGTTGATAAAAATCTTCTTGAAGGAATTATTAATACTAGAACAATATTAAAAGAAATGAAATCAACAAATATATTTTATTTAGATGCCAATAATGGTTCAGTACTATTAAATCATTTTAATGATTTGCACAAAGAAAATTTGGTAAGAATAGACCAAAAAATTAATGAATATAGATTAAAAGTAAAATATATAATAAATGAATCATGCAATAATTCTTATCAAGAATATAAATCACTGAAAAAAATAACACTAGATGATAACATTGTTACTGATTCAAAACAAAAAAAAAAGTTTCCTATTAACATAAATAATAATAGTGGTGATAATAATAATAATTTAAATAATAATAACAATATTTTACTTTTAAACAATAATAATAATACCAATAATAATGAAAATGAAAATCAAAATAATAATGACAGGAAAAAATTAGGCGAAGCTTCAGAAATACAGAACTTCATAAAAGATGCCATACCATATGCCCAAGATGCCACACGTAAAACCCATTACAAAAAACTATTAAAATATATAAGAACCATGGATTATATATTCAACGAAGCAAAATTTGAAACAATTGATAATTCATTAGAAGTCCTTGAAAAAAGATTTAACAGACTATATACATGCTATGCAAATCATTGGGTCGATTCCCCAATTATTACAACCAAAATTTTATGTATGAATGGAAAAATATTTTATAACCCTGGAATCAAAGCTATGAGTGAAGCAATTTTCGACAACTACATTCAAGAGACCATATACTGTGTAATATATAAAAAAAATTTTGTAGATCCACAGGAATTTCCTAGATATATGTCCTGCTTTGAGGAAGTTTTCGAAGTTAATGTTGACCAAAATACTAATCTTAATATGAGATTGAAGGAACAAAAGTGCATAACCGATAAATTTGACGCTCTTAAGAAGTATTTTGAATTATGTCATAAAGGAATTGAAAAAACTGTACAAGATTTAATGCCAATTTTGGAAAATTATAAAAAATTTGAAAAAATTAGTTTTAAAGAATTAGAAGAAAGTGCCACACCACAATATTTGAAAAACTTATTGGATGAGTTTACTGAAGAAGAAAAAAGAATTAAATTATTAAAACCTATTATAAATATAGGTATTTTTGAGTTTCAATTAGATGATTTGCTAGATTTGGTATCTGATGCTCCAAAAAAATATATAGAAAGAATGAAAAAATTAGTTCCGAGTATATACCTTAAAAAAGTTAAAAAAAGTATTCAAAGAATGAATAATCATTTAAACGAATTAAGTATTAATCCAAATGATGTAGAAAGCTTTATAAAATTAAAAAAAGCAGTAGAATCATGTAATAAAGAAAAACAAATTCATGAAGATACAGGTAATGAAATAATTGACTTACAAACAATATTAGAAGCTTATAAAGATATAAAAATACCAGAATATGATTTAAAAGCTGTTACTCAATTAAAAAATGTAAATGTTCAATATGATAGAAAATTAGATTCTACTTCATACTTTATAGATAATAATATAAGCAATTTCAGAATAGATTTAAAAAATATAATTACCAAGTTTGATAACTATATCAAAACTTTAAACACAGATTTGAATAACGAAATTCTAAATACATACAGTGAAGATACATACAATGCTTTGGATTATTTAGAGGAAAATTCTCTAAAAATAAAAAAATGTTTAAATATGAAAGAAAAATACCAACAACAAGAAGAAGATTTAGAACTTGATAACACAATGAAATGCAATTTCGAAAATTTGGAAAATTTAGTATATAATCAAGATCTCAAAGTAAATTTATGGAAAAGCATAAAAGATTACCATGAGAAATCCAGACAATGGGAAGCCAAAAAAGTAATAAATGCAAATTTGCCTGAAATGACTGAATCAGTTAACAAATGGCTAGATCTCTGCAAAGTAGCTATGGTCGACTTGGATTTACCCCAGGTCCCCATGGAATTTAAGAAGCGGGTGGAAAGATTCGAAAAAATTTTGCCAGTTATAGAAACTTATCAAAATGAAAATGTTACTAAAGTTGATTTATTAATGTCTTTATTAACAGAATTATTAAATGGTGAGCATAAATTTGATGAGCATAATTTCACATGTAGGAAAATTTTGGATAATCAAGATATATTAAATAAATTGCCTGAAATAAAAGAATTAAACATAAGAGGAAATGAAGAAAAAAGATTGAAGGATTTAATTAAAGCTGCAAGTGAAAATTTTTATCCGAGAAGAATACCTATTACTTACAACAGAGATGACTATGAAAGAGAATATGAATTTGTTGAAGAAAATTTAAGATTATTAAATAGATTATATTTAAATAGATATTGTGGATGCATTTTGCAGAATTTAGAAAGACTTGTAGCTGATTTTAATAAATATAAAAAATTTTTGGTTAATTCAACCACATTGCAGAAATATATATCAAAAAGTGAAGGAATTTTAGATAATCCTGAATTTATCAAAGACAACCCAACTGAACATAAAAAATTAATGAATGAAAATTTAAAAAAGACCTTATTTAATACTACTAAAGATAATAGAACAGTTCAAAGATTTTTTGAACATGGGTATGATAAGGCTATTCAAATAATTAACACAATTATTTTATCATATGAGCAAAATTATAAAGCTATTTATTCATTTTTTAACAAAAAAAGAAAAGAAAATCCAAGATATTATTTATTATCAAATGATGATTTGAATGAAATATACCAAGAGAAAGATCTAAATAAAACAAAAGAAAAAATGCTATTCAAAATATATCCATGGATAAAAAAATTCAATATTGGATTTGAGCAAATTCGATTTACAACAAATGACGACGAAGTAATAGAATTAAAATACATAAAAACTCATTCCTTAAAAGACATCATAGAATTACTTGATTCTTTCTTGATAAAAAGGTTAAAAGAAAATTTCAAATCATTTAAAAAAGAGTATGAAAATGCTATCAAATTAAAAAGTAACAAAACTTTAAAAAATTTTGTCCATATTTTAATAGATAATAAAGAATATCTGGCACAGGGTGCTTTTAACTGCATGTTTTTTTATATAATGGACTCCATAGAAAAATCCTTAACTAATCCAGATGAAGCATTTGATAAACTCTTCGACTTATATAATGAAATAAAAGAAGAAAAAATTCCTTCCTTTATGAATAGACTAAAAGAAGATAAGCTTAATTCTTTACAAAAAAGAATTATTATCAATCTCATCTCTTTGGAAAATTATGCAAAAGATATAATTGAAAATTTAATAAGAGAAGATATCACCTCAACTAGTGATTATAATTTTTGTAAATTAATCATACCAAAAATGGAAAATGATTCATTCATGTTACATTTTATATCCTTTGTATTAGAATATGGATATGAGTATTGCGGTTTCCAAACCAACTTTTTAATGTTGCCAGAATGTGAGAAAATGTATAACGCTTTTTCTAATGCTATATTTTACAAAAAACCTATGCATATCTACGGCGTGCAAGAAACTGGCAAAAAAGAAATTTTGGAACTTTTTGCTAAATTATGTGGAAAAAGAATAAATTACATAAATGCCACATCTAATTATGATGTGACTTCATTAAATAAAGTGCTATTTGGTAATATAAGATATGGAACTTGGATTTGCATAGACAAAAGCCAAAATATAAAATATGAACTATTAGAAGTACTAGCAGGAAGAATAATGGAAATTTATAGAGTGATAAGGGGCGAAATGGAAGAAGAAGAATTTGGAGAAATAATTGATAAAACTCAAAATGCATTTAAACACACAAATGTTTTTATATATAGAGACTTATCATTTAGTAAGCCTTTCGATATAAATGAAATTCCAAAAATTATAAAGAACTATTATCGTCAAGTTGGATTACCTAAAGTTAACATGGAAATGTATTTAAAAGAAACCCTCAATAATTTAAATATTGAAAATGCATCAGAGTTAACTAATAAAATACTATATATAATAAAATATGCATGTGTCACTTTAAGTGTATTTAAACATAAAAGCATTCAATATATATTTGTTACAAATATAATTTCTTCCATCATAAACCAATTGGTACAAAATAGTTCTGAAAATTTAGATATAAATATGTTTATAAAGGATTTGATCAAATCTAAATTTGATAGATTTTTAAGTGAGGAAGAAAAGGAGAATAACAGGAAATTCCTAAATGAAGTTTTTGAAATAAAAGAATATGCTGAAGAAGTCAAACCATTTAAGTTAGAAGATTCAACAGTTGAAGAAGTTATTAAAAAGCAGCTATCTGAACTAAAAATAAATTCGCCAAATTATGAAAAAAAACTGAGTATATTTTATGATTCAATTAATTATTATAATAATTTCATTCTTGTTGGGCCACCGATGTCAGGAAAATCTAATTTACTTGGTTTGGTAAACATTATTTCTAAACAGCTGAATATTATTAATAAAAATAAATATCCCAAATTTTACAATATTAGGATTTACCCCAAGAGTCGAACACCTTATGAAATGTTTTCTGAAAATATTGTTTCAAAAGCTTACAAAGATGAAAATAATTTATTCTATGACATGCTATATTTGTTCAATGAAGAAAATGAGGAATTAATTACTAGATTGAATGACTATTATAATAGCTTATTAATATATAAAATGCCAGAAGTTGAAGAAGATTTAACTATTGAAAAATTAAATGAAATAATTAAGAGAACTGAAGAAAAAGAAAATGCCAATGATGAAAATAGTTCAGTATCATATCATAGGGAAGAAGAAGACAACGATAAAAAAGGAGAAAAGAAAAAGAAAATAATAATTTTTGATGGCTCAATTGATGATACTTGGACCGAATATATTAACAATATTTATGACAAAGAGAATTATATAACCCTATCAAATGGATATAAACTTAATTTCCGAGAAGATATTAAATTATTCTTTGAAACAACTAATTTAAAGAATGCTCCTCCTTCATTTTTAACTAATCAAATGATAGTTCCATGCTCCCTTGAGCATTATAGTTGGGATATAATACTATATACATGGATTGAATCAAATCCAAAAATAACAGAAAATAAAACTTTAAAAAATTATTTAAGAGGTTTATTCGAAAATTACTTCCCAAGAATTTATGATTTCGTAGAACAAAATAAAATAAAAAATCTAAATTTAAATTCAAATTATTGCATGCAAACTTTAATTAATATTTTTGATTCAATATTCCCTATGTTTAATTTCGAAGATATAAAAATAGGTAGAAAGAATTTCAATGTGGTTCCAAAAATTGAATTAATTAAAAAATGCACTTTGTCAATATTTATCTTTTGTTGTTCATGGACAATGAATTTATTATCAAACTTTGTCATAAAAAATAAAATAGAGAAACTAATAAGTGATCTATTCAAAGCAGACGACTTAAAAGGTCCTATCTTTGACTATTACATAGACGAAGAAACAAATGATTTTGAATTATGGACTAATTTATTAAAAAACGAAATTTATTCATCATCATTTGGAGAGAAGAATAAAATGTTTTATTATGGGAAAATATTTATACATACTATTGAGACTATTCCATATACTTGGATATGTGAGAAATTGATAGATAACGATAAGTCATTTTATTTCAATGGAAAAGAAGGAAGTGGAAAGTCTTTCCTTATATCATCTCTACTTGAGAGAAAATCAGATGATGAAATGGAAGTAAAAAAATTAAAAATGAATGCTTCATACTATACTAAACCAATTGAAATCGAAAATTGCATTTATAAAAGTTTAATACCTATAAAAAGAGATTTATATGGAGATAAATATATAAAACAAATATGCTTATTTATTGATGATTTAAATATGAATATTAATAGGGATAAATATGGTACTTCTCACGTGCTTGAATTTGTAAGACAGATTTGTTGTGATAAATTTTTATTTGATTTGAAAACTAATCAAAATAGGTATCTAAAAAAATTTAATATATATGGCTGTGGAAATATTTCTGCATATCCTTATGATGAGGAATTCAATAGATTTATATGTAGATTTAATTTGATTACATATTCAACAAATGATGACTATTATCAATTAATATTTAAACCTTCTTTGGAATTTAACTTAAGACAATATATACCTAATACTTCAGGAGTAACTTCTACTCAATACATTCAAGTTTTATTTAAATTGAATACTTTGCTTAAAACCTCGATAAAAAGAGTTCCATCAAAATTGCACATATCATTCACTATTAGAGATACTATTAATATATTGCAATCTTTCCATTTATTCACATTTAAAGGATCAAGTGACTATCCTGAATATTTAAAAAAGTCATTCTTTTATGAAAGTTATCTAACTTACGGGAATAAATTAAATAAAAAAGAAGATGTAGAAATATTTAAAAGAGCCATATGTGAAGCCTATAGCAGTATTTTCAAGCAAGACAAAACAAAACCAGAAGATATATTTAATGAAAATTGGAATAATGATCAATCTTTTGCTTTTTGCCGAGATTATAACAATTTTAATAATGATAATGTTGATTTAAAAGAAGAGTATTGCTATATAGATAAAAAAACAATTTTAATTGACTATATAAAATCAAAAATAGACCACTTTTATAGATCCAAAGATATCAGAAATAGATATTATATTAAATACATCAATGAAAATCTAGAAACAATTATAAAAATATTGAGAGTTTTAGAAAACAATTCTCCAAATATTATTTTACTTGGGAAAGAAAGTAAAACTAAGCGAGCTTTAATGCATTTTGCTTCATACATTGCTAATGTTGAATTTGTTGAAATTGATTCTAGTTATAATAATGAGTTATTAAAAAATAAAGAAACATTTATTGAATCTGAAATAAAACCATTTTTGAAAAAGGCAACACTAATGAATAAAAAATCAATTTTATATATTCCTCCAAATATAAAAACCCAATATGTTTTTGATGTTATTCATAGTCTAATGGATATAAAAGAAATTCCAACAAATTTCCAATTCATAGAACAAAATCCTGATAGTGAGCAATCAGAAGATGAAATCATTGAATTATTAGAAAAAAATGTTTCTATATGTATAGATGTTAACTATGGTTCTGAAGAATATATAAATTTATTCACAAAATATTCAAATATAGTCAAAAATTCTTCAGTGATTTATATACATAGATGGACTGATGAAGATATGAAAGCATATTATAATATATCAATGAAAGAAATCGAGAGTGCAATGGATGAAAATATTAAGACAAAAATATCCGGAATTTTAATCGATATATATAATTACTCGAATAAATTATATGATAATTATTATATTAAGTCTGGTATTACTTTATATTTAAGTGTTACTAATTTCTGCAATGTTTGCGAGTTCTTTAGTACTAAATATAAAGAATATAAATCAATTTTGGAAGAAAAACAAAAGAAATACAATGACGGAATTGCAATGGAAGGCAAAGTCAAAACTTTATTAGATAAGCTAGATAAAGAAATAAAAGAGAGTGTCCCAAAACAAGAAGAAATGAAAAAAAAGTTAGAAGCCAAAAAAGAAAAAAAGAATAATAAGACAAGAGAAAAGAACGTCTGTAGAGCAAATAAACAAACTGAAGATAACAAAACTAAGCAATTAATGGATAAAAAACTCCAAAAAGAAACAGAATTAGATGAAAAATTATCTAAAGCAAAAGAAGCCATATCAAAAGCCGTTCATTCCATGGCCAAATTAAACCAAAATGACATAACCGATATTAGGAACGCCTGGGAATCTTTTAATTTTGGTAAATTTTTAATATTTAAAGTGCTAGAGCTATTTGACAAACAATACCCAGATTGGGAAACGACCAAAAGATCATTAGATATAGATCTATTTAAAACATTGACTAATATAACTCCTAAAAATATCAAAGATAACTTCAGAAAAAAGCTAAATACTATCACCAAAGATATTGTAGATAATTTAGAATTTAGTACTGGAGAAACAAAAAATATGAAACCGTTCAAAATCTGTGGAGCACTGTGCGAGTATTTCTCGGGCTGGAATAAATATTTTATTCAATATGAGAATAATAAGAATTTGGTGGATGAAATCAACCAAATAAAAAATGAATTAAATTCACATGAAAAAGTAAAAAAGAAAATAATTGAAGAAGGGAAAGTTATAGATGATGAAATAAATGCAATTGAACAAGAAATAAGAGAACTGGAAACAAGGAATGATAATATGAATCATCAAAAATTGAAATTAAATGCTCTAAATGAATGCTTCCAACAATATTTCACTTTAGTGCAAGAAAAAGTGAGCATCTGGAAAAATAAAAAGACCACTGTTGATATCATATTAAATAATTTCGATTTTTATCTCATGGTTATCTCTTGCTATCTCATATATGCAGCCCCATTGAATAAATTTTATAGAAAGCAATTAAAAAGCTATTTATATTCTATATCAAAAGCACTAAAATTAGAAAATATAAAAGAACTCTCTATATGTGGCATAATTTTAGAATTTTTGGATAGTATAGGAAAAGATAGAGAGTTCTGTTCATCCGTAAGCCAATATTCAGAATTTTTAGCTGATAATTTCACTATGATGTATATAATGAGTAACAAAATTCCATATTTAATCGACTCAAAGAGAATAAGCTATCAAGTTATGTCAAAATTTTTGCAATTGAGAAGCGATAAAAATATAATTAAAACAAATTATAATAATATAAATGAAATTGGGGATATGTTCGAAAAAATTGAAATTAGCATGAAAAGCGGAAGTATTCTTTTTATAGACCAGTGCGAAGAAAACATATATGATATTTTTGAGAATTTAATAAATGAAAAATCTGGATATAATGCTAAGACTCAAAAAAGATTTTATGTGATAAAAAATAAACAAATTGATAAGCATGAAGACTTTAAATTATATTTAATTAATTCTAAAAGTTCATCCAAAATATCATCTAAGGCCTTTAGAGACTGCTATGTGATTAACTTTAATTGTCCATCGGATGTCGTATGTGGATTAATCACGGATAAATTATGCACTGAGCAAGACCCTGAGACATATCAGAAAATAAATAATAACAAAAAAGATATAAATATAAACGAATTCAAATTGCTAGATTTAGAAAATAAAATATTGAATCATAATAAACAGTTTGATCTCACTGGTAATTTAGATAAATTGGACTTTAATAAGGACCTATTGGAAGCATATAAATTAGAAATAGAAAAATACAATAATATAACGACTGATTTAGAAAAAGCCAAAAAAGCATTAGCATATGATATCGCCGACCTATTCAGGTATCAATGCATATGCACCGAATCTACTCAAATATATAAGTGGTGCTCTCGTCTGTTCCCTTTGAATAATTTATATATTTTCACAGTTGATTACTTGAGTGATTTAGTCAAAGAATTCTATAAGGCAAAATATGGAATATATAATGAACTTAAAGAAACCAAAAAGGCGAATAAAGAAAATATGAATTTTGATGATGCTATAATTGAATCTAAAAGTGAAAGTATTAAAGAAGATGAAAAATCTGAAGATAGTCAAGAAGGAAGCGAACAAGAAAAAGAAAAGGAAAAAGAAAGAAATGTAATTGATCTTCCTACCTATACTTCAGATGACTCAATAGAATTTGTTGTATTTATATATAATAAAATATCGCAAATATATGAACCTACAAAGAGGAAATTATTACTTGTAATATTATTACTTAATGGCTTAAATAATAGAGATGAAAATTCGAATAATTTCAAGCAATTGCTATATGCTGTATATAGAGTTTACACAACATATAAAGAAGTTAAAAATGATAAAGATAATGAAAACGAATATAAATCTCCTCTTAGTAATGTATCAGATAAAAATTGGACAACAATAAAGCAAGTTAATGACTCATGTCAGTATGCTTTTTCACTATTTTTAGACGACATAGAAAATCATGCCAAAGAATGGGAGATATATTTAGATGATGAAGATTTAATCTTAGAATCTAACTTCTCAATACTAAACAAGGAATTAGATATATGTTTTACTCCCCTGACTAAATTTGTTTTCTTCTCCTTATTGAAACCTAATTTGGGATACTCGCTGATTGACTGCACCATTAAAACCATATTAAAAAATGAAGAAGACTTCCAAGCAGAGCTGAAATTGAACAAAAATATAGAAAATTTACCGAATTTAAAAGTTAATAGAGATAACATATTGGAAGATTTGTTTAAAGAAAATTTCTCTGTGAGCAAAAAACCAATATTGATGTTCGAAGTCGAAAATGGAGATTTATGTCTTGAAAAAGAACTAAAAGACTACTATATAAAAAGAATGAAAATAGCTAATGAGAATACTAATAAACAAGAAGGTATTATAAATGATATCTTTAGCTATAAAGAAATTAATCCGAGTAAACTGGAGTTAACTAATGTAGAACTTGAAATGATACATAGTTCAATGAAAAATGGAGGTGTTATTGTAATCAAAAATTGCTTATTAATACATGACTCTTTATTGAAATTATTCGACGAGTTTCAAGATACAAATATTACTATTAATGAAAACTTTAAATTAATTTTATTAGTGAAAAATACTAATTTATTACCAACATTTATGTATTCATCAAATAATATAATTAATCATGACTTCTCGATGTTTAAACAAATGAAAGAATATCTCATAAACTTGATAAATGAAACTCCAATTGATTACTATAATAAATTCATGAATTATGAACATCATGTAAGTACAATATTCCATATGAAAAAAGTCTACATATATTTCCTAATAATAAATTCAGTATTACTCCAATATTCATTTATTCATTCAAAAATTTACAAAATTCCAATTGACTTCTGCAAAAAAGATTTTATTATAAGTCTTAAATTTTTAGAACAATATATGTCATCCATAAATGAAGATAAACATAAGGCATTATTAGACCCTGATAACTCATTAGGATTCAATTTTGATTCTATTATCAAAATGACTTTGGACACATTCATCAGTGCAAGATTGATCTATAGAGAAGACGAAGAAAGAGTCAGTCGAATGCTGTCGCAATTTTTAGATGGGGAACAATTTTTAAGAGACAATTATAACTATTTCAGTTATGATGATTTTGTCATACCTAAAATAAACGAAAAGTTATATCCTAGAAAAAAAGAATCAAGTGTAGCTGCTTTGCATGATGACCATCCACAGACTCGTCTCAGTAATAAAACTTTACCTAATATTCATAGTTATAATATCCCCAAAAGTGCAGTAATTGAATTGTTTGAAAAAATACCAAATGAGCAATATTACAAATTATTATATGGGGTATCAAACGAAATGATTCAGGGTCATACCTCAGATTTTATTAAAGACCTTTATAATATTTTCTGTAAAAACAGCATAAGTGATTCTCTTGAATTAAATGATATGAATGATACTAAAAATAAATATCCTGAAATGTTCTCAATAGATTCACAAGTAGTTTCAGAAAATCTGGAGAAAATAAAAAAATCACTGCCAGATCAGCTAAATACAGCCGATGCCAATCCTGTTTTATTCAAGGTGAATAAATTCAATGAATTATTTAATCCTTTGGATGAATGTCTCCAAAAGGAAATAGATGGATTTAATAACTATATTAATAAACTATTAGTAGATATCAACAATGTTAATTTAGTACTCGAAGGTGATATGGAATTAAATAGTAAATTCAATAACATACTAATAAACCTCAATAAAAATTTGGTTCCTCCTGAGTGGAAAAAAAAGAATTTCATATACAAAGACGTGACAATAGAAGAATGGTTAACTAAACTAAATTATATATATAAAGTAATAAATGACTGGATAATCAATGGCACTTTATCAGTATATGATTTATCCACATTTTACAATGCTAATGTATTTATGATTACTTTGCCAATTTATTTCCAAAGAAAATTGCAAGAAAATGAAGCGGTGTCATCTGATAAAATAAATTTAGAATATAAATTGACAAAATATGAAAAAATAGAAGAAATCGATGAAGCTGCTTTAGAAAATATTCATAAGCAAAATGTGAATAAAGATTTCCTTTTAATGAAAGGCTTCAGATTAAAAAATTTCGAAAGTACATATGAAAAAGAGAATAAAATATTTATAGAAAATTTGGACAAAAAAGAAGGGGAAGAACTGCCGATCGTATTAGTTACATATTCTATAGCTAATGTTGAAAGTGATAAAATTATTCAACCAAATGATGAAGATGATGAAGAATCAGATTATGACCTCAAAACTAGTAAGAATGTCAAAGTAAGCGCAAGTAGAAAAAGTATAGCTTTAATGGAAAAAAGTACTTCTCAAAAAGAGTTAATGACAAATAAAGAATATGAGGAAGAAGAAAGAGATGAAGTACATGATAATTTGAGTTCTTTTTCTAAACAGACAAAAACAAAATATTCACGTAGTAAAAGTGTAATGTATCAAGGTAAAGAGGCTAAAAAAGAAACTGTCTCCATAGTACAAAAATATAAAATTGCTTCTCTTAAAAAATATTGCAAATTAAGTGTTCCTATTTATGAGGAAGTGGACAGTAGTGCTTTTAGACTAGTTGAGCCTTTGGGATATATTGATTTAAGGTTTAAATGCACCAAAGATAAACAAGAAGAATATTTTATTAATTGCCAATTGCAAATTGACATAGATAATTAATATTAATATTTTTATTTATTTATATTTATTATTCTATAATAATTAAATTAATTTTTTTTATTATTAATTATGCTATTGTTAAATTAGACATTGGGGATTGGGGATT
>Ga0247611_10007249_pt1 | contig 13965 bp, 8 predicted proteins | sample 177DNAGHGhighgp2_FD_192422 | JGI IMG/M metagenome (GOLD analysis project Ga0247611, IMG submission 192422) | Sheep rumen microbial communities from Palmerston North, Manawatu-Wanganui, New Zealand - 1770 DNA GHGhigh gp2 | ecosystem: Host-associated > Mammals > Digestive system > Stomach > Rumen ...
TAGCCGCAATGTCAGAAACTGCCGCCGTCGTCACGGTAGGTGTCATGCCTTGCTCTACGGTCTCCTCTGCCGCCGTCGTGAACGTAATCTCCTCACCATAAGCCGTACCCGCGCCGCTGGTGGCATACGCCCGCACAAAATAAGTCGTGCCGGGTGTCAATGCTTGCAAATTGCTCACAAAGAATCCTGTGCCGCCACCGTCGATGGTATGGTTGCCGGAAATGGTGGGGGTACCGGTGGTGTTCCAGCACACGCCTTTGGCTATCACGACAGATCCACTGTCTGAGGTCACCTCTCCACCGCAAGTGACGCTTGTAGATGCAATGTCGGAAACTGTCGCAGTCGTCACCGCGGGTGCCTGCGCGGTGACGACAACTCCGTTTTCATCGCGGACACATCGGACGGAAAGCGGGTAATAATTTGGGATACAATTACCGCTTGCATAATCATGGGCTTCACAAGCACTACCTGTAAAGGTGACATTATTGGATTGTACGCAGAAGTCTGCAAAAAGCGTGTACTGCTGCCATGGCATAGCACACAAATAATGACCATTGCCGAAATTCACAGGCGAAGATGGCAAATGGGTTCCGAGAGCGTTCCACTCGTCATTATTGGGCAGATGCCAGCCGCTCGGGCAGGGCTGCAATATATCTGTCACGTCCCGCAGGTTCTGTGTCATCCAACACTGGATGCCGTACTGTTGGGTGGTGTAGGTGTTGGTGCCGTCAATCAAGTTGTAACCGCAAGTGAACGTCGTTGCGTACGTGATCTCCTCACCGTATGTCGTACCCATGCTGTTTGTGGCATACGCCCGCACAAAGTAGATCGTGCCGGGTGTCAGTGCTTGCAAATCACTCAAAAAAGGCCCCATGCCGCCACCATCAACAGTGTGGTTATCGGAAATAGTGGGTGCGCCAGTAGTATTCCAGCATACACCTTTGGCTATCACCACGGATCCACTGTCGGAGGTCACCTCGCCGCCGCAAGCGGCGCTCGTAGCCGCAATGTCGGAGACAACCGCTGTTGTCACTATGGGCAAGCCTTGAGCTTCGGAGGTTACCGAAGATTGTTGTAAGGAATCTACCTGATTCTGTAGTTCTGCTAAAGTATTGAGCATTTCACAAATAGCCACGCCATTACAGGCTGCTTCAGTAAGGTATCCAGCGTCGTTGGCAAACGCACTGACATTTGTCGGAACGGAGTCCTTTGTAATGTAGCCCGCATCGTTGGTGAAGGAACTCACATTAGTCGGCACCGTCGGGATAGTCGGCGTGTTGGCGATTTCCGAATAATCGTAGGTCGGCTTGTTCGCCTCTTTCGCCCATGCAGGAACCGTCGGGTCGGTTTCAGTGTACCCTGTGAGGTAGCCCGCGTCGTTGGCAAACACACTCACATGGGTCGGGATGGTTGGTACGGAGTCCATCGTGATGTAACCAGCATCGTTGGTAAAGGCACTCACGTCGGTGGGCACCGTCGGGATAGTCGGTGTATTGGCGATTTCCGAATAATCGTAGGCCGGCTTGTTCGCCTCTTTCGCCCATGCCGGCACGGTCGGGTCGGTTTCGGTGTAGTTTGTGAGGTAGCCCGCGTCGTTGGCAAACGCACTGACGTTGGTCGGAATCGAATCCATGGTGACATAGCCAGCATCGTTGGTGAAGGCACTAACATTGGTCGGCACTGTGGGAATCGTTGGCTTGTTGGTCAGCGAGTTGTAGTCGCCGTCAAAACCTGCCGGCAACTTCACAAAGCTACCACCTGTTAGGAAAAGAGTGTCGTTGCTGATACTCAACACTTGTTGTTCCGTAAAACTTGTCAAGTAACCGGCATCGTTGGTAAAGGCACTGACATTCGTCGGCACAGTAGGAATCACAGGTTTATTCGTCAGCGAGTTGTAGTCACCATCGAAGCCTGCCGGCAGCTTCACGAAGCTACCGCCCGTCAGGAAGAGCGTGTCGTTGCTGATGCTCAACACCTGCTGCTCGGTGTATCCGGTGAGATAGCCTGCATCATTCGTGAAAGCGCTCACATTCGTCGGCACCGTCGGAATCGCGGGAATATCCGTACCCGTGATATATCCGGCATCGTTGGTGAAGGCACTGACATTGGTCGGCACTGTGGGTATCGTCGGCTTGTTGGTCAACGAGTTATAGTCGCCGTCGAAGCCTGCCGGCAGCTTCACGAAGCTACCGCCCGTCAGGAAGAGCGTGTCGTTGCTGATGCTCAACACCTGCTGCTCGGTGTAGCCCGTGATGTAGCCCGCGTCGTTCGTGAAGGCGCTCACGTTGGTCGGCACCGTCGGGATAGTCGGCTGATTCGTCAACGAGTTGTAATCCCCATCAAACAGCACCGGCTTGTTGGTAAGGTCGTTGTAGTCCTTATCCCAGGCATTGAACTGCGGGTCGGTTTCGGTATAGATGGTGAGGTAGCCCGCATCGTTCGTGAAGGCACTCACATTCGTCGGCACTGTCGGGATATCCGGCGTGTTCGTCAGGTCGTTGTAGTCGCCACTGAAACTGTTGCCCGCCTCTTTTGAGTAGAGTGCATACGGCACACTCAGCAGCTGCTGGGTGGAGGTCACGGAGTAGTTGTTGCCGCCATTCGGGTCGATTTCCGTTTTCAGGAAATAGGGACCGGCCGACCAGTCGATATTGCCAAAAGTGCCTTGCTGCACGTTGCCACCGCCAATGCTGAGGGTCACCAAACCGTTGGCGTTTGTGGTGGCCGCCTGGGTCTCCATATACACCGCACTGCCGCTGGCCCCCCACTGCAGGATGCTCACGCGCACACCCACCAACGTATTCGCCACCAAGGCATTGCTGGCGTTGCGCACCACCGCCTGGTAGGTGAACTTCTCCGGCGCCTGCGCCATCGCCACCGCGACGGCCAGCACCATGATTACCATTGTAATAAGTCTTTTCATACTCTTATGTTTTGGTTTATACTACTTTATACTATTGTTCTTGACTATCCCAGGGCTCGCTGCGCTCACCCTGGGTTAACATACTTCAGGCCTTCGGCCCTTATGGAAGGGTGCTAAGACCGAGACGGCCTCGTTAACTGCTAACTACTAACTACTAACTTCTCACCACCTTGAACGTCTTCAACACGCGACGATTGTCCCGCACTTCCAAGTAATAGGTGCCGGTGGCGTACTGCCCGATCTGGAAGGGGGTGAGGTCGCCGGTGACGGGAATGGTCTGCAGACGCTTGCCGCTGCCGTCGTAGAGGATGGCGCGGAGACCATCGGCGGGAATCTCGAAACCGTTGAGTCTCAACTGGGCGACATTGTCCGTCGGGTTGGGATACACCACGGCGTCGAGGACGATCTGCGGGTAGTCGTCAACCCCCACGGTCATGATCTCGTAGGGTTGCTGCACCCCCTCCGCCACGGAGACGGAACCATTGCTGTTGGCAACGGTCTGCACCGCCACCTGCCCGACGGTATAGCTCACGCTGCCGCCGTTACTCTGAGCGTCGCCGCCCACCGGCACAATAGCAGACTGGGCAAACGCTGTCATCACACCCAACATGATGAAAATCAGGGAATAAAGTTTCTTCATCTCTTTTTGTATTTGTGACTGTTCTTGTTCTGTTGCTCTTCTGCCGCGGACACGATGAACCTCGCACCTTTTATTCTCGTTGATAATTCCATGAATATCGGTGCAAAAATACACTTTTTCCACATAACGCGCAGCGGAACCCAGACAAAGGACACGGGGACGAACAGGTCCGGCAAGGAGCTGCCTGCGGCTTGGCAAGTATTTGAGCCCTACCAGGACCGTAGCAGAACCGTAGCAGGCTTGGTAGTTCTTCGATAGTTCTCCGTGAGTTCTTCGTAAGTTCTTCGTAAATTTTCGAAGAACTATCGAAGAACTGTCGAAGAAGTATCGAACAACTATCGAAGAACTGACTTGCCTGCTTGCTCTCATATACGACGCAACTCCTTGCCATCTCCTTGCCATCTCTTTGCCATCTCCTTGCCATCTCCTCACCATCCCCCTCCTACCTTAACCACTAAACCTTAACCATTAAACCTTAAACCTTAACCATTAAACCACTAAACCTTAACCATTAAACCTTAACCACTAAACCTTAACCCAAAAATTGTACTTTTGCGGCCGATTTTAATACCGAGAAATAGTATGAAAAAAACCTTCCTTACTGGTCTGACCTTGCTGCTCTTAGGTGCAGTGTTTGCCCAAAACGAGCAGATCCATTATGACATCCATCCGAAGTTCCCGCACCACGCCACCGCCGAGGAGCGCCTGATGATCCCGTATCTGTCGCAGCAGGCGCATCTCCGCGACGCCGTCTATCCCGCCGCGCCCGCCACCGCCGTGGCCGAGTTCCAGCCCATGGGCGGCGTGATGATCGCCTACCCGCTCGGCATCCCCGTGGCCCTCGTGCGCGAACTCTCGCAGATCACCCAGGTGAAGGTGCTCGTGGACTCCCCCTACGACAGCAGCCAGGCCAGAAACTACTTCAACAACAACCAAGTGAATATGGACAACGTGCAGTTCTGGCGCATCCAGCACGACACCTACTGGACCCGCGACTACGGCCCTTGGTTCGTCATCGACGGGCACGACTCGGTGGGCGTGGTCGATTTCGTCTATAACCGTCCGCAACGCACCTACGACGACGCAGCCTTGGAATCGGTGACCGAGCGCCTGGGGGTCAGCCGCTACGAGATGCCCCTGGTGCACACCGGCGGCAACTATATGGTCGATGGCTACGGCACGGCGGCTTCCACGATGCTGGTGCTCCAGGAGAACCCCGCCGAAACGGAATCCTCGATCCTCTCCATGACCCAGAACTACCTCGGCATCGACAACTACATGATTCTCCCCGACCCGCTCGGCGAGTACATCGCGCACATCGACTGCTGGGGCAAGTTCCTCGATGTCGATAAGGTGCTCATCGGGAAGGTGCCGGCCAACGACCCGCGCTACAACAATTATGAGGCGGTGGCGCAGACTTTCGCCGACGCCGTCTCCCCGTGGGGCAACCACTACCAGGTCTATCGCGTCTATGCCAACCCGAACGCCAACCATGCCACGCCCTACACTAACTCGCTGATTCTGAATGACCACGTGTTTGTTCCCGTCACGGGTAACTCCCACGACAACGAGGCCATCGCCGCCTATCAACAAGCCATGCCCGGCTACACCATCGTGCCCATCATGCAGAGCGACTACACGCCGTGGTACAGCACCGATGCCCTGCACTGCCGCACCCATGAGCTCGCCGACCTCGGAATGCTCTACCTGAAGCACTATCCGCTTCTCGGAGAGAAGAATCTGGATGATCTCATGGATAACATGATGACGATCTCGGTGGATATCAAAGCGTTGAGCGGCGCGAATCTGGTCTCCGACTCGCTGCGGATCTATTTCCGTATCAACCACGGCACCTGGCATAACGCCTCCCTGCATCACACCACCGACAACGAATACACCTTCTCCTTCACCTCCATTAACTACGCCTGGCAGAACGGCGACACCGTGGAATACTACCTGTTCGCCAAGGACGAGTCGGGCCGGGTGGAGAAGCATCCGTACATCGGGGCCGCCGACCCGCACCTCTTCACCATCACCGATGAAGTGGGCGTGACCGAGCGGGAGACCAAGCAAATGCACATCTATCCGAACCCCGCCACCGAGATGGTGTACGTCGCATTGGACGGAGGAACGGAAATCGCGAATATGGTGCTATACGACCTGCAGGGACGGATTGTAGAGACGTGTCTTGGTGCGTCCCTACAGAGCGGTACCGCCACTTTGAACGTGGAGGCCCTTCCCGCGGGCATCTACCTGTTGCGCGTGACCTGCACCGACGGGAAAACTTATCACCATAAGATTGTGAAAAAATAGCAGGAGATTTTTAGGTCCACCGCAATTATATTTTTTCTAATTTTGCGGTCGAATCTAAAATCAAATGCTTATGAAAAAAAGTTTACTTTCTTTGCTGTTATTGTTTGCCGCGACATCGTGGATGTTCGCGCAGACGGTTGTCTTCAGTGACAACTTCGACTCCTACACGGCCGGCAGCCATCTGGCACAGTCCAGTTCTGCCTGGACGACCTGGAGTGACACCCCCGGCAGTAGCGAGGACGGTGTGATTTCCACCGCGCAGGCCGCCTCCGCGCCCAACTCGCTGTATATCACCGGGGCCAATGACCAGCTCTATCCTTTCGGAAACTACACCACGGGGCACTATACCCTTACGTTTAACTACTTTGTCCCCTCCACTGGCAATGGAGGCTACTTCAACATCCAACATGTCCTAAAATCGCAATGGGCGCTGGAGTGCTACTTCAACAGCGCCGGCGGCGGCTACCTCAGCGTGGGCGGCGCCGAATACAACTTCACCTGTCCCTCCAGTGCTTGGTTTCCCATTGAGTTTGATGTCGATATGGACAACGACCAGGCTTCGCTCACGGTCAACAATGTGCTCGTGCACACTTGGCCGTTCAGCTACCAGCAAGGCAACACCAACGGTGTCAACCAGTTGGCGGGCATCAACTTCTACGCTGGTTCACCTCTTGGCAGTAACGTTTCAGGCACCTACTACGTCGATGATTTCGTGGTGACGGAGGTTTCCGCCGCCTTGGTGGGCCAGTTCGCCGTGATCCCCGACAACCTCAACTTCGTCTTAGATCCGAACAGCACCTCCTCGCAGCCTGTCACGTTGAGCAACCCCGGCACCGGCGGCACCAGCTTCTACACTATGGTGACCTACGACATCCCGAATCCGGATCCGACGCCCACCACGGTGACTGACCTCCACTACTACCAGGCTGAGCCCTACACGTCTGTGGGCTTCACGAGCGGCGCCACCGAAGTGGATGTCGCCATCGGGTATCCTGCCTCGGCTCTGCAACAGTATATCGGCAAGACCCTCAACGAGGTCTATGTGTTCTTCGGCAGCTCCATTTCCACCGCCAAGCTGCGCGTGTATGCCATGGGCAACCAACTGCTGCACCCCGGTCCCGGCGAAGTGGTGTACGAGCAGACCTTCTCCGTGGACAGCGGCTGGAACAACGTGCAGCTCACCACGCCTTACGTCATCGACGGCAGCGACCTCTGGTTCGGAGTCTGGTTCACCCAGCCCGAAGGTGCCTACGAGATCCATCTCGACGGTGCCTTTGCCAACGACTACAGCTGCTGGTACAAGACCGGGACGACCTGGCACAACCGGTTCGTTGACACCGACTTCGACTTCAACCTTTGTCTCGGCGGCAAGATTGGCGGCACGCCCATCACCCCGTGGCTGAGCGCGACTCCCTCGGACGGCAGTCTGAACGCGGGCGCGACTTTGAACGTGAACGTCACCGCCAATTCGGCGGGTATGAGCGCCAATGAGCACCACACCGCCACACTGCACTGCTTCTCCAGCGACATTGAGAACAGCGAGGTGGCCGTACCCATCACGCTGGATATCACCGAAGTCGGCGTGAACGAGCACAACATGATCGAGGTTTCCGTCTATCCGAACCCCGCCACGAACTACGTGCAGATCACCTCAGCCCAGATCAAGCGCGTGGAAGTCTATAACATGATGGGACAGCGCGTGTTCGACCAGTTCTACGGCGACACCCACGTGCTCATCCCCACCTCCGGCATGGCCCCGGGCACCTACGCCGTGACCGTCTATACCACCGACGGCAAGGTCACCAAACAGGTGGTCATCAAGTAAAAGCCACCCGTTACGAACCAAAGAGGCTGGCGACGCGGAACGTTGCCAGCCTCTTTTTTGTGGTTGTGGAATCGTTTTACGCCCGCTTCCCGTTCAGGAAAATCTGCTCCACCTTGTTGCTTCCGAAGGCGTAGTTCATGAAATAGAGCGTGTCCATCGGCTTGGTGATGAAGAAGTTGGCAATCTTTCCTTTCGTGATGGTGCCCAACTCGCGCCAGACGTCCATAGCGTAGGCCGTGTTGATCGTCGTGGCGTTGACCGTCTCCTCGGGCAGCATCTTGTACATCACGGAACCCATGGCGAAGACCAGCTGCATGTTGCCGGACGGGCAGGAGCCGGGGTTGAAGTCGGAGGCGAGCGCGACGGGCAGACCGCCTTCGATCATCTTGCGGATGGGGGCGCACTGCATCCCGAGGAAGAAGGCCGCACCGGGCAGTACCGTGGGCATCGTCTCGCTCTTGTAGAGAGCCGCAATCTCCTCCTCACCCGTGTATTCCAAGTGGTCCACCGACAAAGCATTGTATTTCACGCCGACTTGGATGCCGCCGGAGCAGGCCATCTCGTTGGCGTGGATTTTCGGGCGCAGACCGTACTTGATGCCCTGCATCAGAATGCGCTCAGTCTGCTCGGTGGTGAAGAAGCCCTTGTCGCAGAAGACGTCCACGAAGTCGGCGAGCTCCTCAGCGGCCACCATCGGGATCATCTCGTTGATGATGAGATCCACGTAGCCGTCGGGATTGTCCTTGTATTCCAACGGCACCGCGTGGGCCCCGAGGAAGTTGGCCTTGATGGTGAGCGGGGAGTTCTCTTTCAGCTTGCGGATGACGCGCAGCATCTTGAGTTCGTCTTCGGTGGTGAGGCCGTAGCCGCTCTTGATCTCGCAAGCGCCCGTGCCGAAGGAGGCCATCTCCTCCAGCCGCTGCCAAGCCTGGTCGTAGAGTTCCTCCTCAGAGGTTTCGTGCAGCCGTTTCGCGGAGTTGAGGATGCCGCCGCCGCGTTTGAAGATCTCCTCGTAGCTCAAGCCCTTGATCTTGTCGATGTACTCGACCTCGCGGCTGCCCGCATAGACGATGTGCGTGTGGGAGTCGCAGAAGGAGGGGAACACGAACTTGCCCGTGGCGTCGATCTCCTCGATGGGCTCCTTGATTTTCTTCAGGATGTCGGGGTTGAAGTCCTCCATCTTGCCGAACTCCTTGATTTTGTCGCCCTCGGTGAGGAGGTAGGCGTTGTCGATGACGGGGAGGTTCTGCATCTCCTTGCCGGCGCGGAACTTTATGGATTTGGGCTCCGCCTGCACTAATTGCTTTATGTTTTTTACTAAGATTGCCATAGTTGGTAGGTTTTAATTTGATGCGGCAAAGATAGGATTTTTTAGGCAACAGGCAATAGAGAACAGGGAATAGGTAGTGGTTAGTAATTAGCAGTTAGTAGTTAGTGGTCAATCGTTGGCAGATGTGATTATTTTTTAATGGTTGATTGTCAACAATTTATATTTTTTCAACTCCCGTGCAATAATCTTATAACTAATAAGCCTATTAGTTATAAGATTATTAGCTTAACAGTATGGAAAAATTGTTCGTACGTACAGCAGCTATCTTGGTATGTATTTCAGGTTTTCCGGGGTTATGCTCTTGAAAAAGCGGGTATGCCGTTTCAGGTCATTTCCGTTTGTTTGCGCCGCGAGAATGCCTCCGAACAGCAGCAATGTCAGTATTATACAGGTCTTTTTCATTGTATCTCAATATCACAAAACAGGTTTTTTCATCGTCGGACAGCCGTTTGTCGGCTAAGGCAATCCCCTTCGGCACCACCATGAGCTCATGCTTGCTCAAACAGTCGGGTATGTCCATCTCCGCAATCTGCCGGAAAGCGGAGTCCAGCACCAGCAGCGACCAAGGTTTGTCGGAGATTTTGTTTCGGGTACCGTCCCTGTTCTCGTAGGGCATCGGTCTGGAAACGGTAATGTAGTACAGGTTCCGGTAACTGTCATAAACCACATCAAGGTAGGAGGTTTTGGCACTTTCCGTGCGGGCTAATTCCGTGTAATTGTACGTGTTGGCCGTGTCAAATTCTTCCTGGATATGCCGTTGGTGTTTACTGTGGATATAGTGCTGCTCTTGCGTGCCGTCGCGGTGGATAACATACAGCGAATCGATGAAGGTGTATATCGCCACCAAATCCGTGTCTTTGTTCATGGTGGAGGTGAAATGGTAGTTGTAGCGTGTATTGGCTTTGCTGCGGTGGATGGCCGGATAAGTGCCTAAGCCCCGAATCGGATTGAGCTGCCCGTCTTTATACGAAAAAACATGGAACATCGGACGTGAAAACATCCTGATTCGCGTGTCAAGCCGATAGTCGAAGATGTTTTTCAGAAATGTACTGCAATAAAGTAAGCCCGAATCCGGAGAAATTGGCACATAGTAATGACTCTTAAAGCCTTGAACAACTACACTGTCCCCGTCCTCTGTCCATAGATTCATTTTGACCATTCTTTTCACATTTGAATGATTGTCAATAAGATACGCAAGAGAATCAAAGACGCAGTTGTAAATCAGATTGTTTCGGTCGAGTGAAAAATAGTAGGTGAGGTAGCCGGGGTTCTGGAATGTGGAGAACGGTTTCAGTCCATTTATGCAGTAGTTCAGGACAACCTGTTTTTCTTCCGTATGGAACCAGGTGTTCACTTGCGTTTTTTCAGCAAAGGAGTAGAAAGAGCGGGGCATGAACGTTTCGTGCGGGATGGTGAACGTGTCTAACTGCGACACATCCCGCACGTTTTCTTTTTTCCGTTTCTTGACTTTAAGTTTCGGGGTGGTGATTTTCGCCCCGTCTTGCACACAGCGCACGCTGTAGCCGTTATACACCTTCCCGAAACAGACGTACGGGCAGGGGTAGTTGAAGTTCTCCAGATAGCGGCCCGTGGCGGTGCCGTCGCTTGAGGGCGTGGAACTCCACCAGAAGGACTCTTCGCCCACTTTCGAGTAGTTGCCGGGATAGCGATAGCCGCTCCGGGGCGGATGCACAAACCGTTTGATAATCCGCATATTCTGGGCTGAGAAGGGAACACGGTACTGGTAGCCCTCCGCGACGCAGCCCTGTGTTATGGCCGTCCACTCTGCATCGTCCGGCAGGTGCCAACCGTTGGGACAGACACCCTGCACACTCGCGGACGTTTTGCCCGTATCGCGCACCGCTGCCGTCCAGGTGTAGAGCAGCCCGTACTTCCGCACGGAGTCCCGGCTGTTGCCGTAGTCGAAATAGCAGGCAACGGTCGTGTCCTTGTCCGCCACCTCGCCCCGTACAATCGGGCTCCCGTCGGCATAATGGGTTGTCCGTAGGTTCTCCGCCATCCACCGCATCCCGTTGATTTTCAGCGTGCGGTATTGGTTCCCGTCGATGTCGCGCACGGTGACGCACGCGGGGAGCAGGAGTGCCAAGGCCCAGAACAGGGCGAAAAGTTTTGTGGTGGGGTTCATTACGGAAGATGTTTTTCGTTGGCAAAAATACAATTATTTTGCAAAATTAATGAAGTAATAAAAAAAATTGTATCTTTGCCGCCGAATCCCCCTTAGGTGGAATATACTAAGGCTCGCCCACTCCCAATAAGTGGGCTTATTTTTTGAAAAACAATGAAAACAATGGATAAACAGAAAGTTATTGTCTATGTTGATGGGTTTAACCTCTATTATGGTCTGAAAAAGAACATGAAATGGAGGCGTTATTACTGGTTGGATGTCGTGAAGTTTTTTGAAATGTTCATGAAACCGAATCAGGAGTTGGTATGTGTGAAATATTTCTCTGCCAAACCAGACAATCTTGATAAAGCATTGCGACAAAACGCCTTTTTTCAAGCCAACAAGGAGAATTCAAAGTTCCAATTGTTCTTAGGCAAATATCTACGCAAGAACATCAAGTGCTACAATTGTGGCCATATCATTCAGACATACGAAGAGAAGGAATCCGATGTCAGGATTGCGACACAAATCGTCAATGATGCTAATAATCATCATTGCGATGTAGCCATTGTTGTGTCTGCCGACAGCGACATGATTCCCGCTATTGAGTTGGCCATGGCGGCAGGGACGAAAGTATTTGTCTATTTCCCTCCTTTCCATCGTTCCAACAGCTTGAGTGGTATCAGCACATCAAGAGTGATCAACCTAGAACGTTATGAATCCAGATTCCGCCAGTGCATCTTGCCAGATGTTGTACATCTTGAGTCGGTTGATTTTGATTTGACAATTCCTGACAAATGGAAAGCCTACCAGAACAAGCAAAACATTTGATTATCTTTTACCTCGCATTCTCCTCTATCCACTTCCCGATTTCCGATTCCGAGAGGCCACCGCCCTCAAAGCGGTTGACCTCCACGCCGTCCTTCAGCAAAACGACGGTCGGCACTACTTTCACGCCAAAGCGGTTTGCGGTCACGGGAGACTCGTCAATGTCGATTTTGAAGAAGGCAACCGTCTTGCGGTGCTGGCGAGCAAGGTTCTCCAAGCGCGGTTCCAGCAGCCGGCACGGACCGCACCATCTCGCCCCGAAATCCAACAGCACGTATCCCTTCTTCACCTTCTTGTCGAAAACCTCATCGGAGATCTTTTCCACATACTTTCCCTCTTTCTGGGTGAGCATCTCGTTGATTTTCAAGCTGTCGCATTCACGATAGACAATTTTGCCCTCCTCGTCCAGAGTGATGACAATGGCCTTCTCCTCGTCGGGAAGGGCGAACAGCGCCATATCCACATCTCCGTAGCGCAAATCCTGTAACTCCTTGGAGGTGCGCATCCTCATCCCTTTCATCGTCAGCTCGGATTCCGATTTCACCACGAGCCCATATTGAAGGTCTGCGAAAACCCCATAATTGAAAGGTATCTTGAAAGAGGTGTCGATCCAAACGGTGCTTTTCCCTTGCATCATTTCCGTTTCAATCTCGTATTCCACCCGGAGACAGGAATATCCGTTGACGGGAACAAGGGTGTCAGAAAACAGCAGTGGCGTGTCGTCGGAGCTTTTTTCCATCGTCTTTCTGGTGACAATCGGAGTTCCCATCATGGATTGGATACTCACAAGCTCTTGTGAATCACCCCTATAGATGATTTTTGATTTTATATCGGGCATGTCAGACACGACATTATCCCCTTTATAATATTCCACAAACTTCGATTCAGAGGCTATCCCTCCCGACGTTTTTTGCACGTATGTCAGCCGGCCCTCGAACGACGGCTGAGCGAAGATGCTGCTGAAGGAGATGACGGTTAACAGGAGGAAGATAAGGGTGAGGTGTTTCATAAGACCTTTGGTTTTAGAGTGGCAAAGATACGCTTTTTATTCGTTCTGTAACTTACATTCTTGATGACACCAGCCTGTGCCTCGTGCCAAAGGCACGAAATCTCAATAGTAGTGTGTCTCCGACACACAGCTGCGCATACCCATCGCGTACCCCACACGGCACTCACTTCGTTCGTTTCGTGTGGGGTTACTGAGATGGCGTGCATCCTGCACGCGGAGGGATTTGGTCCATACTTCCTTGTTCACAACAACCTCACTTTTGATTGCGTTTTTATTCCTTCAGCAACGCGTCAATTTCTTCGCTGAGGTCGTCGTATTGTCTCTTTGTCCGCTTGGCAAACCACGGTCCAACAAGAGAAGCGGCAATACATCCGATAAGCGTAGAGGCAAAAAAATCGCGCTCATATAGGTAAAGGTAGATAAACATAACCACCAGTAAAATCAAAGCTATAATTCGTATAATGATTTGCTTGCGCTTTGAGTAAGAGCTGCTTTTACGCATACTTTCCCGTAATGAGAGAAGCCCTTCGCGACTTTGGACATCGGCTTTTCGGAGACCGTTGGTTGAAATAAGGCTGTCCAACACAATCCAAGCCAGGAAGATGTCAACGGGGAGCAAAAGCCACCAAGGCCACTGGAGGATAAGGTTAGAAGCGGTTATCACAATCACCAGAAAAATAGCGGAAAACAAATTCTTCCGATAGAGTTGTTTACTGTATCGTTTCACCGCACGCTGCCATACCTCCTTGTTGAAGCTGCTGTGCTGCTCCACATTCTGCTGCAGGTCGTGCAGTTCCTGCTGCAGTTCGCTTTTGATGTCTTCGTACTGTTCCATATCTGTTTTTAGGTTTAGTCGGTGAATGATTTGAGTTTCTCGCGTATGCGCACCAAGCGCACGCTGACGTTATCGACGGTGATGCCGAGGATGGCGGCAATCTCGTCGTAGGGCAGGTCTTCGAGCCAAAGCAGAAT
>Ga0247611_10007250_pt1 | contig 13963 bp, 13 predicted proteins | sample 177DNAGHGhighgp2_FD_192422 | JGI IMG/M metagenome (GOLD analysis project Ga0247611, IMG submission 192422) | Sheep rumen microbial communities from Palmerston North, Manawatu-Wanganui, New Zealand - 1770 DNA GHGhigh gp2 | ecosystem: Host-associated > Mammals > Digestive system > Stomach > Rumen...
TAAAACATGCTTAGAACTTTCAAAAATTGAAAATATTGTTGCAATTAAGGAAGCATCAGGAAATCTATCTCAAATAGCTGAAATTGCAAATCTTTGTAGAGATGATTTAAATATCTATTCAGGAAATGACGATCAAATCATCCCTATTCTTTCACTTGGTGGCCTTGGTGTTATTTCAGTATTATCAAATATAATGCCAAAATATACTCATCAAATGACAGAAGAATTTTTCAATCAAAACACTCAAGTTGCTGCAAAAATGCAAGTAGATAGTATTCCACTTATTAAAGCTTTATTCTGCGAAGTAAATCCAATCCCTGTAAAAGCTGCTTGCAACCTTATGGATTTAGGTGGAGGTGCTCCAAGATTACCACTAGTTCCAATGAGTGAAACTAATCTTGAAGTATTAAAAGCAGAAATGAAAAAAATGAATTTATTATAGATTTAACAAAAGATATTGGAGATAACGTGAAAAATATTGTTGATTTAAACAAAGAAATTGTCGATACATTAAACAATATAGATTTAGATGACAATTCTGATGATTTATTAAATAATTACATAAAAAGCAATAATAATTCTAAAGAAGCAACTGAATTAGTTGAAGAATTTAATGAGATAATTGCTGATATTGCCAACAATCCAAATGTTCTTGCATTAAAGAATCATGCTCAGCACTACTCTACTACCAGATATGCTCATTGCAAAGAAGTATCTTTCCTTACATATCTAATTTGTAAAAAACTAAAGCTTGATTACATCTCTGCTGCTCGCGGAGCTATGCTACATGATTTTTATTTTTACAATTGGCGTAATAAAAATGTTGAAGGACAAAAACGATTTCATGCTTTTAGACATCCTAGAATTTCTCTTGCTAATGCTTCAGAATTATTCAAACTCAATGATATGGAAAAAGACATAATTTTAAAGCATATGTGGCCATTGACTGTCATCCCACCTAAATATACTGAAGGTGTTATTGTTACTTTGGTCGACAAGTACTCTGCTACCAAAGGTTTCTTTGGCGGACTACGTTATTTGAGAAAAACAAAATTACTTTCTGAAAAAAATCAAGCTATTAATGAAAGGAAATAAATTATGAATATAATAATAAATGGATGTAACGGAAGAATGGGAAAAGAATTAGCTCAAGCAATTGTTGAAACTCCTGATGTTGAAACAATTGGTGGTATCGACCAAGTTGATACTGGCGATAATACTTTTCCAGTATATACAAATTTTGAAGATATTAAACAAAAGCCAGATGTAATAATAGACTTCTCTGTACCAGCTGCAACAATGAAATTATTAGAATATACTTCTAAAAATAATATCCCAACTGTAATTGCTACAACTGGTTTTTCTGATGAACAATTAGAACAAATCAATAATTATTCAAAAGAAATTCCTATATTCCGTTCTGCTAATATGTCTTATGAAATTACACTTATGTCTAGAATTGTTGCAGAAATCTCTAAAGCATTACCAAATTCAGACATTGAAATAGTAGAAACTCACCATAGAAATAAAATTGATGCTCCTAGTGGAACAGCTCTACTTCTTGCTAATGCTATAAATGATGTAAATGATAATAAATTTGACTATGAATATAATAGACATGATAAAAGAGAAAAAAGACCAACTAATGAGATTGGAATTCATTCACTACGCGGTGGAACAGAAGTTGGAACTCATAGTGTAATATTCTTTGGAAATAATGAATCATTAGAAATCAAACATACTTGCACATCAAGAAAAGCTTTTGCTTTTGGAGCAATTAAAGCTGCTCAATTCCTTTCTCTTAAGGAACCCGGCTTATACAATATGAATGATATAAAATAATAATTTATAATATCAATAAAGGATAATATATGAAAACTTATTATACTATTTTAGGAATTAAAGAAAACGCCTCGCCTAAAGAAATAAAATCTGCTTATAAAGCTCTTATGAAAAAATATCATCCAGATGTTTACAAGGGGGATTTGAAACAAGCTGAAAAAATATCTTCTGAGATTAATGTTGCATATGATGTTTTAGGAAATCCTACTAGTCGAGCTGAATATGATCAAATGCTATTGGAACAACGCGAAGAAAAAACTCAAGCTGGATATTCTTATTATAACTATCAACAAAAAAACAATACTCACACTACAAACACAACTACAGCTCAAAAGAATTATAGAAAACAATCACCTCAAGATATATATGATAGAATTACCAAGAATCGAAATTATAAAAAGGATAATTACTCTAATTCATATTCATATAGAGCTATTTATAAGACTCAAAATTATGTTCAAAACAAATTGATGTCACTTAACTATTTTCATTTGATAATTATTGTATTGATAATATTTTCTTTGGGCTTCTTATTATCTACATTCGAATTATTAGATTTTCATAAAAATATAAATAAGAAACAAAACAATTATCAAAGCACAACAAATTCGGCAACTACTAAAAAAGTTCCCAATACATATTATTATCCTCCATATGATAGACAAGAAAACTCAACCACCAGCCAAGCTACGCCTAGTTCTGACGAGAACTTTGAAGACTTTATGATACAATATGGTTTTGATAAATTTTTCGATAATTCAACTGATTTTGCATTATATATATACAAAAATATGGATTTATTGGAAAAATACTTAAATCAAGAATTAACTCAAGACGAATATTTTGACGAATTATATGATCGTGCTGAAAAAGAATTTAATTAATACCAAAAAACACTGTTTACAATGTAAACAGTGTTTTTATTTATTTGTTAGATTATTGCATATCCGCCAATCATTTTGCTTGATGATGCATTCTTTAAGATATCTTTTCCACCAGCTAATATTATTTTATCACCAGATTCTAATATATCTTGAGATTTTAATTTTTCAATACCTTCTTCTATAACTTCGTCAATAGATCCTTTTCTTTCAATATATACTGGATTTACATTCCAAGCTAATCCTAATTGACGGAATGTTCTCTTATTATCTGTTATAGCAAGTATTGGGCATCCTGCACCTAAACCAGCAAGATTTCTAGCTGAATCACCTGTATGTGTATAACATACAATTGCATCAGCTTTTGTATTTTTTGCTATAACACATGTTGAATAAGCTATATTTTCTTCTAATGTATCTAATTTGATTCTTGAATTATAATCAAATCTTCTCCAATAATTAATCTCAGGTTCAACTCTTCTTGCAATTTTATCCATAGCTTGAATACATTCTAATGGATATTTACCCATTGCACATTCACCTGATAGCATAACAGCACTTGTTCTATCATAGATAGCATTAGCAACGTCAGAAGCTTCAGCTCTTGTTGGTAATGGATTGTTCATCATTGATTCTAACATTTGAGTAGCTGTTATTGCAGGTCTTCCCAATTCATTGCATATTTTAATAAATTTCTTTTGAACAACTGGTGGTTCTGTAAAGTCTGTTTCTGTAGCCATATCGCCACGAGCAATCATTTGGCAATCAGCTGTTTCAGCAATTGCTTCCATGTTTGATAAACCTTCAACATTTTCTACCTTTGTAATTATTTTAATGTCTTTTCCACCATTTTCATCTAATACTTTTCTAACTTGTGCTATATCGTCTAAATTTCTTGCAAAAGAAATAGCAACATAATCATATTCATGTTCACAAGCTGTTTTTAAATCTGCAATATCTTTTTCAGCTAAGGCTGGTAATCTAATTATTGTTCCAGGTAAGTTCATTGTTTTTCTACTTCCTAGTGGATTACCATGAACAACTGTTGTAACGATATCTTTCCCAACAACTTCGTCTACTCTTAATTCGATAGCACCATCATCAATAAGAATTTTTGTTCCTGGTTCAACATCTTTATATAATTCTTTATATGATACAGAAACTTTTTCTTCATTCCCTACAATATCTTCATTAACTAAAGTGAATTTTTGTCCATCTTCAATCTTTATTTTATCATTTTTACCTGTATATAACATTCCTGTTCTAATTTCTGGACCTTTCATGTCCAAAATCATTGGAATTGGTAAATCTTTCTCTTCTCTAATTCTTATTATCTCATTTGTTTTCCATTCTTGCTCATCATAACTACCATGAGAATAATTAATTCTACAAACATTAAGTCCTGCTTCAAATAATTCTTCTAATCTTTTTTCAGAAGCTGGTCCTATTGTTCCTACTATTTTTGTTTTTCTTAAATACTTCTTCATAAAAATACCTCTCTCTTTAAAATCCACGAAATATTATATACTAATTTTAAATAAATTCAAGTCTTTTTAAGAATTATTCTTATATATAAAGCCAATAATTGAATATTATGTCAAATTGTGGTATAATAAAGGGGTATATAAGCTTATGGTGGGATGTTATTACAGCTTAGGTACAATGCAACTTTTCCCATACGAGGGGATGGAACCCCCTGAAATATGGCTAATTATGCTTGGTTCCGTGGTCGTACATTGACAAAAAGGAGAATTACAAGATGAAAAACTTAAAAAAGTTCTTTGGAGCTCTGCTCATCGTTTCTTGCCTGCTGCTTACACTTTCCTCAATCGAATTCAATTGGAGCATGATCAATGCCGGATTTATCAACCTTACATTTATCATGCACTTGATGAAAATCGTTTCCGTCGCTCTTTTCATTGTAGTCAACAAGAATATTTTGGCTGACTACGCTGCATGTCTGGCACTGTTATTCAGTGGAGTAAAACCTGCTAATACTGCCATCAACCACATCTTCGGTAAGATTGATGGAATCGTTGGTGCAGTAGTACCGGTTCTGATGCTTATTGCCATTGTATTGGTTATTGTTGCCATGTTTTACATGGCATACAAGACAAACAAAATGGCTGTGGGCAAAACACTGGTAGTCATCATTTCCAGCATATCCATGATTGCCTCAATTTTGGTGGGATTTCTGATCAACGCTCTTGCAGAGAGTAATGGCGTAACTCAGGTAGGAGTTGTAGCAGAGAGTCTCCTGGCCGCATTTACTACCATTCTGATGATCATCGGGTTCTTCTTAACGAGGGAAGATTTGGCAAAAATCACAATTGTCATTTCAGCCTTCCTCACGTGGTGGACGATAATAAACGAAGTGTTGGTGAGTCGCTTTGTTGACAAACTCATCAACATCAAATCGTATACACTCAAAGGAATCCTGCCTATAATGATGGCAATGCTTGCCATCGAACTTTTCAGGTACGGATTAAAGTTCATCTTTGATGGATGCACCACTCACGCTGAAGACTCCGAAGATGAAGCTGATCCTGAAGAAGACAACTGATAAAAACTAAATATTGATTTTTTAGTACGACCAAAAAGGAAACCCTCTTCGAAGCATACCCACATGCTTTGGAGGGGGTTCCTTTTTTATTAATTACGTTTTATTAGCTGAATAGCTATTATGATAACTAGAGATAAGATATTGGATATTGTCAATATTATAGGAATCTTTTGAGAACTTTTCTTTATTATTTTTTTAGATACAGCCTCCTCTGCAAAAAGAGAACAAAAGAATACTGAAGCAATCATTAAGTATAAATAAATTTTATTCGCTACATCTGAATATTTTGGAACAAATATTTTGCTAATTTCTATATAGCCATCTAGTAATATGCTACTTGACATAATTATTGTATTAACAATTAAACTAACAAAGAAAAAAGTGCACACATCCTTATTTTTCATTCTAAATAACTTAGCAACAATTGCAAAAACAAATGATAATAATACCACCAATTTCATTTCTTCCAATATTAGCTTCAAACCATCTTTAAAATAGAAATTATTTACATATACAAATAAAACACTTGCAATCCTATCGCTTGGAAAGACAATAGATTGAATGCAATGGTTTACAATGATAGGAGATAAAATAACAATAACATTTGATATAGCATTACATATCTTAGAAATCTCCCAACCATCTTTTTCTCCCTTAATAAAAAATCTTCGATATAAAGCACCTTCAATTATCATGTCTGCCGTAAATAATATAGCAATTAGAAGAAATCCACCAATTGCAACCATATTTACTCCTATTGAATCTTGGGTAAACCAACATATCTCTCCTAAATGTTTATTAATATTTAACATTTGAAATAATAATCTAATTAAAAGTATTGTGCTAAATTTCATAATAATATTTATAAAAAATACTATAAATCCATCAAGCTTTTTTTTACAAATGCCAAAAGCTATTATTGAATTAATTAACGCAATTATTGATGCAATAATTAATACCTCTAATAAAAAAACTTCAAATCTAGCCTTATTAAATATTTCATTTAAAAAGTGAATAGGTTCACTTAATTTTCTATCATATAAATCATAAAAAATACGTATTTTAGCATTAAACAGATCCATCGTTTCTATTCTCCTTATCAACATTTTGATTATTCGAATTAGAATTCTTTTTTCCTATTATTAATAAAATAATTACTGAAATAGCAATAACAACAATAGTTACCAAAAAAATTGCAAGATAATATCCCCAATGATAGTTATTTATAGTGCGCCCCGTAATAATATCAGCATTCACTTCTCTATTAAAAACAAAAGCCAACAATCCCATCATTAAACTACTAAACAAGAACTTTTTTAATTTTCTCATATTCTCCCTCCTACTATAAAAATTTCATTATTACTACACCTAATAAAAATGATATTCCATTATTAAATAATGATATTAAAAATGGTTTTTTTTCTTTATAATTTAAATATTCTTTAAATAAAAATCCTTCTACAAAAAATGCTACAATCTCTAATATTAATACAACAATATCATAAATCAATTTATTATTTAATAATCTTACACAATTTGCTGTAAATACTACAATTGGATTAGTTATTATATTTACACAAATAATTATTATAAAGTCATTCTTACATCTAATTCCCAATATATATGAAATAATAATTTCTATTATTAATGTCAATAATAAAGATACTATCATACTATTAATCATTTTTATTCTCCACTAGATAATACTTTTTTATTCCAATATATAAAATAATTGCTGATATAATTGTGATAGTAAATAGTCCAATTGGATTAAAAAGAAGTAATTTATTATCAAATAAGGCTGGAATTAATCCTATAAATAATGAAAAAGATAATATACCAAAGGCCATTCCTTTATTATTAGGCAAAATATTAGCAATAGCAGTTAAAGTAATTGGCATTGTCATATTAAAGAAAAATATTGCTAAAATTCCAATAATTGCACTATTAAATGAGAATAAAAATAATATTGAAGCTACTCCCAAAGAAATAAATGATATTGGAATAAATCCAATTCTATCACCTATTATGCCTCCTATCATTTTTCCAAATACTATAGCAAATATCGAAATAAGTGCTAAAACAAAAGTATTTTTCCAATCAAATACCAAAATTAGACCAACGTAGCTTCTTATAGCTACAGTAATTATTAAGCATAATATTGCAATTACTTTGTTGTTATCTAGTTTTGGAATTATTACAAATTCATTTTTAATATCATCTTTGATTGCATTAAATAACCATAATAGAACAATTATTGATAAAAGCAATGATATTATCAAAATATAGTATTTGCTCATACCAACCTTCCCTAATTTACTTCCCAAGAAAATACCCATTGCTCCTGTTGAAACAAATATTCCTGGTAAAGTAGCTCTCTTCTTACTAATATTTAAAACATCTATGCCTCCACCAACATGAAATAATGCATTTCCTATTCCAGCAATTATACTGGCTAGTATTACATATTTCGAAATTCCATATGCCACAATAATTATTAAACAACCTATTGCAGATAAAATCGCATTTTTATTAATTTTATCTGCAATTACTCCAATTGGAAATTGTATAGCAAAGGCAAAAAAATCATATAATAAGATAACCATAAATCCTGTGGTAATTGAATCTATTTTAGGTGACAATACACCCAAAACCAATGTTGCACATGACAAATCAACAACAAAATGAATAATACTGTATATAAAAACCATTAGCCTTTTCATTAATCTCTCCATCTACAAAAAGGTCCTTTTCAGTACCTCAAATACCAGAAAGAACCTCTTACTTGCTTATTATTTATCTTCTTTTACTTCCCATTTTACTAAATCCATATCAGCAAAATTCATTAACATTTTATGCTTTGGAACAGCTCTAAAAGTATATCCATAGTTTCCACCAGCTATTAACTCAATCTCTGTTTCATATTCTTGCTTTTTAGCTTTAGAAGTTGGATTAACTTTTGTCATTGCTTTATTGTATACATTTCTAATAGTTCCGTCTTCCATTACTTTTCCAAAATATACTTGAATCTCAACATTATTTTCATCAATATTTGGTAATTGTACTGTACAATTTACTTTAATCTTTGCACCAGCATCATAACGAACATTATCAACTATATCTTCTTGAGTAATCTTAATATCATTCCATACTAATTTGCAACTCTTTTTCCATTCTGCAAAATTTATAACATTTTCTATAGATTGATAATTTGCGTTGTAATTATTGCATAATGGTAAATATAATTTATCTGTATAATCTACTAGCATTCTTGAAGTACTGTAATTCCCTGCTGTTGTCTTTATTGAGTTTTTCATATATTCTAGCCATCTATGAGAGATTCCATTTTCATCTCTATCATAATATGCAGGAATTATCTTATCTTCTAATAAATGATATAAACTATCTGAATCTGCTCTATCTTGTTCTTCATATGAAGCATATTCAGCGTTAGTACCTATTGCCCATCCATTAGTCTCATCATATCCTTCAGCCCACCAACCATCAAGAACAGAACAATTAACAACACCATTTACTGATGCTTTTTCTCCAGAAGTTCCTGATGCTTCCATTGGTCTACGTGGATTGTTTAACCATACGTCAACACCACTTACTAAATATCTACTCATACCAATATTGTAGTTTTCAAGAATAAATATTTTTCCTCTAAATTGTGGCATTAATGAAACTTTGTGGATAAGTTTGATTAAATCCATACCAGCTTGGTCTTGTGGGTGAGCCTTTCCAGCAAAAATAAGTTGAACTGGTCTGTCTACATCATTCATTATTTGTGTTAATTTTTCAATATTCTTAAATATTAATGTTGCTCTTTTATATGTAGCAAATCTACGAGCAAAACCGATTGTTAAAGCTTCTGGATTTAGATAACTTGTTATCTCATTTACTGTCTCGAATCCAAGTCCACTTGTTAAAAATCTATGAGATAAATTTTTCTTGATAAAGCTAATTAATTTTTGTTTTCTTTTAACATGCTCTTGCCATAATCTTTGATCTGGTATGTTATCAATCTTTTTCCAAGTCTCTGGCTCTTGAATTCTATCTTGCCAGAATGGATCTAAATATTCGTTAAATAATCTTTTTAAGTTTGGAGCAAGCCATGTACATGTATGAATTCCATTTGTTACATATGTAATTGGTGATTCATCTTGTGCAATATTTGGCCATACATCTGCAAATAATTCTCTTGAAACTTCACCATGTAATTTACTAACGCCATTCTTTTTACCAGCAAATCTTAAGGCTAATATACCCATGTTAAAGCCTTGATCTAATCCTTCAGAATCTTTCATTCCAAGTCTTAAAAACTCTTCTTTGCTAAGACCGAATTCATCATAAAACTTTTTGAAATGACTATCTACAAGACTAGCATCAAATATATCATTTCCGGCTGGAACTGGCGTATGTGTTGTAAATACTGTTCTAGTTGTAACATATTCTTTTGCAATATCAAAAGAAACTTGCTTCTCTTTCATAATATCATGAACTAATTGAATCGTTAAAAATGCACTATGTCCTTCGTTCATATGATAAACAGTTGGATGAATATTTAATACGTTAAGTAGCTTAACACCAGCCATTCCAAGAATTATTTCTTGTCTAATACGCATTAATCTATCTCCACCATATAGATGAAGAGTTAATTCTCTAAAATCTGGATCATTTCTTTCTATATCTGAATCCATTAAATATAATTCTTTTCTACCAACTATTATTTTCCATACTTTTAAATATAATCTTCTATCTTCTAAATCTATATCAATAATCAAGTCACTTCCTGTAGAATCCTTTACTGGAAGAATTGGTAAATTATTGATATCAGCTAAATGATATTGATTAATTTGTTGACCATCGCTATCAACACGTTGATCAAAGTAACCATATTTATATAACATACCTACAGCTACAAATGGTATATCTAAGTCGCTAGCAGACTTGATATGATCACCTGATAAAATTCCTAAACCACCTGAATAAATTGGTAATATTTCATCCAATCCGTACTCAGCTGAAAAATAAGCTATCATATCATTTTTATTTTCAGGATGATTTCTTGCAAACCAAGTGTCTTTGCTATTCATGTAGCCATCATAATTTTCAACAATAGCGTTATATTTTTTCAAAAAAGTTTCATCATTAGCAAATTTTTCTAATTTTGCTTGATCTATAAGTTTCAAAAACTTAATTGGATTCTTCTTACATTTTTCCCATAATTCAACATCAATAATTTGAAATAATTTTAAAAATTCTGTATTCCAAGACCACCATAAATTATATGATATCTCTTCTAATCTTCTAATTTTTTCTGGTAGTTGTGGAACTACTGTAATCCTATTGAATATATACATATATATATTCCTCCTTCGTGTCCTTATTTTTTCTTTTGCATAATTTCACATAAATATTATCTATCAATGAAATATTTTTGTCAATAATATCAATATATACTTTTGATTACAAATAAAAGAATGGATGCTTCTCTTTCAAAAAAACATCCATTTTTTATTATTTATATTTTTTTATTAAAATATTTATTCTATTGCTTCTGGTTTCACCCAAAACAGAATCGAATATAAACTTACCTTTTCCTCTAATCGTTATTATGTCACCCACGCCCAATTTCTTTGAATCTTTATATTCATTAATACCATTTATAAAAATTTTTCCAGCTTTTAAGTACTCTTGTGCAATTCCTCTTGAGCAATGAGCTAATTCAGCTACAAAATTATCCAATCTATTTGATGTTACTATAATTTTAATAAAATCATATTGCACGACTTTAGGCTGAATTTGATTCACTTCAATTACACTAATACTAGCTTTTTTAAATCTTGTCAAAAAAGGAAGATTATCCAATATTGTTTTTTCAATAGATTTAAAACAAATTACATCAGCTCCAGCATAGCCATCGCTTTCTTTTGTTCTAACAATTATATCTCCAAACTTTTCACGTACCATACCAATTTTCATTAATCCACTTAAATACTCACCATGTGCATACTCAAGTTCACTTGGTAAAACTATGTGAATAACAGAAAATTCCTTTTGAATTGCATTCATAGCAATTTCTTCATCTAATTTGTCTGGATAAAATATTATACATTGCCTACTTGCATTTTCAATGCCACCAAAGTAAATATAATTAGTTATATGATTTTCTTTAATGAATTTCTTTACAATACTTAGGTCACTTAATTGCATAAAATCACTATATGTAATTCTATTCTTGGTTTTGGAAATCTCTATTTTATCTTTAATCTTTGCTAATAATAGATTGTTTTTTTCAACTTGACTAATATCACTCATTTTATTAGACCATCCAAACCATTAATGTTGTTATGATTGGCACAGTTAAATTATCTGTTCCTTTAACGGAAATTGCTTCAAAAATTGTCGCAACTAAAGCTATAATAATTGATTTAATATACCAAAATTGGATATTAAGATATGCTAATGCACATGAAATAATTATAAGAGATATTATAAACATTGTTGAACAACCGGCTAGAGATTTTTTTCCGCCCAAAATTGAAAACTCTTTACTTTTTATAGACTTACCAGCTATAGCAGCAAATCCATCTCCATATCCCATTACTAAAATTCCCACCAATCCGATAATCGTATTTTTAAAGAATCCAAAACATAGTATTACTACAATTAACAATGAAACGGCATAAAATACTGTTCCTAATGTTTTTTCTTCACCACTATCATCATCTCTTTCCATTGATTTTATAATATCGAACTTATATGAAGCATAATTTATTATTATAAATAGTGCTGGTAGAATTCCTGCAATCCACATGTTATCAAAGAAAATCATTGCAATAATCCACCAATTTGCAAGCATAATATGAATAAACTTTCTACTAGCCTCTTTACTAGCTTTACTAAACAAACCTGAAATTCCAATTACCAATCCTATATATAGAATCGATATTACTAAACCATATATATTTCGCATATGATACCTCCTAAAAAAATATACTATGCAAATATATCATATTGTATAAAAAATGATAACTATATCCATGTGAATTATTTGTAAATTTTAGTATTTTGATTATCTTTCTTGTCATTTTTATTTTCATATTGTATAATAAATTCATTGATTGGGGTGTCGCCAAGCGGTAAGGCATCGGACTCTGACTCCGACATGCGTAAGTTCGAATCTTACCACCCCAGCCATTTTCTTATGCAAATGTTATTTAAATTTTAAATACATTTGCTTTTTTATTTAATCAATTGGAGTATTATTATGAGAAAAAAAATAATTTTCACTTTATTAATTAGTATAATAATTTTTGGAATATTCACTCTTAAAGTAAATGCTGCTGAACAAACTCTATATCAAGCACAAACTAATCATTACCAACTCGCAACAATACCAGAAGATGCTTTTGATTTTGGAATAAGAGTATTTAAGATAGCATATTTAGTATTCTTAGTTTTATGCCTATATTTTATATTATTTGGAATCAAAAAGATTCAAAGCCTGCATCATGGTGGTTTTGTAAAAAATAAAGATTTAGAGTATTGCCGCGAAGTCCCTAAATCTGTTAGCTTAGAATTAGCATATGCAAGTTTATACTATTGTTCTCACATTAGTAGAAAGACGTTAAAAAAAGGAATTTTTAGTGCTTTCATTATACAATGGGCTAATGAAGACCATATTGTAATAACCAATAAAGAAAATAATATATTTGGCATAGATTTAAAAGATGGAAACTTTTTTAAGAAAGATATTGAACAAGAATTATATAATCTCCTAAAAGATGCTGCTGGAGATAACAATATTATTGATACTAATGAACTACAACTATGGACTACCAATCATCAAAAAGAGTTAGATGATTGGTATTATCACCTATTAAAAAAAGCTAATGGTGTCAATTTAAAACCAATTGCAGAGTACTTATTAGGATTAAAGAAATATCTTTTAGATTATTCTTTAATTGATGAAAGAAGACATGTTGAAGTAAAATTATGGGAAGAATATTTGATTTATTCTAATGTTTTAGGTATTACTAATAAAATATATAAAGAATTCAAAACCGTCTATCCAGATTATAATAAGATTGGACCTTTATCATTTTTAGATATTACAATTTTACCTTTTAAAGCCATGATAGTATATCTTTTTTTATTAATTCCATTTGGATTAGCAATACCTGTCTCAGTTATAATAACTTTAATCTACTATATTTTTCATCCCTAAATCAACAAATGCAAGCTTTCGAAGCTTTTCCATCTTTAAATACATTGACAATTATATATTACTATGATATTTTATCTATGAGGCTAAAGTAGTTCCTATGTCTTGATAATTACTACTCGCCTCTTTTTTTATTATTTATGAAAGGATTTTTAGATATGAATAATAAAGATATAGCAATTATGAAATTATTTAAAGCTTATATATTAAAGGATTCAAAGAATAAAGATTCACTTTCATTTAGCCAAAAAGCTTTAAATAAAGGTATTTTAGTAGAGACAAAATGTCCTGATGAGATTATAGATTTGGCTTGCAAAACTTGGGGCAAAGATGGATTATTATTAAATCAAACATTTCATAAATCATTGGGCACCGTTATAAATTCATCTATTGAGAATTTATTCTATCAACAAGTTTTACATTATTTTACAACATATAGCCTTG
>Ga0247611_10007251_pt1 | contig 13963 bp, 14 predicted proteins | sample 177DNAGHGhighgp2_FD_192422 | JGI IMG/M metagenome (GOLD analysis project Ga0247611, IMG submission 192422) | Sheep rumen microbial communities from Palmerston North, Manawatu-Wanganui, New Zealand - 1770 DNA GHGhigh gp2 | ecosystem: Host-associated > Mammals > Digestive system > Stomach > Rumen...
TCTCTTCAGAGAGCCTCGTAATGATGACGGTCTTAACGCCGCCGTCTAAGAGCGACTTCGTGATCATGTCGATCTGTTCGGGCGTCTTTCCTTCGCCGAAGATGACTTCGGGAACACCCTGTCTTATGCCTCTGTGAAGGTCGGGTTTTGCAAAGCCCAGGTCAACGAACGGCTTCATCTTAAGCTGAAGTTCAGCCTCTTCGGGTGTCATTTCGCCGTTTGCGACCTTATCCAGGATCTCTCTTGCTTCCATTATCAGTCCTCATCAGCGGAGCCCAAAACCTCGTTCATGCTCCCCGTTCTGTATCCGTCCATATCCATTGTTACATATTTGAAGCCCAAACGCTTGAGTTCCGACGATATTTCTTTGCGGGAACGTTCGTAAGCGAGCAGTCCTATGTCCTCGGGAGCCGTTTCTATCCTTGCGAGATCTCCGTGCACCCTGACACGTATGCCTTCAAATCCGAGTTCTTTTATGAACTTCTCGGCGGCTGCCACACGCGAAAGCCCTTCTGCGGTTATCTTTTCGCCGTATGCAAATCTCGATGCGAGGCACGCTGCGGACGGATGGTCCCAGGTCTCAAGACCTGCTTCTTTCGAGAGGGTGCGGATGTCGTTCTTGGTAAGACCGGAATCTTTGAGCGGACTTGCAATGCCGAGCTCCTGAAGAGCGCGCATGCCGGGCCTGTAATCGCCCTGGTCGTCAACGTTGCTCCCGTCGGCGACGGTATAACCTTCTGCCGCCTCACTGACGGCCGTGAATATCTTTTTCTTGCAGTGGTAGCACCTGTCGGGCGGATTGTCCGCGAAAGCCTCAACGGCGAAAACATCAAAGTCCAGAACCGTCTGTCTTGCACCGATCTTTTCGCAAAATTCACGCGTCCATTCGAACTCCTCCGTTGTAATTACCTGAGACTTCACGGTAACGGCGATGCAGTCATCGCCCAGCACTTCGTGAGCTTTATAAAGAAGGTATGTCGAATCGACGCCGCCCGAAAAAGCGACCGCCAGTTTCCCGGCGGTCCTGATACGCTCTGCGAGCGCTTTTTCCTTATTTCTGATGTCCTCAGCGATATCCATCACTTAGCGGCGAGCATAGCCCTGACCTTGCCCTCGGGATCCTTAACGAGAAGGACTACGAGCCAGATCACGATGCCCAAAGCGACTACGGAAAGTCCGAGATAAGCGTCGTTGATCATGTCAGCGGGTGCCTGCTCGAAAAACTCCGCGCCGAGTTCAATATACTCTACGACCGCGTCAACGAGCCACATAAGGCTTGCGCCCCAATACATGAGGGCGAGCGTGCCGAGCTTTCTGTCAGTCTTGGAATTGTACCAGAGGATTGTTGATATAGCTGCTGCAAAAACAGTGATAAGAAGTGTCATGGCCCTTATCCTCCTTATGCCTTGGCCTGGGTCTTTGCCACAGCAGGTGCTTTCTTCTTTGAGATCGCCTGAGACACGAGCACCATTACCACCCACGCCACGGTAACAAGGATAGCCATCGCGACTCCGCTCGTGCCCATCTCATGGAGCATCTCTGCAGCATCTGCGGGATCTGCAGCTGCAGTGAGGAACGGGAACCACGGTGTAACCTCACCGTGCCATACGTGCTCGAAAGCAAGGAGAGCGGAACCTCCCCAGAGCATATTGTTAAGCCAGTTCATCTTCTTGATGAAGATGTTGTCAGAACCTTTCTTGTCAGCAACATGCTTGACAACCGTTGTTACGATAGCTTCAGTAGTAGGTACCAGAAAACATGCCATAGGGATATCTCCTTTATCTTTTTATCGATGTGATAATTCTAACATAGCAGCGTGATCGGTATATATCACTTAAGTGAAGGATATTATTCCTTTTTTGTCTTATTGGCCTTTTCGAAATTGTCGATGTGATCACAGATGGCATTAAACGTCTCATCGCTTATGTCGTGCTCTATCCTGCACGCATCGTCCTCCGCAATGTCGGGAGATACTCCGAGTGAAACAAAAAAGCTGGTGAGTTTCTTATGACGCGTATAGATCTTGTCGGCGATGGCCATGCCCTTTCCGGTCACTGTGATGAGACCGGATCTGTCCATCTCGATGTAACCGTCCTCGCGCAGACGCTTCATCGCGTTGCTGACACTGGGCTTTGTGACACCTAAGAACCCGGAGATGTCGATCGAACGGACATAACCGTTCTTCTCTTTGAGAATGATCATGGACTCGAGATAATCTTCTGCGGATTTGCCGATATCAACATTGTCTTTCATGCTCAACACTCCAAATCAGTGATCTGCGTCACGATTAATACTACACAATTCCGGCGGCACATACAACAGAACTGAGAGACCTGATCCTGCGGCTTTCCGACCGCCGTAAACATACAATAACGCATGTGACAATTATAGCCGGATTAGTGACACACTTAAGTCCGTGATTTGTTATCATTTAAACATCGAAGAAAGGATGAGACTGATATGGAACTTATCGAGAACAGGACATTCGACGAAGAGCGCGCCCTATACGGGAGCTCTGATGTCACGGTCAGACACTGCCGCTTCGACGGTCCCGCTGACGGCGAGAGCGCCCTTAAGGAAAGCTCGGGCGTCACCGTGGACGGTTCGTATTTCAACCTCAGATATCCATTCTGGCACGTAGACGGCCTCACCATTACCTCTTCCGAGATGACGGATAAATGCCGCGCCGCGATATGGTATTCCAAAGACATAAAGATAACGGACACGAAGCTCCACGGCATCAAGGCTCTGCGCGAATGCGCGGATGTCGTGATCAGCGGTTCGTCCATTATATCGCCCGAGTTCGGTTGGTCGGTAAAGGGCCTTAAGATGACAGATACCACGGCCGAATCTGAGTATTTCCTGATGAGGTCGTCGGACATTGTTTTCGAGAACGTGAAGCTCACAGGCAAGTATTCTTTCCAGTATGTCGAAAATGTCACCATCAGCAACTGCGAACTGAATACCAAGGATGCCTTCTGGCACGCAAAGAACGTGACCGTCAAAGACAGCGTTGTCAACGGCGAATATCTTGGGTGGTATTCCGAGAACCTGACGTTCATAAACTGCAAAATAAAGGGTACTCAGCCTCTCTGCTACTGCAAAGAACTGACACTGATAAACTGCGCGATGGAAGACTGCGACCTGGCTTTCGAGAGATCACAGGTGGATGCCACCATAACAACACCCGTGATCAGCATAAAGAACCCTTTGTCAGGGCACATCTCAGTCCCTGAAGTCGGCGAGGTCATAAGGGATATTCCGGGTGCCGACGGCGAGATCGTCATAGGCTGAGGAAAGTTTCACACTGATCTTTTTCGAAAACCAGACGGGGCCGGAACCGTCATTCCTTCATGACGACATTGACGTAATTGAAAGGTATCTCAATGCCTTCCTTGGCGAAGATATCGTTGACTCTCATGTTGATGTCGCTCATGACCGTTTCCGTCGAGACGGTAGGCTGATAGTAGACTGTCGTTGCAAGTACCAGACTGCTGTCGGCATATGAGATGAAGTAAACCGGGCCGTAATTCTCGCCCTTCCAGGCGGGCACTGTGAGCTCTGAATTCATGACCGCATACTTGACGGCATTCATGGCCTTCTCCACGTCAGTGCCGTATGCGATGTTGAACTTCATGTGTACGGAGCGGATCTTTGTGTTGTGGCTCATGTTGGTTATAAGGCTGGAATTTATCTTGCTGTTCGGAACGATGACGTCGATCGTGTCGATGGTCCTGATGATGACATGCCTGGGCGTGATGTCCATGACGATGCCCCTGATCCCGCAGTCGAGTTCGATCCTGTCGCCGATCTCAAAGGGCTTGTTGAAGCTGATGGCGATGCCGCTGAAAAGGTCGCCCAGAACAGGCTGGGCTGCGAGACCTGCGACCGCACCGATTATCGCGGTTCCCTGGAACAAGACCTTGCCGATCTCGGTCGTTGCTGTGGAGCTTACGAGGACCCAGATGATGCCTGCCAGCACTATGATCGTCCTGATGATGTTCTGGGTGAAGCGGATCTGGATGTTCTTCTTGTCCTTGAGCTTCTTCTTTACAAACCTGTTGTAGACAGCAAGCACAACCGTCATCGTAACTGCGGCGATGGCGGCGTAGATCAGGAATTCAAGAACCTGTCCCAATACAGTCGTGGTGTCTAAAAGAGAACCAAAATCGTAATCCGGGAATTCGCGTTCAAACATTAAAGGACCTCACATATGGCATGGTTAAGAAACCTTGATTCAAATAGTATATCAAAAATGGCGTAATTTGACTCAGGGTGTATAATCATTGCGATTTTATATAAGAAAGAAGGAAATCTTATGAAGAATAAGATTATTGCAGCCGCACTTTCGGCCGTCATCTCACTGGGTCTGATGGCAGGATGTGCATCAAAGAAGGACGACACGGTCGTCAGAGTCGGATCCCTCAAGGGACCTACGACAATAGGTATCGTTAACCTCATGGACAAGGCGTCCAAGGGTGAGGCAAAGGGCAAGTATGATTTTGCCATGTCCGCCGCACCCGATGAGATCACGGCGAAAATAGTATCGGGCGACCTCGACATTGCTCTGGTTCCCGCAAACCTCGCGTCCGTCCTCTACAACAAGACACAGGGCGGAGTCACCGCGATAGACATCAACACGTTGGGCGTTCTCTACTGCGTAACGGGCGACAGTTCCATCACATCCGTAAAGGATCTCGCGGGAAAGAAAGTCATCACTACAGGCCAGGGCGCCACACCCGAATACTCTCTGAGATATCTCCTCGACCAGAACGGCGTGACCGACTGCGAGATCGAGTTTAAGTCAGAGTCAACGGAAGTTGCCGCTGTACTTACCGAAGATCCCATGCAGATCGCAGTCCTTCCCCAGCCTTTCGTAACTGTGGCATGCGCTCAGAATGAAGCCATCGCCCCTGTTTTCGCGCTCGAAGACGAATGGCAGACACTGACGAACGGCCTCGGAATGGTAACGGGCGTCACGATCGTAAGGAACGATTTCCTTAAAGATCACAAGGAAGCCGTAAAGACCTTCATCGAAGAGCACGGCGAAAGCGTCGTTGCCGCAAATTCCGATCTCGACAAGACGGCATCCCTCGTCGTTGCAAGCGAGATCATCGGCAAGGAGCCCATCGCAAAGAAAGCCATCCCCCTCTGCAACGTCGTATGCATGACGGGCGACAGCGTTAAGAACAACCTCGCCGCTTACCTTGAGGTCCTCTACAATTACGATCCCAAGTCCGTAGGCGGAAATCTCCCCGGAGAGGATTTCTACTTTAAAGGCTGATAAATGAAGACCAAAAAGTATATCAGGACAACTTTGATCGTTTTGATCTGGCTCGCCCTTTGGCAGGTCCTTGCCGTTGTTGTAAACAACAGCATCCTCCTTTCGGGTCCCGTAGACACGGTCAAAGCCCTGATTACTTTAGGGTCCGATCCCGCCTTTTACATCTCGGTCGGCAAGACCGCAGGAAAGATCCTTCTGGGCTTCCTTATAGGAATGCTCCTGGGATCGGTCCTCCCGGTCCTGTCCTGCAGGTTCAGTCTCGTGAAAGACTTCCTGTCCCCCTTTGTATCGGTGATCAAGTCCATCCCCGTCGTGAGCTTCATCATCATCGCCCTTATCTGGGCCGGAAGCTCCAACGTCACGATAATCGTATCGTCGATAATCTCATTTCCTATCTTCTATAAGAACATATTAGAAGGCCTTTTCGCGACCGATTCCAAGATGATCGAGCTCGCAAAGGTCTACCGGATGAAGACCTCAAAGAAGATCAGATATATCTACCTGCCCTCGCTCAGCCCCCACATAAAGAGTGCCATATCTCTCGCGATCGGCATGGCTTTCAGGGGCGGCATCACGGCCGAAGTCGTCGGCCAGCCCATAAGGTCGATTGGTAACGGACTATACAGGGCAAAGATCAATCTCGCGACTTCAGAGATGCTCGCGTGGACCCTTGTCGCCGTCCTCTCGGCATTCCTCATCGAGAAGCTCATCTCGTTCATCGTAAAGAAGGTGCTCAAATGATCGAACTTAAGAATGTAAGCAAATCATTTGACGGCAAGAAGGTGCTCGATTCTTTCAGCGCCGTTTTCGACAAGGGAAGCTATCTTCTCAAAGGCCCCTCGGGCATCGGCAAGACAACATGCATCCGCCTGATCTTAGGACTCATAGAGCCTGATGCGGGCGAAGTCAATATCCCCGGCGGAACGCGCTTTGCAGTCTGTTTCCAGGAAAACCGCCTTTTCGAAAAAGAGACTGTCCTGACAAACGTCACCGCCGTAAACGAAAATGTCTCCGAAAGCGAAGCCGTATCCGCGATAGAAGAGCTCCTCCCTTCAGACGCTGTCCAAAAGAAGGCAGGCGACCTCTCTGGCGGCATGAAGCGCCGGCTCGCGGTCATCAGGGCAATGCTCCACGATTCTGACTGCGTCATTCTGGACGAACCCTTCACCGGGCTCGATGACGAAGCGCGCACGAAAACTATCGCCTTCATAAAGGAACGATTAAACGGCCGTCTCCTGATCGTCACGAGCCACGACGAAAGAGGTCTGACTGATCTTCAGGTTGTTACGGTGGAGGATGAGAAGCAGTTCTATTCTCAGCCCGCGGACTTCTCCGTGAGCTTATCAACGTCTGTCGCGTAGCACCATCTTCCGCCTGTCAGATTTCCAAAGAAATACTTGCTCGAAGCGGACTCGCACATGATATAGAGCTTGCCGTCGACAAAGATTATCTCCTCTGCCATCGGCGGCGCCTCAAATTCATAGACCTGTGTGGTACTGTCGAGCGTATATACGGGGATCCCACCGTCTTCAACACCAAATACACCGGTTTGCTCAGTGCCCTCAACATCGTAGCAGCGGATGCTCGACTGCGCGGTGCCGTAGGACTGGGATATCCAGAGCTTTCCGTCATAAACAGCCATGCCCTGGACCAGTCCGGGCAGAGAATATGCCATGAAAGGCGTGGTCTCTACGCCGCATACAGAGTCTTCCGCACCGGTATCTGTGAGGCGGTAGCATAAAGCGACCGCGTGATTCTCTTCTCCGGAAGGACCGGTGAAGAAATGTGATTCGGGAGTCAGGTAGTTAGGTACCCTGTAGAACTCGCCTATTATCATGCGGTCTTCGGCAAAGCAGATCCATGCGACGTTTACCTTTTCGTCTCCGAACTTCGTTGAAAACTCGCCGGCACGCTTAACGGTCTCGCCGTCTTTTCCGGACAGTACGTCGGATAATCTGTAGATATAGATGCTCGCATCCTCATCGCCTGCGACGAACAGGTAATCGCCGTGAGCGGCAAGACCGCCCGCGTGGGGTCTTACACCGTTGCCTTCTGCATCGCCCATGACAACGTAGCCCAGATTCTTTCCCGTATCGTGATCGACGCGGTAGATGCGCGATGGTGAACCGTCCTTCTGGTAACCTCCGACAAGGTCGATGCCTTCGGAAGCGACATAATCAAGTCCCTGCGGCACCATGTTTTCGGAAAGGCCGGGGATCTTGAATGCCTTGTCGGAAGCCCAGTAATACTCGAGGACGGGGATCCTGAAGAACAGCCTTGCACCGACAAAAACGGCAGTCACGAGGATGAGCAGTATCAGCAGGATACGGCTGACGATCTTCTGGCCTTTCGAATATGTTCTCGGTTTGGAGCTGAATAACTTCATGGATCAATACCAGTCCTTGTGTCTCTTGATATAGATAACCTTCATGATCTGCGCGAAAACCATGTAGACAACCATGAGGATCGCGAGCCAGAGCATGTAGTTTAAAGGCATCGTCGGGAGGTCGAAAAGCGTGGATAATCCGGTAAAACCGATTATCAGCGTAACCGCAATAACCGCGAGTGTCGACAGAGTCAGCTGGACAGACGCCCTGTCGCCGATGAACGGGAGCTTGGGTGTTCTAATCGTGTGGATTACCATCGTCTGTGAGATGACGCCGAACATGAACCAGCCGCACTGGAAGTAGCCGGCCATATCAGGGTTGTTGTATCCGAATACGAACCACAGTACAAGGAAGCACAAAACGTCCAGAACGGTACTCAAAAGTCCGAACGATACCATGAAGCCCTTGATGCCTCCGAGGTCCCATTTCTTGGGCTTCTCGATGTACTTGGATTCAACGTGGTCGAAAGGCATACCGAGCTGTGCGAAGTCATTTAAGAGGTTCTGCACGAGGATATGCACGGGAAGCATAGGAAGGAACGGCAGGAAGATGCTCGCGATAAGTACCGAGAACATGTTACCGAAGTTGCCTGAAACGGACATCTTCAGATACTTGGACATGTTCGCGAACGTGGAACGGCCTTCTACAACGCCTTCGTCCAATACCATGAGATCTTTTTCGAGGAGGATGATATCAGCAACCTCTTTCGCGATATCAACTGCGTTGTCAACGGAGATACCGATGTCAGCCTGCTTTAAGGGCAAGCTGTCATTGATGCCGTCACCCATGTAGCCTACGGTGTGGCCGTTAGCCTGGAACATCTTAACTACACGCTGCTTCTGGTAAGGCGAGAGCTTGGAAAAGATGTCGCACTTCTCGCATGCTTCCTTTAACTCGTCGTCGGTCATTGCTTCGATCTTGGCGCCTGTAAGTGACATCTCAGTGGAGAAGCCGAGTCTGCCGCAGATGTTGATGGCAACGCCTTCGGAGTCACCTGTAAGAACTATCGTACGTACGCCGTTCTTTCTCAGAGCGTTGATAGCTTCGCCTGCAGATTCCTTCGGCGGATCTAAGAATCCGACGAATCCGATGAGCACCATCTCGCTCTCGTCCTGAACGCCGAAGACATCGACGCCGTGAACGTTATTCTTCTGGGCAACCGCGATAACACGAATACCTTCGAGGTTGTTTTCTTCGGCGATCTTTTTCGCATTCGCGATAAGATCATCAGTTATTTCCTTAACTTCGCCGTCGATCTCGATATATGAGCAGATAGAAAGGATCTCTTCGACCGCACCCTTTGTGATGAGCTGGCGCTTGCCGTTCTTATCCTTGAGCACGACGCTCATGCGGCGGCGCGAGAAGTCGAACGGGATCTCGTCTTCTCTTACGTAAGCTTCCTTAAGGTAGCCTAAGTCTTCCTTTTCTGCGCGGCTGATGATGGCAACGTCCATGAGGTTCTTAAGACCTGTCTGGAAGTAGCTGTTGAGGAATGCGTGTCTTAAGATACGCTTATCCTCACGGCCAAGAACGTCCATGTATTTCTCGAGGATGATCTCGTCCTGTGTGAGCGTACCTGTCTTATCTGTACAGAAGACATCCATCTCGCCGAATGTCTGGATGGCGCCAAGACGCTTAACGATAGTCTTCTTGCGGGACATGTTTATAGCGCCCCTTGCCAAAGAAGAGTTCATGATGACAGGCAGCATCTCCGGCATGATTCCTACTGCGATCGTGATGCCGAACATGAGGGATTCGAGCCATCCGCCCTTGCCCTTGGTGATGAAGTTGGCAATGAAGATGACCGGAACCGTGATCAGCATGAAGCGGATAAGGAGCTTGCTTACGGAATCGAGGTTCTTCTCGAACGCGCTCTTCTCCTCATAAGTGTTGAGGCTCTTTGCCATGCTGCCGAAATATGTGTCCTCACCGGTCGTAAGAATGATCGCCTTAGCACTTCCCGATACGATGTTGGATCCCATGAATCCGATATTTGCGAGGTCTGTTACGCCGACATTTGTCTCAGATGTCGTGAACTTCTCTACAGGATTCGATTCGCCCGTGAGCTGTGACTGGTCGATGAAGAGGTCCTTCGTCTCGATGAATCTTACATCGCCGGGGATCATGTCTCCTGAAGCGAGCTTAACGATATCGCCCGGAACTAACTCTTCGATATCAACCTCGATCTCGACATCGTTACGGATGACATCGAGCTTGGTGGTGATCATGCCCTGCAGCTTCTTGGCTGCATTGTTGGATTTCTCTTCCTGAATAAATGAGATAGTTGCGGAAATAATGATTACAGCAACAAGCATTATGAATGTTGCGAATGACGGCTCTTCAGCGAGCACAACGTCGGTCACGAATGTGATCATCGCAACTACGAGGAGCACGATGTTGAACGGATTTATGATCGCATCCTTAATACGTACGGCAAGGTTCTTCTCTTTGCCGAAATCAATGATGTTCCTTCCGTACTCTTCAAGACGGTCTGCCGCCTGAACAGGATCAAGGCCGTATTCGTCAACCTCATACTTCCCGAAAAGCGCCTTCTGCTCCATTGCACTTAATTCAAGCAGTGTCTTCTCGACTTCATTGCGGTGTTCTGTGTTCTCTTTTCTCTTCATTTTCGCCCCCTTAAATTTTTCCTTTAAAATTCACTCGGTCAAAATTATATAAAAAAGAAAAGCCCGTAACAACACAAAGAGCCTGTTCACTTTAAAATGTGTTAGCAGTTTTTTATATAGAGTTGTAACTCTATATTTTCATGCCAAACTTTATGTTTGCCAAAATCTCTCACGCTAAGAGGACAATCGGTGTGAGAATTGGACACAACCTGTTTTGAAGTGAACCCCCGAAGCTCTGTTCAACTTCTAGGGTTCACATCATTTTCGAGCGTTTTTGTAATTGAAAAAGATGTTGTACTGACGATATTTGGAAGGAGCCAAAAACACATGACGGTTGAGCCAGTTGCGGACAAACTATGTGCGCACCTTATCAGGTGATCCACGAGCTTAGATAGCAAGGCTCTCGACGAAACCATTAGCCTGTCGGTAACCAATCCACGAATAACAGAGTGGCTACTTGTCGGAGACTGTTATATTGGCTCTTTCCAAATGTTGTTAGATGAAAGGTATTGATATGAAGAAAAAACACTACTTGACGAAGGTCATTTCATAACAGTTCGTTAAAATCACAACATGATAATCAATATATGGGGCGCTAAAAAGTATTAAAATACTACTACTTGAATGATATTCCAAAAATAATGCATCTTTTAACGACGGAAATGACATCATGTCACCGTCTGTAAAAGCAGGCCCTGAGATTGGTTCAGTCTTGAATGAGGTGTTTGAGCATTACATTGAGAAAAATGCCTGAATACAAGGCTTTCTTTACTTTCTAAAGCCGTAAATCATCTCATCAAAATCAATTTAATTCTTAGTAACATATTGTTCAAACCACACTCACAATTTCAATATCTTAGTGATTGAAATGCCAAAAAAAAAACTCCTATAATTTAAATATCAGCAAGTAAAGCATGATAAAAAGGGAGTGTGATTTATATGAAAAAAGAGAAACAGCAAGGGAGGCTTTACTCTAGTTAAGATTGTTCTTGTAGTGGCTTGAAGGATACTCCAAAATGGTGCATCGTTCAATTCTCTATCAGGTAGCCTGTGAAAAATATGACAATGAGAAGTATAGTAAACGGTAAACCATCGGTACCTCGAATATTAGTTGCCAGAATGCGAGAATTAGTGTGGAAAGTGTGAAAAGTGTGCACACTATCCACACTTTTCACACCAGGAGGCATTTATGGGAATGCGAGAGGAAACCCGAAGGATCAGACTTCAGGAATGGAGCCGAATAATCCAAGATCGAATAGAAAGCGGTCTGACAATCGAGAAGTATTGCAGTGAACACAATATCAGCCGTGATGCATATATGTATTGGCTCAGGCAGTTAAGGGCTGCAGAAATAGTACATAAGGAAGGCTTATTTACAGAATTAGTTGTATCTGATATTCCGCAGACAACGATTGTGACTACCTCAGTTCCGATAACCATAACAGTCGGTAAAGGAACGATAACCGTGCAGGATAAGGAATCTCTCAAGATGGTTATGGAGGTCCTTATAAGTGCTCAATAACGCTACTGGATTCAAGCATATCTACATAGCTACCGGTTATACTGATCTGCGTAAAAGCATAGATGGACTTGCAATGCTTATCAGTACAGAGTTCAAACTGAACCCGTACGATGAAGGCAGCATATTCCTCTTCTGCGGTAAAAGGAACGACAGAATAAAAGCATTGGTGTTTGAAGGTGATGGCTTTCTTCTTATGTACAAACGATTGGCCGATGGTAAATACAAGTGGCCCAGAACAGGCGAAGAGGTCAGGAATATAACTGAGCAACAGTATCGATGGCTTATGGAAGGACTGACGATCGAACAGAAAAAAGCAATAGAAAAAGTCACTCCGGAACGCATATAAAAGTTATGTTACAAATACCCTAACCCCCTTGAAAACATTAGGTTTCCAAGGGGTTTATTGGTATAATTTAAGCATGAAGAAAAACACTCTTACCGAAGCTGAATTAAAAAAGATTTCAAAAGATGCATTGGTTGTAATGTATCTCAGTTTAGCAGAACAAATGGAGCAGCTTCAGGTCAAGATAGATGCTCTTCAGGAGAACATGAACGTCTTGGTTCAGCAGAGATTCGGTCGTAAGACAGAACAGACATCCCAGATCACAGGACAACTTGCAATAAACAGTCTCGGAGAAATAGTAGAGATCCTTAATGAAGCAGAACAACTTACTGAGGACGGTCTTCCCGAAGAACCGACAGCGGATAAAGTGCTTCCTGCAAGTAAGAAACGCAAAGGCAAGAAGGCTGAAGATATCAGCAAGCTTGAAGAATCAACCCCTACCAAGCACATTATCCCCGAATATATACTGAACCAGATGTTCCCTAACGGATATAAGGAATTGCCGCCTGTTGAAACTGTACATGTCGAATATCAGCGTGCAAGATATCTTAAGCACAGAGATATTATCTGTGTATATGCCGGCAAAGATGCTAACGGGGACGATGTTATCGTTAAAGCAGACGGAGAAAAGAATCTTCTGAGAAACAGTATCCTTACGCCGTCCTTATTTGGATCAGTGTTTGAAGCAAAGTATGTAAATGCACAGCCAATAAACAGAATAGCAGAGACACTGGCTTTCAACGATGTGAATATCTCAAAGCAGGTAATGGCCGGCTGGTGCATAAAGATAGCCGAACGTTATCTTGTGCAGGTATATAACGAGATGCATAAGCAGATACTCAAGAGTAAGCTTATACACTGTGATGAGACCCCGTTCAAGGTAACCAATGACGGACGGGACGGCAATTCCAAGAGTTATATGTGGGTATACCACACAGACCGGCAATATGGATCTCCGCCAATATACCTATATGAATATCAGCCTACGAGAAAGACCGAAAACCCCAGAGAATTCCTAAAAGGCTACAACGGCATACTTCTGACAGACGGATATCAGGTATACCACACCTTAAAGAAAGAAAACCCGGACAAACTGACAGTTGCCGGGTGTTGGGTACATGCAAAAAGAAAATATGCAGAGATTATTAAAGCCGTCGGAGAAAAGAAGGCTGTAGGTACTATTGCATATGAAGGCAACCAGAAGATTGCTGCGATTACGTATGTTAACAACATGGTCAAGGGCAAATCAGGCAAAGTGGTCCTTGACCACAGACAGTCAGTTGTTAAGCCACTTGTAGACGATTACTTTGACTGGGTCAAGAAAACACTTGATATGACAGTTCTGGACAAAGCGAGCAAGACGTACAAGGCATTAACCTATTCTCTGCACCAGGAAGACTATCTGAGAGAATTCTTGAGCAATCCGATTATCCCAATGGACAACAACGATGCCGAGAGAAGCATCAGATCTTTCTGTGTCGGGAAACACAACTGGAAGTTCTGCGATACCAAGAACGGAGCCAGGAGCAGCGGAATTCTGTACAGCATAGCTGAGACAGCAAAATCCAACAACCTGAAACCTGCTGAATACATGCAGTATCTTTTGGAACAGATCCTGCTCCACGATGAGGATGCACCGAGCACTTATCTTCCATTACTAATGCCGTGGTCTGAAGATCTGCCGGACAGCTGCAGAAACACAATTAAATCCTGAATGCAAAATGCCGAGCGGTCCGCTCGGCGTAAATATTGCAAGGTACCAATGGTTTACCGTTTACAATTTATCTTCAACCTCAATAA
>Ga0247611_10007252_pt1 | contig 13962 bp, 8 predicted proteins | sample 177DNAGHGhighgp2_FD_192422 | JGI IMG/M metagenome (GOLD analysis project Ga0247611, IMG submission 192422) | Sheep rumen microbial communities from Palmerston North, Manawatu-Wanganui, New Zealand - 1770 DNA GHGhigh gp2 | ecosystem: Host-associated > Mammals > Digestive system > Stomach > Rumen ...
TTCATTTCCGGACGCGTCTATGACCAAATCCGCATGACGGTGGCCTATTCGAACCTGAACGTCAAGATCGGCGCCTCGCACTCCGGCATCACCGTCGGCGAGGACGGCGCCACCCACCAGATGATGGAGGATCTCGGACTGATGAAGATGCTCCCCAACATGGTGGTTCTCAGTCCCTGCGACTATAACCAGACCAAGATGGCGACCATCGCGGCGGCCGAGTACAACGGTCCCGTCTATATCCGTTTCGGACGCCCGGCCGTGCCCAACTTCACGGAGGAGAACAAGCCGTTCGTCATCGGAAAGGCGGAAATCATGCGCGAAGGCGCGGACGTGACCCTTTTCGCCACGGGGCACCTGGTGTTCCCGGCGCTGCAGGCTGCTGACCTGCTGGCCGAACAGGGCATCTCCGCCGAGGTCATCGACATCGCCACCATCAAGCCGTTGGACGTGGAAACCGTTCTGAACAGCGTACGCAAGACCGGCTGCGCCGTCACCGCCGAGGAACATTTCCTCAACGGCGGCATGGGCGACTCCGTCTGCCAGTGCCTGAGCCGCAACCACCCCGTCCCCGTGGAGATGATCGGCGTGGACGACCACTTCGGCGAAAGCGGCACTCCCGACGAGCTGATGGCACATTTCGGCCTGGACAAAGAACACATCGTGGAAGCCTGCAAAAAAGCTGTAAGTCGTAAATAACCTAAAATCACTACAATGCCGGAAATCACCGACGAATTCATCCTGTCGCTCTTCAGTAATAACAAGACCCGGGAGAAAGCCTTCGAGATGCTGTTGAAGAAGTATCAGAAGCACATCTATTACAACGCGCGCCGCATCGTGACTATCCACGATGACGCGGACGACGTGACCCAGAACGTGTGCATCAAAATCTGGAAAAACCTCGACAAATTCAGAGGCGATTCGAGTTTAAAAACTTGGATAACAAGAATTTGCGTTAACGAGGCTCTAACCTTCATCGAGAAGAAGAAGCGTCTTCTGAACTTGGACGACGACACCTACAACGATTTTCTCCTGAAGACGCACGATGACTTCAGCACTGTCACGCCGGGACAGATCGAGCAGTTCATGCAGGAGGAAATCGCCAAGCTGCCGCCGAAACAACGCGCCGTGTTCACCATGCGCTACTACGACGAGACCCCATACGCCGAGATGTCCAAAATCTTCGACACGTCCGAAAGCGCATTGAAGGCGTCGTACCATTTCGCCGCAGAGAAAATCAAAAAAAATATTTCCGAGCGTTTAACCTTTTAGACATCGCGTAGTCATAGGACTATAATTTTTTTAGCGTTATGTTCGATTTAGATAATATAGACAAGACTGAACATTATCAGATTCCTGATAATTATTTCGAAGAGTTGCCTGGCAGAGTTATGGAAAACATTAAGCGTCAGCAACATAAGAAAAGAACCATTATTTCTTCCGCCGTCGCAGCAGTGGCTGTGTTAGCCATTGCCGTCGGTGTTTTCTTCACCGTCAACGCCCCCGGGAACGACAAGGAGATCACCCAGACACAACAGCTGGCGACCACTGTCGCGGAGGAAGAGGCGCTGGAAACCGTCGCCTCCGACTACTACAGCGAGGAGTTGGCAATGATGGATTACTATCAATATGTAGAATACTAATCAAAAAGAAAGCATATCATGAGAAAACTTTGGATGACATTGATCATGGTGGCGATGGGCGCCGTAACGGTACTTTTCGCCCAAGGGACGAGCAGCAGTGCTATCATCAAGGAACGCGTCACATACATGCAGGAACATGTCGCCTTGACCGGCAAGGAGACCCAGACTTTCTGGAAGGTGTATGAGGAATTCCTGGTTGCGGAGATGAAAGCGATGGACACCTACCGCAAGAATCTGGAAAAGCAAGGCATCAAATTAGGAGCGTCTGGCACCAACAAGGAGATCATCGACAAGCTGACCGACCAGCAGCTCACCTACCTTCAGGACCAGAAGTTCGAATTGCGCAAAAACCTGCTCAATCTCGAAACCACGTACCACAAGAAATTCAAAGCGATTTTGAGCCCGCACCACCTGCAAGACCTCTACAACAAGGAGTACGAGTTCAAGAGATACTTGACAACCAAGAAAAAAGAGGCGAAAAACGAGCCGTCAGGCCCCGTGAACGCCGGAAAGAAAAAACGTTAAAAAAGAAAGTGCCGAAAGGCACTTTTTTTGTATCTTTGCCCCTCGTAAAATCAAGCCATAATGAAAGACTACGAATTTTTGAAAATAGGATCCGCGGAATCCATTTGCACCTTGACCATTTCCGCGCCAAAGTCACTCAACGCATTAAACTCCAGCATCTTGAAAGAGATGGACGATTTCCTGTCGAACCTTGACCCCGACATCCGTGTGCTGATCATCACCGGCGACGGGGAGAAGTCGTTCGTGGCGGGCGCGGACATTTCGGAGATGCAACCGCTCGGTCCGGAGGAGGGAGAGCATTTCGGGGCTTTCGGAGCCAGCGTGTTCCGTAAAATCGAAACATTGCCGATACCCGTCGTCGCGGCGGTGAACGGCTTCGCCCTCGGCGGCGGCTGCGAGCTGGCTCTCGCGTGCGACATACGTCTCGCCTCCAACCGCGCCAAATTCGGCCAGCCGGAAGTCGGTCTCGGCATCATCCCGGGTTTCTCGGGCACCTACCGTTTAGCCAAAATCGCCGGCATGGGCGTCGCGAAAGAGCTGATCTTCAGCGGCCGCGCCATCAAGGCCGACGAAGCTCTGCGCATCGGGTTGGTCAACGCCGTCTATGAGCCGGAGCAGCTGATGGAAGAAGCCGTCAAGCTCGCCCAGCGCATCGCCAAGAACGCGCCGATCGCCGTGCGCTACGCCAAAGAGTGCATCAACGCGGAATACGACCTGCCCGCCGACGAGGCCATCGCCTTCGAAAGCCGCATGTTCGGCAAATGCTTCGCCACCAAGGACCAGAAGGCCGGCATGACCGCCTTCCTCACCAAGACGGAAGCGCAATTCACAAACGAATAAACATCTATCAATCAATAATTTAAATTCACTATTATGAAAATTTGCGTTATAGGTACAGGTACTATGGCCAAAGGTATCGTCAAGGCATTTGCCGCCAAGATGCCCGTGGTCATGAAGAGCCGGACCCAGGCCAGCCTCGACAAGGCGATGGGTTCCATTTCAAAGTCTTACGCCAAGCTCGTGGAGAAGGGCAAAATCACGGAAGAGGCGATGAACGCCATCCTCGGCAACATCACCACCACCACCGACTACGCTACCTTCGCGGACGCAGACCTCGTGATCGAGGCCGCTGTGGAGGACATGCAGCTCAAGAAGGACGTCTTCATGGAGCTCGACAAGATCTGCAAGCCGGAGACGATTTTCGCCACCAACTCTTCTTCCTTGTCCATCACGGAGATTGCGGCCTGCACGAGCCGTCCGACGCAGTTCATCGGCTGCCACTTCTTCAACCCCGCCGACCGCATGGCGTTGGTGGAGGTCATCAAGGGTCAGCTCACCTCTGATGAGACCGCCAAGTGCATTGTCGATCTGACCACGGAAATCGGCAAGACCCCGGTGCCCGTGAACGAAGCTCCCGGCTTTGTCGTCAACCGCATTCTGATCCCGATGATCAACGAGGCGGTGGGCATCCTGGCCGACGGCATTGCCAGCGCCGAGGACATCGACAAGTGCATGATGTTGGGCGCCAACCACCCCATGGGCCCGCTCGCGTTGGCCGACCTCATCGGCAACGACGTGAACCTCGCCATCATGGAAGTGCTCTACAAGGAGTTCGGCGACCCAAAGTACCGTCCTCACCCGCTGCTCAGAAAGATGGTCCGCGCAGGACTGCTCGGCCGGAAGACGGGCGAAGGCTTCTACAAATACTAATCGAAAAGGTGCGTCGGAAACGGCGCACCTTTTTTTTAAGCAAATTTACGTACCCCGTATATCAAAAAAAATTATGTAACTTTGCCCCGTTCTATTTCTTGCAAAGAACAATCGATTTTTTTTACGGAACAAAAATCTACTGTTATGAAAAAAATATACTTATTTGGAATCCTGTTTCTGACAGCACTCCTGCCTTTGCAGGGAAAAGCCACCGATGAAGACCCGACATTTGTGGTCAATCCCAACACTTCAATAAACTTTGGGTATGTCGAAATTGGGGAGACAAACGATATGAGTTTCGAAGTCTCCTGCCAAAACTACACAGGGAATGCCCTTGTCATTGCCACAGCCCCGTTTACGGTCTCAATCGATGGGACGACCTTCTCGGACACAGTATCTTTCCCTTCTTCGGGAGCAACGATATATGTCCGTTACACTCCCACAGAAGAGGGATATTTAGGCCTATATCTCAGCCTTGTAGTGCCCGGTTTCGCATGGGGGGATGTTTACGTTTACGGGAGGGGTATCACTTGTGACCACTCGATTCCCTTCAGTTACAGTTTCAACAGCAGCCAGACAAACAATTGCTGGACCGTGGTGGACGCCAACAACGACAGCAAAAAATTCTCCTTCAGCACGAGTGGACAGTACGCATACTACACCTATCATTCCACCAATCCTGCTGATGACTGGCTGATTTCACCCGAATTCCAACTGAACGGGAACCAAATCGGCTATTTTGACTACAAAGTAACCAATGCCAATTACCCAGAACGTTTCCAAGTGGTCGCTTTGGGAGCCGACACTATTCCGCTCAGCCCTGTGATTGTGGCAAACAACACTGTCTCCCAAACTTTCTATTTCGACATGACTGCGTTGAACGGACCCTATCAGATCGGCATCCATTGTGTCTCAGCCGCTGACATGTACACTCTGAGAATCAGCAACTTCAACATCATAAACAACACACCGAATGTCATATTCAACTCTCCTTCGATAACGTTCCCCATTACAGTCCCCGGTGAATCCAGCCAACCTGTACAAGCCATGGTCACCACTATAGGAGCCACCAGCAACCCAATCATTCTGTCCGCTCCGACACAATTTGAACTGTCCGAGGACGGTATCACATACGGCACCTCATTAACCTTGGTGCGAGGCAGTGGAAACATCCAGACCGACACCTTTTTCGTAAGATTCTCACCGACAGCCTATTACAGCGACACCATTCAGGACTTTCTGATAGCCAGTTACGCCGGAATTCAGGACAGCGCCACCCTGATCGGCCTTGTTATCGATTGTGAAAACACAATCCCCTACACGTTTCATTTCAATAATGACAAAACCGCATGCTGGACTGTGGTGGACGCCAACAACGACGGCAAAAAATTCACATTCTACAAAACAAGCCAATATGTATCCTACTCTTATAATTACAACAATCCTGCTGACGACTGGCTCATTTCACCCGTTTTCGAATTTGACGGAAACCAATACGGTTTCTTCGAATACATGACATCCCTCAGTTATCGCGAACGTTTCCAAGTGTTCGCCTTGGGAGATGATACCATTCCATTGAGTCCGATTATAGACACAAACTCCAATCAGTGGACCAAACAGTTTATGGATCTCACCCCACTGAACGGGTCCTATCGGATTGGCATTCATTGCGTTTCAGCGAAAAACATGAACTACCTGAGAATCACCAACTTTAATGTTTTGCCTATTGTCCCGACGATTTCCATATTGGAGGATTCGTTGACATTCCACCTAACCCCGACAGGCAGCAGCAGTGACGCGCAGCTGGTTCTCGTGAACAGCATGGGGTCCCCGGCGCCCATTGTGGTGACGGTGCCGCAATATTTCGAGGTCTCGTACGACGGAATCAACTACAGTTCGTCGCTGACGCTACCCGCGTCAAGCGCCACCTTCCGCCTCGACACGCTTTTCGTGCATTTTGTGCCGACAGAAGTAGGCTTCTTTTCCCAAATGCTGACCGTTTCCTACTCCGGTCTGTCCGACACGCTCTTCCTGAAAGGTTCGGCCCGCGACTGCAGCGTGACGCTCCCCATTCCCCTCGAGGAGGGCTTCGAAGGGGACTACAACTACTGTTGGACCGCTGTTGACCAAGGAAACTCCGGACGGACATGGGAACCGTCCAGTTCCCGCCAGCGCAGCGGAAGCCAATGCGTGAGGTCAACACCTGTTTGGGACGATTACCTTCAAGACTATCTTATTGACAACTGGCTAATCTCCGCACCCATACTCCTCACCGACTCCGCCCTGATGTCCTTTTACGTCCGTCCTGAAGTTGGCGGTTCCCAGAGCTTTTCCGTGTATCTTTCCACTACAGGCAGCGACATTGCCGATTTCACCACCGAGCTGCAAAGCTACCAACCCTTTTTCAACTCGTCTAGCATTTATTACCAATACATCATACCTTTAGATGAATATGTCGGGCAAACGGTTCGGATCGCCATTCGTCACTACAATGCAAGCAACTCCCTTTTTTTGGATGACGTTTCCATAGCCACTCCGGAGGATCATCCTTTGATTTCAACAAGCAAGATCAATCATTTATTTGAAGATGTGGGGGTTGGCGAGATGAAGACTGAGGTTTGCCAAGTGACAGGCCATGGACTCACGGACGCAATTACCGCCACGGTGGAGGCTCCCTTCTCCGTTTCCACCGACGGGACAAACTTTGCCCAGACGGTGACCCTCCCTTCTGAAGGCGGCACACTTTACTTCCGCTTTTCGCCTACGTCCTTGTACAGCAGTTCCAAGGAAATCACCCTTTCATCTCCCGGGGCTGCCGACGCTATAATCCAGTTGAGCGGCAGCGGCATCGAATGCTACAACACCATTCCCTATACGCATCTCTTCAACTACCGTAACGGCTGCTGGGATGTGGTGGACGCCAACGAGGACGGCTATCATTTTTATTTCCAGACAACTACCCCCTCATACGCCTACGTACATTGCCAGGTTTCGGGTGACGACTGGCTGATTTCGCCCACGCTTCCGTTGGACGGCAACCAATACGGCTATTTCGAGTACAGTTATGCCAACCAATATGGAAAATTCCAAGTTTTCGCCATCGGGGCGGACACCGTGCCCGTTACGGATGTGATTCTGGTTGACAACTTCTTTCAAAACGGCACCAAGACCATCCGGTTCGACCTAACCCCGTTCAGCGGGCCCTATCACATCGGCATCCACACCATTCAGGACATAGCTTACAGCGCCCTCTATTTCTCCAACTTCAACGTCAAAAACATCGTCCCTGCCTTGGAGTTCCAGGAGCACACAGTGGCATTTGGCGAAGTGGGTTCAAACACCGGTTCGGCTCACGTGCACCAGGTCATTCTCTCCGAAATCGGGATCCACACGCCCATTTCCCTCAACGTTTCAGGGGCGTTTGAAATCTCCCTCAACGGGATAGACTACAGTTCTTCGCTGACGATTCCGGCAAAAACGGCCGGTTTGGACAACGATACGGTGTTTATACGTCCGGTCATGGACAACGGCGGGGAGTTCAGCGGCCTGCTGACCGCCACAGCGGAGGGGCTCCAAGACAGCGTGACCTTGTCGAGCAGCGTTTTCGAATGCGATAACACCATACCCTATTTTTACAGTTTCAACAATGCCCAAACCAACAAATGCTGGACTGTGGTGAACGCCAACAACGACTACAGGACCTTCAATTTCAACACCAGCAACGGCTACGCCTACTATAACTACATTTCTGTATCCAATGCCAACGATTGGCTGATTTCACCGCAGTTCCAACTCAACGGCAACCAATACGGATCTTTCGATTATCGAAGCGGAAGCACCTATTACACGGAACGTTTCGAGGTTGCCGCCATCGGCATGGGAGACACCGTGATGCTCGTCCCGCCCACCACGGTCTCGTACACAAGTTTCCAGACCCTTCTTTTAGACCTTTCCAGTCTGAACGGAGACTATCAGATCGGCATCCACTGCATCTCCGACACCAACCAGCACTATTTCTATGTCAAGAATTTCAAGGTTGAACATTTCGTGCCGACCCTCACCGTCAGCGAGCAGCAGGTGAACTTCGGCGTCCTTGTCAGCCACGAGCTTCCCGGGGCGCAGCAGCTTGTCGTAAACGGCAGTGGCGTGTTTGCCCCAATCAACGTCACCGCGCCGACGGGCTATGAGGTCTCCGCAGACGGCATCACTTATGGCGGGAGCCTGACCTTCCCCGCCCGCAGCTACGGTTTCACCACCGACACGTTCTACATCAGATTCAACCCCACCGCAGAAGGTAATTATGACAACCAACTGATTGTCAGCTCAAACAGTTGTGCGGACACCGTCCTGCTGCACGGTTCCATCTTCTACTGTGAAACACCGCTTTCCTTGCCCTACACGGAGGATTTCGAGGATGCCTTAACCCCATGCTGGAATATTATCGATTACGATGGCGACGGACACAGTTGGATTCCCACTGCTGATGTTGCCGGTGCCACGGGGCACCAGAGCGCGAACGCCTATGTTTCTCTTGGCAACATCGACTATCCCTTCTGGTGGAGCCAAAACAACTATCTCGTCACGCCGATGTTTGTTCCCACAGCGAACACGGTGATGGCATTCTACACGAAAGGGACGGAAGGGATTCCCCAGCACTACAATGTTTATGTGGGCTCGGGAAACGATATCTTGACCTTCCTGGACAGTGAACCTGTCTTTTCCCGCACTGTTGGAGGCACCTGGGAAGAAAATGCGGTGAGTCTTGCCGAATATGCCGGCGACACGGTGTATGTGGCCTTCCATCATAACGACCAGAACGAGGGACTGTTGTACATCGACGACCTTGTCATTACCGACAACCTCAACCATCCCGTAATCATGGCCGACTCAACCTCGTTGTCGTTTGGTTCGGTGATTATTGGAAAGAGTGCCACTAAACAATTGGAAATCACGACCTTCGGGCTCCACAGCAGCACGACAGCCTTCTCCAGCATCCACTATCTGCTGTCCGTTGACGGCACGAACTTCTCGCAAGTGGTCACCATTCCCGCGAGCGGCTGCACCCTCTACGTGCGCTACACCCCCACTACCGAGAACATAGAAGAAGGTACGATTACCATTTTCGTCCCAGGTTCGCAAAGCTTCACCATCGCGCTCAGCGGCAACGGCTTCGACTGCCTCAATACCATTCCCTATTCGTATCAGTTTAACGACAACTATATTTCCTGCTGGAGTGTGGAGAACAGCAATGGGGACAACAAGACCTTCACCTTCGAAACCGACAACAGCCGCGCCACCTACCACTACAGCAGCCAAAATGCGGCTGACGACTGGCTGATTTCCCCGTCTTTCCAGTTCAACGGAAACCAATACGGTCATTTCGACTATTACTGTAACTCGTCCAATTTCCACGAACGGTTCGAGGTTTTGGCCATCGGTGCGGACACCGTCCTCATCGTTGCCCCCATGGTGATCAACAACACCACAGCCCAAACCCTGAATTTGGACCTTTCCGGTCTTTCGGGTGAGTATTCCATCGCCATCCATTGCATTTCAAACCCTAACCAATACAACTTCTACATTGAGAATTTCAACATTCTGAACGTCACTCCGAGCATCACGGTCGAACAAGACTCCTTGGAGTTCACCCTGATTCCCTTAAACGGCACCAGCGAGTCCCAAACGGTGACATTCTTCACGATAGGCATAAATACTCCCGTCACGGTGACGGTTCCGCCTCCCTTCGAAGTTTCGTCCGACAACATCAACTTTGCCAACTCGGCGGTTATTCCATCCAGCAGCAACGTGTTCGACTATGACACCGTCTATGTGCGGTTCTCCCCCACCTCGACCGATCCGGCACAGGGCACTCTGACCATTGCCGCTGGCGGCATTCAAGCCACGGTTGCACTGACCGGCACCTCCCGCGACTGTGACGAAGTGCTGACACTGCCCGTCGTGGAAAGTTTCGAAGGTCCCGACAGCTACTGTTGGACCTCCTATGACGAGGACGGGGACGGATTCTCCTGGAATAACGACTACACAAACTATACGCATTCCGGCAGTCAAAGTGCCTCCTCTGATTCCTACATCTCTGGAACGGGGGCATTGCATCCTGACAACTGGTTGGTTTCCCAGCCGATACAGTTGCCCGAGATTCCGGCCAGACTCTCGTTCTGGGTCAAGGAGACATACAGCGGTTATACGCACGAGCACTATTCCGTCTATGTTTCCACTACAGGCAGTGCACCCGCGGACTTCACCGAAGTAGTATTCACCGACAATGCCACCACTACCTTCGAGCAACATTCTGTATCGCTGAGGAATTATGCCGGTCAGACTGTGCGTATTGCCTTCCGTCACCATGCCTCCTACGATTTGCTCCGATTCGTATTGGACGACATTGACATTCGTTTGGACACGGTGCCGCAACGTCCTTTGGTGGTCACCGACTCGGTCTTCTCCATCACCCAGATGTCGGCTGTTTGCATCGGCCACACCGTGTTCGACGGCAACTCGCCCGTCACGGCATCTGGTTTTGTCTGGGGCACCTCGCCCGAGCCCACTGTGACGGACAATGTGGTCAACGCCACCCCGGGGCTGCCCACCATGATCGGGATGCTCAACGGTCTTTCCGAGCACCACACCTACTATGTGCGGGCGTTTGCCACCAACAGCATTGGGACGGAATACGGCGAGGAAATCGTCTTCACCACACTCTGTGGACCCGCCACGTACACCAGCTTCAACCAATCTGCCTGCGAAAGCTCCACATGGAACGATTCAACATATTTTGAATCAGGAAATTACACACAGAATCTCACCAATATGATTGGTTGTGACTCCATCGTGACCATGCATCTGACCATCCACCACGGCAACACCACGGCATTCTCCGTCACCGAATGCGAGAGCTATACTTGGAACAACATCACCTACGAACAATCCGGCGACTTCACACAGAGTTTCACCAACATCCACGGTTGCGACTCGACGGTCACCCTGCATCTGACCATCCACCACGGTAACACCACGGCGTTCTCCGTCACTGAATGCGACAGCTACACGTGGAACGGCACCGAATACCAGCAGTCGGGCGACTACAACCAGACGTTCGCCAACATCCACGGCTGCGACTCTGTGGTGACACTGCATTTAACGCTGAATTATGCGACAAGCACTGAGTTTGCGGACACGGCTTGCAACGTTTTCGTCTGGAACGATTCCGTTTACAGTGAAACGGGCGATTATGTCCAACACTTCGAGACCGTCCATGGCTGCGACTCCACGGTGACCCTGCACCTGACCATCCACAACAGCGATTCCACGGAATTCGCCGCCACCGAATGCGAGAGTTTCGTTTGGAACGACACCACTTACACGCAGTCCGGTGATTACAGCCAGACGTTCGCCAACATCCACGGCTGCGACTCCGTGGTGACCCTGCACCTGACCATCCACCACGGCGACTCTACGGAATTTGCCGCCGCCGAATGCGAGAATTACGTGTGGAACGACACCACCTACACGCAGTCCGGCGACTATACGCAGACATTCGCCAACGTCCACGGCTGCGACTCCGTGGTGACCCTGCATCTCACCGTTTATCCCGCCGTCAGCAGCGAGGAGACGGTCGCTTGGCCCGACTCCTGCTACCTCTGGAATGGCGAGGAATTCTGCGAATCAGGTAGTTACACGCAAACGCTGACCACCGTTCACGGCTGCGACAGCACCGTGACGTTGCACCTGACCATCACGGTAGGCGTGGAGGACTTCGTTATGGACAACGACTTGCGCGTCTATCCGAACCCGACAAACGGCCTGCTGAATGTCAGCGCGATGGCTTTCACTGACGTGCAACTCTTTGACGCTTACGGCAAACTGGTTGGAAGATGGCATACGAACGGGGAAGTCACCCAAATAGACCTCTCACAGCACGCCACGGGTATCTATTTTGTGAAAGTGTTGAATCAGAATCAAGTTGTCGGGGTCAAGAAGGTATTGAAGCAATAGCGACGGTTCGTTTTCTACTATGGATTTTGACCTGATCATTTTCGATTTCGACGGGACGTTGGGCGACACGCGGCAGAAGATCGTGCGGACGCTGCAGCAGACGATGCGCGAGATCGGGCTGCCCGTGGCCGACGAGAAGTCCTGCGCCGCCACCATCGGGGTGCCGCTCGCGGAGGCCTACCGGCAGCTGTTTCCGGACATCACGGCGGAAACGGCGGAGAATTACGCCGAACACTACCGCCGCACGTTCGAGGCGAACAAGCAGCACCTCATCCCCGACCTCTTCCCGCACGTGGCCGACACACTCGATCGGCTGCACGCGAAAGGACTGAAGATGACCATCGCGTCGTCGCGCACCTCCAAGTCCCTGCGCTGGTTCCTCCAGGAGATGGGATTGGAGCGTTACTTCGCCTTCGTCATCGGGGCGGAAGATGTGCAGAAGGCGAAACCCGACCCAGAGCCGGTACTCACCACCTTGGCGAAGATGAGAATCGAAGCAGAGCGGGCGTTAGTGGTCGGCGACATGGCCGTGGACATCCTGATGGGTGTTCGTGCCGGCGCGCGCACCTGCGGCGTCACCTACGGCAACGGCTCCCGCGAAGACCTCCTCGCCGCCGGCGCAGACTTCCTGGTGGATGATATTGGGGAACTGGAGGGAATTGTGAATTAGTGATTAGTGATTAGTGACCAGTGATTAGAAATTTGTAATTATTTCAGAAGCATTGAACTCGTATCGGTCACACCAAGCAAACGCGGTGCAACTCTTCAGAGAAGCGTGTGATCCCTTCTTGGATGCGTCGCACCGTTCTGGACGACGGACGGCTTTTCCCTGTAGCGTAATGGCTGAGCTGATGACGGTTCACCCCTGTTATTGTCTGCAGGTCAGCAAGATTGAGCCGTCCGCTGATATATTGCAGAAAACTGGCCGTGTCGAATTTGTATGCAAATTCCATTTCGGGCAATGAAGGGAGCATCTCTTTCGCCTCCGCATACGAGTTTTTCAAATCATCCATGGCCTCCTCTACCGTTTTTCCCATCCCGATGAAGCCGATTTTATGTTTATGCTGTGGCACCGCCGTATAGCTGCCGTCATTGTTTCGTTCTATGATTACCGTTATATTCTCCATTATCATACAATTTTGGTTATCTCACATTTATCCCTGACTGTTCTCTGACATATTTCATCAATTCATTGCCTACATCCGCTGTCGAATGCCGTGGTAGTTGAAACTTTTGACCCGTGACAGGACTCCACCACCATTCATGTTTTTTCCCATCACACACATAATAACAACCTTTTGCCTTCAATTTCTTTTTAAGCTCTGATATTTTCATAGTTAGTTTTCAAATGCAAAAATATACAAATGTTAATTATATTCAGTATTCGAATGAATATTTTATCAACAGGATTATGAACATCAGAAGTTCTCCTGTTCCATTTTTATAAGTATGTTTTTTCAGGAAATGTTACACCCTTAGCGTAAAAAATTTCGGGAATGATATTGTCCATTTTCTTTCACCCTTATCGGGGCGCATAGAGAAAGACACCATCACCCACCGAACGTCATCACAAACGTGGTATTCGGGCGCGTTCGCAGCGTGAGGGTGCCGCCGGAAAGCCGCATGATCTGACGGGAAATGCTCAGCCCGATGCCGGAACCCTCCTTCTTGGTGGTGAAGAACGGGATGAAGATGCGCTCCTCGACCTCAGGCAGAATCGGGCCGCCGCTGTCGCTGACCTCCACGACCACATCCTCCCTTTCGTTGAGGAAGGCGCGAACTTCGATCCAACCGTCGCTTTCCTCTCCTATCGCCTCCACGGCGTTCTTCAGCAGGTTGTTGAGCACGCGCCCGACCAAGTTCTCATCGGCGTGCAGCAACATGTCGCCGGGCTCCACCGACCAACGGAAGTCGATGCGGGCGTTCTCCGGCACAGACTGCACCAACTGCACAGTGCGGGTCACCAGCTCCCGCACGTAAAACAGGGTCGGTGCGGGTGTCGGGATGTGCGTGAACTGCCGGTACGACTCCACAAACCCCTCAACACCCCTGCCCGTGGAATGAATGACAT
>Ga0247611_10007253_pt1 | contig 13961 bp, 3 predicted proteins | sample 177DNAGHGhighgp2_FD_192422 | JGI IMG/M metagenome (GOLD analysis project Ga0247611, IMG submission 192422) | Sheep rumen microbial communities from Palmerston North, Manawatu-Wanganui, New Zealand - 1770 DNA GHGhigh gp2 | ecosystem: Host-associated > Mammals > Digestive system > Stomach > Rumen ...
CAACATTAGTTCAACAAGATTCAATATAATCAATGATAGCTCAATTTTCTACAGTAAAACATTCTTTTGGAGTATCTTCCCCTGCTAATTTCCTAATAGCAGTAAGTGTTAAATCTCAAGAAACAATATTATTTTCAGGTAAATTCTTCCATGCTATAACTTCTCATCTCTCATTATCTGCAACATCAGGAAGTTTTAAAGTTTCTCAAGATCAGTAGATTTTCTCATTTATTTCGACTCAATTATCATCAATAAATTTTACTGTATATCATGGAACTAAATCAACACATACATTACTAAATTTTGTTCTTATTTCATCGGTAACCAAACTATAATTTTCAGAGGAAACTATTCAGACTCTTTTTGTTGTATCAGAACTATTCTTACAGAATGCTGCTCATCATAAATCTGCAGTATTTGATAACAATCAAGCTCAAACATAAACTTTTTCTAAGTCTGAATTTGCTCCGAAAGCATTTCCTAAAACGGTATTAATTCCGTCATGTAATATTATCTCATTTAAAGGAGCTCCATAGAAAGTATTCGCTGCTATTCTTGTTACAGTATTTGGAATTTCTATTTTTCTAATTGAAGAACCAAAACCTCAAATTGAACAAACATCTCTTGTTGGAACAGATCATCAAGTTGATGATGTAATTTGTCAAGGAATAATAACGTCTGATCCACAATTTGAATTGTAGGATGTTATCTGATATTTTCAATCTCATGCTTTAACGCTAAAACAGGAATCTGGTGTTGTATCATTTGAATTTCTAACTTTTTGTAAATTAGGATTTCAAGATAATGATTTAGGATCAAAATTTGATACGCTTGATGGCAAAGTTAATTCTGACAAATCGTTATCAGATAATGCTCAACTCAGAATAGTTTGAAGTCCAGCATTTAATGTTACAGATTTTACTCATTTTCATTTTAGAGCATTTTCTCATAAAACTTTGGTTTTTGAAGGCAATACAACTTCGTCTCAACATCATTCTACATAATCAATTAAAGTATAATCATCAGTATCATAAATGAAGCATTCATCAGGATTTTCTGCTCATTCAGCTTTTCGGAGTGGAGTAATTGTTTGATCAGATTTTGCCTTTCAATCTGAAGGTAGTCATCTCCATCAGAGGAATTCATATCAAGCTTTATCGGTATCAAAATCTGGGATTATAATGTTATCTCATTCTCCGTAAATAGATTCGGAAATTATATTTCAGTTATCATCTTTAAATGTTACTATACATTTTTTTGCATAATCCAAACAGGCATTATCTAATTGAGTTGTAAAATCTGATGGATATTCAGAAATAGATTTCGGCAATAATGCTCTTGTCTTTAATCAGTCACTACGTCCACAAAAGGCTCATGCTCAAATGGAATTTAGATTTTCTCATATTAAAACTTCATCGATCTTGTTGCCGTAAAATGCATTTTCAGAAAGAGATGTAATGTTGTTAGGTAGTTGTAGAGTTCATACGAATCAATCATTTCTAAATGCCCATGCTCAAATGTTTTGCAGAGAATTGGGTAAATTTATTCAAGTGAGAAGAGAATTGTACGATATTCATTCCTGTCAGATAGTGACCAAAGTTTCAGGCAATACTATTTTTTTCAAATTTTTATTTTTGAATGGAGAATTTGATAGAACATTAACTGTTCATCAATTTACTACTTCTGGAATGATAACTTCATCTCAACAAAATTCTTTATATCATTGTATATTTGTATAGGGAATTCATCATGAATTTTTTGTTTCCACAATAAAGCATTCATCGGGGGTAATATTTGTCGTTGTATCTTGCCATATTGCGGTCAGATTTATGTTAGATGTAACCTTTCAATTAGTTGGGATTCAATTCCATCATAAAAATCTGAATCATTCTTTATTGTCTAGAATAGGAGTATCTCATAAATCAGCATTATTTTCATAAAGTTGAGCATCAATAATCGTACTTCAATCCTTATAATAAACTAATCGTCATGTTGAATATATATAAGGAGTTTGTGCACTAGTACCTTTAGATGAATCATACGAAACATCAATAATTTTTTCCTCAGTTATTGAATCCGGAACCAAAAATCTTATAGTCGAACTATTTTGATGCCAAAAAGTTTTACTAGCCATTATTATATTAGGATTCTCTATCTTCACATAATTTAATCATCTACACTCCCTAAAAGCATTAGATCATATATTTAAAACAGAATACGGTATTACAACACTTAACAAACCATCTTTTGTCCCAACTCATGAATTTCAATTAAAAGCATTATTTCAAATACTAGAAACCACCTTTCAATTAATAATCTGAGGTATAACAACATCTCAATTACAATCACCTGTAACATTATAACTAGTAATTTCCAAAGTTCAGTTAGATAATTCTGTCGTTCAAAAACAACTACCAGATGTAGCTTTATTTATCCATTTTGCATTTATAATTAAATCACTATTTGGCATAACCATAGGATTTGGATTCCAACCATCAAAAATTTTATCATTATCTCTTAAATCAGCAGGATATGTTATGGCCTCTCAGGATAAATATCTTCCACTAGAAATTACATCATCTCAATCTTTGAATGTAACTGTATAATATGTGTATGAATTTACATTTAGATATGGACCATCTTTTGCCACATGATTAGTTTGAATTCATTCAGCTCATCATAGTCTAGCAAGTGACTCGCTATCTATGTTTAAATTTTTGGTTTCACAAGTAGGAGTGTCAGATGGCGAAATTGCAGATCATTTACAAAAGGCTCGTTGTCAAAGGAATTCTAGTCCATTTCAGATTTTTATTGAAAAATTTTGATAAGTATTGTTACGGAAAGCATCGTCTCTGATGTATTTAACTGAATTTGGAATAATTATGTCTTTAATTTTATCATTATAAAAAGCTCACGTTCAGATTTCTTCTAATCAATTTTCAATTGTAAGATTTATCATGTCATCATTGTTACGAAATGCAGCTTCTCAGATGAATTTTACATTAGACGGTATTACAAGATCTTTTATATTCTTATTATCACGGAATGCTCATTTTTCTATTCTTTCTACAGAACTTGGGATGTTTAGAGTTGTAATCCTATTGTAAGCAAATGCATGTTCATCTATGACTTCAACAGAATTTCAAAGTTTTAATATTGTGATTTTTGTACTAGTGTCATCATCTCTACTTCTGAAAGCGCTATCTCAGATATATTTAACAGTATTTGGTATGTCTACTTGTGTTAACTTATTGTAAGCAAATGCGTTTTTGTATATATTAAGCAAACTTTCTGTCTCAAAAATTACACTTGTAATTCATCTATTCTCAAAAACTCCAGTTCATATTCAAACTACAATTTGTCCATCAACTGTATTAGGAATGACAATATCGGTATCATCACAAATATATTTAATTATATTTGAATTATTAATGATAAAGCAGCCACTTAATGTTCTAGTATTTAATATTAAATCTTTTTGAGGCATTACTGCTCAGTCAGAATATTGAGTTTCTCCATCGAACCATCAAATTCAATCATAATCTCATATTGGAAATTTGATTGTTTCTCAATCATCGTATAATCATGTTGAAATAATATTTTCATGATCTTTAAAAGTTAGAGAATATATTCTATCCACATTCAAACAAGTATTGTCAAATTCATTTGAAAAGTCTCTAGCAATCTTTGCATCAACTTCAGAATTTGATTTTTGATCACAGAATGCTTCTTTATCGATTTCTTGAATCGAATTCGGTAAGAATACTGATGATATATTATTTCTTTCGAAAGCATAAGCTCAAATTGTAAGGATATTTGTTGGTAAAGTTAAAACGCTTAATTCATTACCTGCAAATGCCATATAACCTATACTCGTTATACCATTTGGAATGGTTACATTTGTAATTCACATATCTCTAAAAGCTGAAGCACCAACGCTGATTACATCGTTTGGAATAACAATGGAAGTTTCTGTTCCAGCGTAACTAACTAATCTTTTGGATCATATAGTATATATAAATGCATCATTTCATTCAATTAAATTTTTATTAAATGCTGCTTCTTCAATGGATTCCAAACTTGTTGGTAAATTTATGGTTGTTAGTTTATTTTCGGCAAATGCTCGTTTTCAGATAACTTTGACTCATTCTTCAATAGTAAGAGATGTTAATCATTTTCATCTAAAAGCTTGAGCACCTATTCAGACAACATCTACACCATCAATTGATGATGGAATCGTGAGATCTGTTTCTGTACATGAATAATTTGTAATAAATCCATCTTCTACAGTAAAACAAGATCAACTACCCTCATCTCATTCCAGAGCATAAGTAGCAGGTGAAATAATATTAAACATCGTCAATACTATCACCGAGAAAACCGAAAAAAACTTTTTCATAAAACAATAAAAAAAAGTAAAAGTCACACACAAGTCTAATATGATTATATTTATTTCATTTTCAATCTTAAAAATCATTTTTAACAAGATATGTCAAATGATTTATATATTGACAAAGTAGACAACAAAATACCATTTAAATAGTAGTTACTAACCTTTTGTTTAAAGATTTGATTATTTATAATCGTTGATAGGTTTAAAACAATAATCGCAGAAAGATGACACTAAAACTATTGAAAAATATAAATTATGTATTATATAAACTTAGAAGGATATAGACAACCACTTTTAAGATAAAATTAAGAGAGAGAATAAAATCCCGTTTAGTTTTAGCTATTTAAAGGACATGAAATTCTAACTTTATATTCAATCCTGTGAATGTGTTTATATCACTGGACTTTTCGTTATTAATGATTATTGTAGTCCTTATATTCTATCTTTGAAAATGTAATGATGTTGATTTATTATGAATCTAAAGTTAAAGACTTACCTCTCACACATCAAATTTTTGAACAATTTAAAAATTCTGAGAGAATCGAAATCCAACATTATAAGAACCTTTTCGATGCTAAAATATGAAATTACAAAACTGAGCCCCTAATTATTCTCGCGAAACAAGAACATATCGCTATTCTTCCAACACCAAAAAATTACTGATTTCCATGAAAATCATTCTTTTTCAAACCAAGCTTAAACTGTTTTTTTAACTGTAAATATTGCTATCTTCAATGAACTTTTAGAAATCGTTTCCCAGTATTTTTTCTAAATTATGAAGATATGCAAAAAGAAATAATAAATCAGATTCAGAAAGTTAGACAGTCTTGATTTGATGGTCAGATTACATTTTATGCTAGTAATTATGCTGACTTACTCGCGACAGAAAATATATCTCATTTTCACGAAAACTTTTTACCATTTTGTAAATCATTGCCCGATAACGTTTTAATTGAAACCAGAACAAAATCTGCAAATATCACTGCCCTACTAGACTACTCAAAAAAGCTAAACTGAAAATTTCCCACTCAAAAAATGGAGATTGCATTTTCGCTTTCTCCACGTTTGATCGCACAAAAATACGAATTATGAACAGCTACACTTGACGAAAAAATTCAATCAATCAATCAGTTATTAGAAAAATGATTCAGAGTATGACTCAGATTTCTTCCACTCTTACCTGTCGAAAATTTTCGTCAAATTTATTCGGAGTTTTTGGATGAAATTATCTATAAAGTAGACATTAAAAAAATTAGTTCTATCGCTATCGCCCCACTAATTTTCAATCAATGAGATTACAATGTTCTCATCAAGAAATATCAAAAGGATTCTGATTTCTCTTTTATAAATAATCTAGAAAAAAACGAACATCAACTTCGAACATGTTCAAAAAATGAGATTTCGGATTTTAAAGAACTATTTAGCCAAAAAATTAATAACAAATCTCTCTTTCGAGATTATATTTAAAACATTACAAAATTTGTCAAACTATTTCCATCACTTCATGTAGAAAATATATAAATTATGATTATTCTCAAATAATGTTTTACAAACATTATACATCAATGAAAATAAAAAAAACCATCAAATTCGCTTCCATATATATAATCTGACTTCTATCCTATTCTACTGTATTTTCTGCACCTACTACAAAATGAACAGAAATATTTAACCAATTAAAAGATGATTGACGAACTGACATAGAAATTAAAGCAGCTATGGAAGATTTATGATATAAATCTGAAGATTATTTATGAAAAGAAATAAATTCTGATATCACCATTATAAAAGCTTCAAATCCAACGACCAATACTTCTTACAATTTCGATTGAGAATACAAAACTACATACACATCTAGAAGTTGTAAATCATACGATATTCAGTACATTGAATCTTTAGACGTATATTCTTCCCCTAATCTACAAAAAAATGAATATTTCTTGAATTCAGAATATCTTGAAAGATATATAGACTCAAAAAATCCACAAAAATCAACCTGCCCTCAAAATTGATGACGAATATCTAATCCATACAATGATACATCCAATAGTTCAGAACGTTACATCGCTCCCAATTGAAAAGTCTATTTTATAAAAGAAGAAAATTGATTATATTACTCGGATGAAATGGACAAAAAACAACTCTTTCAAACTATATCAGAAATAAAGGAATATATACGGAATCGTAATACTTTTATACGAATGAACTAAAAAATATGCAAAAAAATATAATAAACTAATATGTTCAATCTCACTTCTTTTCTTTCTTCGTCTCCACAAATTTCATAATTTCTTTCTCAAAATGCAATTCAACCTCTCAAACAGCACCGTTTCTATTTTTTCTTATACAAACATCAGTTGCTCACTTTCTATCCGTATCTGGATCATAATATTCTTCCCTATGTAACATCAATACTGCATCAGCATCTTGCTCAATAGAACCAGATTCTCTCAAATCTGAAAGTTGCGGTTTCTTGTCAATCCTTTGTTCAACAGCACGAGAAAGCTGAGAAAGTGCTAAAATAGGCACTTGCAACTCTTTAGCCAACTCTTTTAATCAACGAGAAATTTCAGAAATTTCTTGAACTCTATTTCATAAAAATGTAGTTGAATGCATTAATTGTAAATAATCTATAATTACCAAATCTAACTCTTTTTTCTCTATTTTTAATTTTCTAAGCTTTGATTTTAAAATAGGGACAGTAATTCATGCCTTATCATCCAAAAATATTTTAGATATTGAAAGTTTTTCCATAGCATCTCACATTTGTGCAAAATCAGCATTATCTAGATTTCACTTAGAAATTTTATACATAGGTACTCATGAAACCTCTGACATTATTCTATCTACAATCGACTCTTTACTCATTTCAAGCGAAAGCATCGCTACAGATTTTTTTTGTTCTAATGCAATATTTGTAAGTACATTTAATGCAAAAGCTGTTTTTCACATTGATGGCCTAGCTGCTAAAATAATCAACTCGCCTGGCTTAAATCCAGTCAACATTTCATCAATCTGACTATATCCAGAATTTACTTTATTAGCATTAAAATTTTCTGGATGATCAACTATTTCCATATAATCCTCCACTCTATTCTTCAAGATATCCTCAATACTCAAAATATTATCTCAAACCTGATTCTGAGTTAAATCAAAAATTCTTTTTTCAATACTATCGAATATTTCAACTGTATCTTTTTGTTCATAAGCATCTCACGTAATTTGCTGACAAACTTTCAATACCTGTCTCAACAAAGACTTTTCTTTCACAATTTTACTATATTCTACACAAGGAGAAGTCGAAATTAAAAAAGCTGACAACTCATAAAGATAATCAATTCATCATATAACATCTAAATTTCAATTTTTAGACAATTGATCTGAAACTGTTACCACATCAATAGTTTTTTTTTCATTCCAAAGCTGAGCAATAGCTTCATAAATCATACTATGCTCCTTTTGATAAAAATCTTTTGGGATAATTCCATCTCACTCAAAAATCCAAATAGTTTCATTATCCATCAATGCTCATGATATCACTCATTTTTCAGCTTCAATATTATGAGGTGGTAACGTATACTCTGTAACCATATTATATATCAACCATAAAATAAACAACAAATTTATACAAAAAAAATTATATGATTCAAGAGAAAATCTAGTTCAGAATTATATTTTTTAACATTTTTATTAACATTTTTTTCACATTAACCTCCAGAAAATGGCTTAATTTTCATCCAAACTTTAATTGGATTCTTATGTAAATAATCATTCACATAATACAAAGTAAGAACTACAGCATCCAACTCTCTATCATAACCATAAGTTCACTCTAATCAAATATCACTATATAAACGACAAGTTGGTGATATAAATAATATATTAATTCAATCTTTATGAATTGTTTTTCCTCAATTAAATATTCACATTTTTCATTGCTGTGGCAAATCAGTTATCGAATAATTCTCCGCATCTATTTTCAAACAACTTTCAGCAGGAATAGATAACGAGAATACAGAATTCATAGTATTTTTATTATATATTTGCAAAACTGAACTATCCTGTACTTTAGCCCTCACATCCAATATATTCTCATATCACGAATTTATTTTTATTTCTGCCGTATTTGGATTCATCAATGCCATCACCTTTCAATTTTTATCATACATTGCTATTTCATTTCCAGCCGAATAAGGAGTTCAAATTACTCTTTTTTGTCAAGGAGCCAATTTCAAAGATGATATTCCATTTTTTGTTTTTATAGTTTTTCGCAATGTTCATCTTTTCCTTTGGAAAGATACATTTCATTGATCTATATCTTGAGAAAGTTCTGCTGTAATAGAAACTGTTTGTCAATCAGAATTTCTTGATATATCTGCAATACTAATATCAGGAATTGAATAATGAATCGTTATAGTCTTCTCTGACCTATTTCAATATTGATCTATTCAAAGAATATTATACTCCTCCTTTTCTTGAGTAGTATGAATATCTATTGTCGTTCCGATCGTATCTTCTGGTGATGTTACAAATTTTTCATCTAATATTTTTCAATTTTTCGAAAGATTTATATAAGACAATGACACATTGTCTTTCCAATTAACTTTCAATTCATATTTAGTTCAAACATATCATTCTAAATCATATCATTCTCCTACAACTTCAGATGTACTCTTTCTATATAAAATAGGATTTGAAAAAGGAGGTTGATCATCTCAAACCATTTGTTTTCATAGGACTATCTGATTTGACCACGGTGAATCAATTTTATAAATATTATTCTCTAAATTAAGAGTCGCTATACGTGCATAATACCACTTTCTATCAACATCTGAAAGAATTGCATCTGCGAAATCTTTGTCCTCATCATAATAAACAATTTGAACCAAATCACCATTTCAATAAATACTTTTTATTTTTTGAGTTCATCTCAACAATTCCAATTTTATATCTCTCGAATACAAATCATCTAAATCTGTTCATCTTGGTAAAGCCAAGACATATAATACCTGTTTAGCAAGCGTTTGATCAATCTTTTCATAACTATAATCTATTCTATCAACTAATTTAATCAAATACCCATCTACATCATCTAGTCTCCAAGAAAAAGACAAGGTATCATAAGTTTGTCACATAACTTTTCGATTTTTTACCTCTTCATTAACATCTGATATTTTTAATTGAGTATCCGAATCAAAAGATAAGAAATTTTCTTGATTAGGAATCTCATCAACCACATCCGAATGATAGAAGGATTTATATGTTGAACCAATTTTTGAGCACTCTTGATCAAAACATTTTAGATATACAGCACTATCATCCCATAAAATAATATCCTGACTATATGGTCTATTATAATAATATCTATTTCAAATATTATCAACAAATGAATCAGAATAAACAACTTTTGTAAGTTTTCATTTATCTGGTCAATCCTGTATTTTACTATAGATTCATTTTGAAAGTGCAGAAGGATCAACAGCATCAGCCACCTCCAAGTTACTTCATAATCTCGATGAACTATTAGCCGAAACCAAAGATTTATTTGTACTTATTCTAGAATTTTTTGCAATTAATTCAGTAGATGATATTGGTTTTGTTACAGAATAGAAAGTAGAGACTTGATTTTTAATAGTTCATATACTATCATGTAAAACTAAATATTGTTGCTTTGTAAGTCACAAATCATTAGCAGAATTTGAATTTACAGCATTCCAATATCAATCAATTATAGTTTTCTTATTATCCAACAAAACTCAATATGGATTTGATTTACTTACAGATTCAATTGAATCTTTCGTGAATGAATCAATATTAAACAATTTAGTATTATACGTTAAAATCTTTCACGTATCTACAGTATTTTTTCCGCTATATTCCACATACTGAGAATCAACCATAGCTAAAAATCATTCATAATCCGTATTAATCAAATTTTCCAAATCAGAATATTTCTCTTTTTCCATATCTAAATAATCAATAACATCATTTTTAACTTTTTCTAAACCAGCAACATTAGATTCTATCTTACTTTTTCTACTTATTTGATTTTCTATTCTTTGAATTGAAGATTCAACATTATCTCCAAGAGTTGTATCCTTTGTTTTATTTCACATATAACCAAGTACGTCTTCCAATCTACTTTTAGCAGAATCATAATCAACATATTGAATTTCATCACTCTCCAATCATTTAACATCTAAATTTTTTATTGAAGAAAAATCTGACTTACCAATCCTCACATTCACATCAAAATTAGCTCAATCCACTTCATCACTTAACTCTTGCAAATATTCATTAGGTACAGCACTATCAATTCCATCATTTAACCAATCAACTGAAGATGTAGTCAAATTATTAATCGATTTTGTTAACGTATCCAAATAATTATAAAAATCTGAAAAGTTAAACTGTAAATCTACATCCGACGAAATTTCATAATCAACTCCATACGAATGAATAGGAGCTACGCTAAAATTAGTAAAATCCATTATATTATCAATCCACTTAACCTCATATGTTCTTTGCGTTAATTGCTCAATTTTAGCCTTTACTGAACTTTCTCACACCAATCAAAACTTTCACTTAACTATACAATAAATCTTTCATATTATTTTTGAAAAATCTATTATTGTCTCGATTTCATTTGGAAGTTTTGGCAATTCTGGAGCCGGTGGTAATATAGGTAATTCCAACTCAACTTCAGGAATAAATGATGGCAACTCAGGTAATTCAGGAGGACTTGGTAATAAAGGAATAGTCGGCAAATCAAATAATTTAAAATTAAAGCCAAAATCAACGTTAAGTGATATCGAAGGAGGTTCCGGCAAATTAGGCAAATCTGGTAAATTAATTTTAACTGGTTGAAAATTAAATTCAGGTAGTATTATATCCAATGACAAATCGATTTGTGTAAGATCTATAGTCACATTAGGCAACCTAAAATTTGGAATCTGAATAATTGGCAATTGAATCATATTACAAAGAAATGACAATTTACAAGAATATTGATCATAAGTATCTCTTGCACAAGTTCCACAATTTTGTCACCATTCAGTAGAAAAATCAATAATTACTTGATATGTTTTTATAATATTCAAAATTAAAACAATTGCATCCACATATCATACAAATCTTTGAGAATTTGTTGACGTCCAATACGATAAATATCAGATTGTATTACTAACCAAAGATGATATTTCTGACATATATCTATCTATCACATGAATCCACTCATAAATTTCAAATGGAAAATTTCTATATTCTTGCAATATCATTAAATTAGTATAAATCTGATTTTGCAAAGTTTTCCAATCTCAATTTTCAAACTCAATGAAAGAATTTAAATTATTCCTACTATTAGTATAACAAATCTCTCTTTCTTCTACATTTTCAATTGAAGAACATCTGGTAACAAAAGACTCTAACAATGCTTTCCAATCATTAATAATACGTTTATTAACTTCCAATCGCTGATTTAAATAAAGATTATAAGCATCAATATCTTCTGCAAATATCATAGGTATTTTCACCGTTATTTGCTCAGTTGAAATATTTATAATATTACTTTCATTCATAAGACTTGCCAAAGATTCAAAAGGATTTGATATCGATTTATTCAAGCTCTTCAAATTAGCATAATTAATACTTGACCAGTCTGATATTTTAGAAACACCATTTTCTTTATCATCATTACTTCGAATCTTTGAAAAATTCTCACTAACATTTTCCATAGTTTGAACTTCATTATCAATCAAATTTGAAACATCTGGCAATCTCACATTTACATGCATTTTTGTTAAATGATTCGCTATATACCTAATCTGAGGATCTAACCAATTATCAATTAATAAACTCCTAATTCATTGTCTAATTCATCACTTAATTTTATTTACACTAAAAGTTCATCACAAAACATCAATATCTCATATAAAAATAGAATTCTTATCATTTGTTGAGTCTTCATCCAATCAAATATATGAATCCACTTCCAACACAATTATTCACAAAAAACTCGTAGAAATATCCACATCATAATTTAATCATCAGTTAACATCAACATTTTGATTTAACCAATTTCTTGCTCCAGCAAATGGATCTCAACTCGTTTCTCAATGATAATTGCTTGTATAAGTGTATAAATTAAATGGAGATGAACGTCATCATTTATCTGTAACCTGAGGTCATTTTTGAGATTGTAAACAAATTCAGCTATCTTTTACATCATCGACTATTTGATTATAAACTTCATTTGGATTATCTTTATCTTTTCAATTTTCACCACTATTTCAATTTTTACATTGAGGCTTAACTGCAAACACTACACAATTACCAGCAATATCAGATAATGGAGAAGGAACATTTCTCCAAATTCTATCCGGAGACATACAAATTGCTATTCATAATTGTGCTGTTAATGTTGGAGCTGCATATATTCTAATAAAAGAACTCCATGTATGTCATCAAGGAACCCGCAAAAATTGATCAAGAGGTCACTTTAACGCATTTGGAACTGGTAAATCTATGCCAAATGGCGTTGGCAAATTTCAAGGGAAGAAAAATACTGGTAATCAGTTTTCAAGAGGTCACATTGGCAATTGCCAACATCAGAATAAATGATATTTACCTGGTGCTAAGAACGCTTGATTAAAAGGCACCGGCAATCATTTACAATTACTAGATCATCAAAATGAAAAGCCATTACACATTCACTTCATCATAGTATCAATTATATCATCAATTGCCTCCGTTTGTTCCTCAAAAATTGATAAATCAACGGAGAAAGTCATATTTAGATCTTCCAAATTTTTATAAAGAGCATTTTTTAAATTCAATCTACCATTTTCATCATCTGATATATTCAATGATTTCTCTCATAATAATTTAATACGGTTTATTCTATCCGATAATATTCAAGGTAACTGGTTAATATCAGAATAATCAGAAATATTTTCAGCAAAATCTTCCGTATTTTCATCTTCTCAAATATACTCTTTATCTATTAATTCTTGCAATGGAATATTTTTAGCTAAAAATTTTCTTTTACCATCCGCCGTATTTACAAATCAAGAAAAATCTTTAATACATCAATCTATACTTTGTAATTTAATATCAGGATATTTATCATCTGACCAAAATGTATCATAAGTTATAGTCATTTTTTTCAACGGAAGTTGATGATATTCAAGATCATACTCAAAAATCATTTTTTCTCATGGAAACAATTCTATATTATCAATCATATAAGAAAATTTTCAATCTTTCTTTTTCAACTCAGCATTTTTTTGATTCTGCAAAAATCTAATTCACTTAATTATATTATTCTTATCATAATACACATTTCGAGGTCATTGAATAACATCTCAAAATGCTCATATACACGAATGTTTATCAGAAGCTTTTACCGTAACTCTAACCGATACAACATCTCAATCCATTAATATTTTTCATCATTTTTTTACCTTATAATTTTTCCATACACTACAATAATCATCAGGATTTTTAGGATCCAAAAAGCTACTAGGAACAAATACATAATTAGATCAAGTAGATCAAAGTAATGTATTTT
>Ga0247611_10007254_pt1 | contig 13960 bp, 11 predicted proteins | sample 177DNAGHGhighgp2_FD_192422 | JGI IMG/M metagenome (GOLD analysis project Ga0247611, IMG submission 192422) | Sheep rumen microbial communities from Palmerston North, Manawatu-Wanganui, New Zealand - 1770 DNA GHGhigh gp2 | ecosystem: Host-associated > Mammals > Digestive system > Stomach > Rumen...
TTTTTCTAAAAAATCATATTTTCTTCGTTTTTGTGCTTCTCGATAGAAACAAACGAAGATGTTATGAAACCGTTCCGGCCTCAGATGATGCTTCTCTTCCACCAGCCTTCGCGCTTCACGTGCCGAAGCACCCTTGTCCCTCGCCACAAAGTAGTCATCCACCACAGCCTGATTCCTTTTTTCAATCTCATGTCGTTTCTTCGACATCCGAAACTCATTCGGATCGCGTACCAGATAAGGTACGTCATATAAAGGATACTCTGTCATAATTGTACTTCGTTAATTAAATTCTCTCTTGTCTTCCATCTCAAAAGCCTCCGTATCGAGTTTGCTATAAACCCCGTAGTGTTCGCCGTACTTGGCTATAAACAACTTCGTGTCGTTCGGCAAACCCACGTTCGACCCGTTGTAGTTGAACGGTCTTGGATTGCAGTGGAAGATGGCGAAATAAGGATTTTCTTCAATCTCAATCCTCTGCTCCCGCTGCCAGACGAACGTCGCGTATATCTGCCGCTGTTTCTTCAAAGGCAACCCTTTCCACAACCGTTCACACGCCTCCCGCCTGTTCAGGAATTGTTCCGCCGGAGCCAAAAACTCCCAGATTATTTCAAAAGACGTCTTCATAATTCAAAATCTTCTTAAATCCTCCTCCCCTTACACCATACGTGGGTGGTATAGGGGGAAGGAGTTTTCTTTTAATTTTCTTTTACGTCGCTTTTCTTTTATGCCTTTCTTTTAATCCAAACACTTGAGCGTTTTCTTCACCTCATCCGGCGCGATATTCGGGTGATCCTCAGGGAAGCTATCCATAATCTCCTTCATCTTGCGGGTCAGCTTAGCCGATTCCTTCTTGTACTCAGCCTGTTCAGCCGCTTTCTTGCGGTACTCAACACCTTCCGGCATCGTGTACTTCTGCGGCTTGCCAACGATGTCAAATACTGGCGTTACATCCAACGTGTAGTGATGTCCCTCGTGCTCGAACTTACCGCTTGTCTCGCCGAGTTCTTCCAACTTGCCCTCAGCCAAGGTCTTTGCATCCGTTTCCAACTCATCCACCCGCGCCTTGCACGATTCAATAAGTTGTTTAAGTACTGAGGTTTCTACCAGTGCATCCGCACCATTCAGGTTGATGTCATTTGCAGCAATCAATGCTGCGCGTAATTCTATTGCTTTCATGATTAGTCAATGTTTTTAGGGTTAGCAAAATAATACTTGTTGAAAATAGCGAGCAATTCTTCTCTGCTCATCTTCCTTGGGTCACGCCCGATGCTTCGGAGCACCCGCAGTAATCGCGCACGCTTGCGGTTTTCTTCCGGCGTGACTTCTTCAAGGTTGCACAATCGGCAGTCCATCTTGTCACCGTTGATGTGGTCAATCTCCTTGCCCGGCGTGCGTGCCCCCACCCACGTTTCCCACATCAGAATGTGGCAAGCCTTATTGCCGAAATACGATAACTTGGGATACCGTGAACCGCCTCTGTGCCCACCTGCCAGATAACGTGCAGATTCGTTTTGTTGAACCTCTCGCAGCCCGAACCGGCTGAGTGACAAGAATACCCCTTCACGGGTGCAATAGAGAACCCGCTTACCTGTTTGTTCCATCGGACAGCGACGTGCATCCATCATGCCTCCGTCCTCGGTGTAGATGCGTACGGTTGATTGGTCTTCTGATGTAAAACCGTACTCAATAATCTTTAGTTTTGTTGCCATTTTAATAATTGTTTAATGGTTACTAAAATGGCTACCGGTAGCCGTTGATTATTATTCAACGTTGAAATTTCGCTGCAAAAGTACTGCTTTTTTTACAAAACATGGGGTCAGTGAGTGACCTCATGTTTTTGAATAAATTTGCTACACGCGCACGCGTTGTAAATGGAATTAAAGTTCACATGGCGCTTCCATTTTTTTGACTGCCATTGCAATGGTGTAAGGCTCAATATCCAGATAGCCGCCTCCCATTTGGCTAATGATGGCATCGTTGAAGACGATACGTTTTTGATAACCGTAAGTGCGGTCTGGTTCGTACTTAAGCACGAGACAATAGAGACGATAGTAGAAATCTAACGTCCACGCGCGATCAAACATAGCCATGGAGTCCTCCCAGAGTCCTGCGTTGATTTGTGCCGTAATGGCATCATAATAAGTTTTCATAACCAACAAGATTTGTGCTTGGCTTTGTGAACGGCCGTTCCTGTGCGCACAAGTCAAAACCTTGCGGTTAAACAATAAAAATACCGGACTCCCCTAATGGAAATCCGGTACAAAAGTACAGTTTTTCAGGTATATATACAAAAAAAGAGACTTCCAAGTACTTCTTAAGAAGCTTTTGGAAGTCTAACTCTTATATTTCGATATGTTCAATACTCTCAGTAAATTCTCCTGTGGATGTTGTGTGTGACTTCAGGTAAGATGTTACACCTCTCCATGTTCCTGTTAGTGTGAATTCTGATTTGTATTGTTTCTCAGTAGGATATGCTATTAGATAGTGATATTTGTGCTTAGCCGCAGCCAATACCAAAGCGACTGTCATACCGCCGTTACCATCTAATAACTCATGCAGTCGAGCCAATACATTTGGCACAGCGCTTTTGGGGCACTGTAACAAAGTTTCAAAACGAGCGTTTATACCACCCTGTTCCGATTGATTCAAGTCTTTAAAGATATCCGCAAATGGTACGTTTTTAAATGGTAGTAGATCCAATTTGTACGACATCCCTTCTACACAATCTGGAATATTCTCGAAAGGATTGATCTCATTGGCGCGATAAGCATATATCTTTTTGAGAACAAATCGCCTGTTGTTTAATTCCTTCGCTGAGATACGTCGTTTCTCTTGTTCGATATTAACAGCGAATTTTAGGCTGTTACAATAATCCGGTGCTTCTAATAGTTCTGCAATCAAATCTGCTAATGTACGACCAGTATTACTTTCCTCTACTTCGACGGCGATTAGATGATTTTTATTTGAGTCAGTAAATAATTGGTCGTGCTTGATAGTGAAACTTAAGGCCTCGCTTGCAGTTGTTTTTACTTCAAAATTGGCGCCTGGACATACAAAATCTAATTTGGATGATGGTCCATCCGTGTGCCAATATGTAGACAAATCTATTCCGTGATTCTGGTATACATACTCTATAAATAAGAGTTCGCCCATTAAACCAATTAGGTTCTTATAATGCTCCTCCTTGGGTAATTGAAATAAAGCGACCAATGAATCAAAGAAAGCCATGAAATTTCTGCCTCTCATATAGGTAGCATGAGCTAGGCACAGATTGACAAAAGCATTTAAATTGGATTCTCTATCACTCGGTTCTGTCAAAAGCAGTTCCACAGAGTTATAGTACCCGTTTTCGAATGATGGAACAGAAGCATTAAATGCAGATACATGGATATTTGTCTCCAAACTCAGGAAATCGGTCTTAACACTCATAGAGGAACAATGCTCCTCGTTATGCACCAAATATAGCACATTCCCGTTTGAAGCAAACAAACCAGTATCACTAGGGAATCTTTCTATCAGATGGAGAGTGTTGTCCTTCGGAACAGAAAGAATCATATTTAACAGTTGGTTAATATCCATCATTGTCTTTTATAAAGTATTTCTTATCTTTAGGGATATATATTGCAAACATATACTGATCTTTCCCGAGCCGTTTTGCTTTATTCAATCCAGGTGATACATAGTGAATCTGAATATTTATCTTCGCTGGGTCGATCACTACTTTTTTATCACCTAAATATGTTAGTTTCGTTTCATCCGTGGTGTTGGCACCTTGGTGCAGTGCTTTGATTCTATCTTGAGCAGCGTCGTTGTATATAGAACGATAGCGGGTCTTATCGTTATTATCCGTCCACATGAGGATAACAGGAATATCGGATTGGTCAACGAGATCAAGAAGATATTTCTTATTAAAAGGTTCTCTATCGAAAGCTGTATTGATGGACTCTATGAGCGCTCTTAATTGTTCCGCAGAGAATAATGCGTATTGAGCAGTTGGTTGGTTAACATTGCTACCTTCTGTGGTTTTATTCCAAATAGGAATAGAAGCGATCAAGTCTCCAATACGAGCATTGTTATCCCGCATATCATCATCGTTCGTTACGATGAATTTCTGTTTAATCCAGCGATTCTTGAACGATATAGTTTTGTATTTCGCTTTGTTCTTAGCTGTTGGCTTTTGCTTTGTATCTTCGGCTTGAATGATAATATCCTTAATTTCAAGCAGACCCTTTTCTACATCTTCAAACTGCTCCCATAAATCATCTTCTACTTCAGCAAGTACCGTAAACTCTTTGGAGATTTCTTCCGTAGTGAAAATCTTGCACAAGTCTAAATATTTACTACGGTATCCGAACCAACGCGCGCGTTGGAGTGTGGTATCCATATTTCCTCCGTTTTTAGCAAAGCGAGTGAAATAAGATACAATCAAGTTCGGGAAAGTAAGACCACGTTGGAGAAGGTCACCTCCAATGTAAATCTTATGCATTTTGGTTAACTCAAGATCCTTGGTGTGCTTTCCAAGACCATTTTGCAGAATGGCACCCGTCGATTGGATAGCCTTAGATATTTCTTTAAGAAGAGTATCATCCAAGGGATATTGTGCTTTTAACTCTTCAATGAGATACTTATCATAACTCTTCTTTAATAGATTCTTGTAATAGTCAATACTTTCATTTTCGATGAAAGCCTGTTTAATCTCTCCTAATAGGTCATATATAGAAGAATATATACTACCATGAGCCGCAACCGTTCTATCTACGTGAATAATCATATCCGAAAGCATATCTTTTTTTCTTGATGCTCTCAGACGCTTAATAGCACTCGCAATGAAGAAATAGTATATGGCTTCCTTCAATGATTGCGTCATTCGTGCGGAATAATCATCGTTTTCATCCACGGTAGCAATTATATCATTTTCCCCTAAATGATAAATACTGGCACCATCATACCCCATACCCGGTTGTACGGTATGGATAGAAGCGGGATTTAGATCGCTAATATCCTCTTGGAATATATTAGCTTGCGGTGTAGCAGTGACAGACAAGTACAACGGATTCTCCAACACTTGTTTGAGTTTTTGAATACACTTATAGGTTGGTGTTGAGTTCCGTAGTTTATCCTTTGCTGTATTTAAACTGGCTTGATCGCCCTCGTCATCTATAATAAATGGAACAATACCATGGACAGATTCCATTACATTAGTTATGGCTCGAAGTGCTACATTCATTGCGGGCGGACGCTTCAAGCATGTAATAATGATTGGCCTATCTTCCTCAATCAGTTGTTTAACAAATTCCGGATCTAAACTGTTGATATGAATGGATTCCTTTGTTAAATCATTCGTGGTAAATAAGACGGGATTTTTTGAGAATAGAACTTCATTTCCTCCTTCAGTATTGAATGTACCTCCAAACCGTTCTGTGCTCTGCCTAAGCAAATCCTTATCGTAGCCTCCTAAGATAAGCAAGAAGTTGTATCCGTTATCAAAGGCAAGCGCAGTTAATAACTCCAAGTTAGACGTCTTACCAGATTGCACCTTGCCCACAAGGAGAGAATTGTGGTTCCCGAATGGATTACCATGTACTTGCTGCATTAACTTTTGATATGTAGCACGCACATTTTGAACGATATTATTTGCACCCGTTTCACCATATGCTTCTATATGACGCTGGTGAATACGCGCGAAATACTTATCTTCCACAATAGGGATTGACGAACCGGGTCTATTAACAATGTATTGCTCCATTATTCTTCGTCAGATAACTCTTTTAAGTAATTATTAATATGCATTCTAAATGTAATAGGACTAATCATGCCCTCTTCATTTGCGTTATTCTTTGCACGTATCTCGGCAAGCGCAAACGCTATTGCAAACTTTTCCAAGACTGTTTTAAATTCCTCTTTCTCAGAGAAGGGCTTAAAGAACGGATGGTTTATATTCAGCCGAATACTTGCACTACTGCCATCTTCAGCCGGATCTACTTTAATCCAAGTAGAAGAATTACCCTTTGTCCATTGAACAGTAATATTGCATTTGCTTATTGCATCCAATTGAATGGTATACGGACGAATTTTGTCATCTACTTCTTCCGGTTGATTATTTTGCTCTGTCTGATACTCTCTATAAAGATCCAAGTCGGATAGTAAGTCTTGTTGCTCATCTGAAACTGTAGGAGATGCAACTGGAGGAGTATCTATGATAGGTCTCGCAAATGAGTTGTTGATTGACTCTTGAACAGAATCATGTACGCTATCAGATACGGCCTGAGATGTTTCTTCCTCTTTTGCGCGCTCCTTATTTGTCAGTTTGGCGATATCTATGTACTCTTGTATGCGAGACTTTAACTCTCTTATGAATGTTTCTTCAAGACCATCGTCCCACACGAAACCATCCTTTGCTTGGTTGATTGGGAAATCGTCTAAATCTAATTCTCCAAATAATTTATGTGCTTGAGTACTCTGAGCTTGACCAAAGATTTCATCTGGTTTGTAATTGAACTCTTCTCCTCCGACAACAACACGATTTCGTCTAAATAATGCGAACCCTGCGCGACCAAATCCACCATTCGCCAAGATTCCAACGAAACCTACAACATGGTGTGATATTCCATCAAAATCAAAGGTGAAGTCGAGGTCATTTCTCCAGACTCTATTTCTAAATGATAGGCAATCATACTCATCATAGAATAGAGGATCTCCATCGTAATTAATATGCACCAAACCATTATTTAAGTCACGGCGGTACATACTTTTTAGAAGTTCTACTATCTTTCCTTTAGTTCGCGATGATCCAATTTTCTTTGTAACCTCGCGAATTGTAATTGTAGTACCATGCGTAGATGGATCAACATGAGAACGCTTGATTTCAACGACATTCACATTATTCTTGCGTAACTCGGGGATATTAATTTCAGTATAATACTCATAGACAGAGCCTAACTGCGTAGAACGCACAGACCAAATATCGCCGAACCATGAAGCGGCGGTCTTTAGACCCATACCGAACTCATTACGACCATTCTTGTTCTCCGGTGGGGAATCCACTTTTACTGCACGAGCGAAGTCGGAAAACTCCATACCAAAAGCATCGTCAACTATGGTGAGGATATCATTCTCATCGTCATAGTTAATGGATATTTCAACTTCGTTTATACCATGTGCAGCCAATTCTTTCTGGTGGGAATAGAAAGATTGCGTAGAATTATCAACAAACTCAGCAATAGCGTACCACGGCTTATAATTCAAACGGGAAAATACGCCGATAACGCCAGCTTGCGGCTGAATGTTCAACTGTTGTATTTCAAATTCGTTTTCCATAATTATCTGTTAGCGTATTTTATTAAATCTTTTGCAATTATTTTTACTATTTCAACATCTACCGCATTTCCTAATGCTTCATAGATTCGAGCTTTGGGTAAGTCTCCAAATGAAAGATCTCCCATTCCTTGGACTCGAGCAGCTTCCTTCATTGTCATGAATCGCCCGTGTTGCTCATTCCCATCCTCATCTACGTAGGTCGCACCAGGGAATATTGGTACTTGTGAAGACATGAACGTTAGTGCTGGGGAATATGTGGGACGTTTAACTCGTAGACCTGAAGGACGGAATTGCAGAATCTTATCGTCAATAGTCATATGTTCCGATTCATCACAATTCCACTCAAACTTCATAAAACTATTCTCCCAACCGACAATCTGTTGTTTCCACTCATCTACCCATTCCCGATTTTCATTGTAGAATCTCCGATTCTCGCGAATGAATTTCTTTTTCCAGTCAGGGAATGTTGTATTCTTGTTTGTTTGTGCATAGTTAGGAAGGAGGCTAAGGCATCTTGCCTTCGTACTACCTTCGATCAGTATGCCTAATTTCCCGTGTTTCCCTCTTAATTCGGCAGGTTTCTGGAAGGCCGGAGCGATATCTTCAAAATTATAGTCGGCTCCAAATTCCATCGCCCAAATTGGAGCAGCTGGTAATTTGGCATGATGTTCTGCACATAGATTAAGGAACTGTTGCCACACGTCAATGTAATGCCGTTGAATATCTTTTAATGGTTGGGGATGGGTTGGCTGCTCTTTCTCCATTATCTCTTGAATATTACATGTCGCTTTGACAGGCTTAACGGGGAATTTGAAATCATTCAAATTACCAAACTCGCGATTTATACCAACTATATACAAACGCTTGCGATATTGTGGATACCCGTACTCATGAGGCGAGATAACTCTTGCTTGAATATCATAGTTTAATTCTTTGTCAAGTCGATCTTGAATGATACGCCAAGTCCTTCCTTCATCGTGTGTTTCTAAATTAGATACATTCTCAAGGAAAATGCATTTAGGACGACGAACGCGAATAATATCGGCAATGTAGTTAAATAGAGTACCACGACCTCCCTCATCGTTGAAACCTTGTTGTTTACCTGCTTTGCTGAATGGTTGGCAGGGGAAACCACCACACAATATATCGTGTTCAGGAACACTATTGAGAATTATTTCGTCGGTCTTTAATTTCGTAATATCAGGATTGATTCGGTTATAATCAAAATGATAGTTCTTCTCATACAGACGACGGAGATCTTCTTGAAGTTCAGAGGCAAATACACATTCTACATGGAACCCCATCTCTTGCCCGAGTTTATCTAATGCATAATGAAAGCCGCCAAGACCTGCAAACAAATCAACAATGTGTAAATCTTGCAAATTCTCAGGAAGTGGTAGTTCTCTTTGGTTTGCACGAATTATATCAATCCCTGTTACAACAACCGGTGCGGCTTCTTTCTTCGGTCTATATGCTGGGTATTTTTCATGCCCATAGGAAATGATAGAGGAAACATTTATTCCTGTTGGTTCATATTCTTTTCCTAATTTATAGACAATGTATGATTGTTCCTTCTTGGTGCGAGGATTGGGAGTATATCCCATATCAATCATCTCATTAAAGGTCTTTATATAATACTCAATGCATTCGAAAAGTCGTACTCTTGTGCTATCAGAGTAATCGTAAAGCGCTATAAAATCAGGAAGTTCACCTGTTCCCATTGAGCCATTTCTACAACATTTTTCCTCAACAGCGAATCGAGTGTTGTACAAATAGAAATCTCGTTTCGGTTTCCTTCCGAAAATCCACTTCGCTTGCTCTCTTCGATAACCTCCCACGAGAAATGTGTCGTTAACGTGTTCAGCGAGGTTAAACAATTCTATTTTTCTTTCTTTTGGCACTATTTACTTACTTAATTCATCAATAATTTCTTCATCTGCTGGCAACCACTTAACGGATTGCAATTCATTTGGAGCGAGCCATTTTGCGGCTTCATGCTCCTTGAGCGTAACATGACTTCCTGCCAATTCGCACTTAAAGCAATGCATGGTAAGATGGAAGTTGGGATAGTCGTAATCTATTGTGCGTAATAGTTCACCAACTTCAATCTCTGCATCTAGTTCTTCGTTGATCTCACGCTTCAAGGCTTGCTGGGGAGTTTCTCCGCTTTCCATTTTACCACCCGGGAACTCCCACCAATCTTTCCAATCGCCATATCCTCGTTGTGTTGCAAAGATTCGTCCCTGCTCGCCAATGATTACTGCTGCTACAACCTCTATCTGCTTCATATTTCATTAATACCTAATGATTTGAGGTAATTGTATATTCCATCGTACCATTCCGGTTTGCGAGTATCGTCGGGTGGTATACTATGATCGCCTTCAGGAATACAGATAACCATACCTTGACGAGCACGAGTTAATAGTACACGATAGGCGTTTATCTGATATTTGCGATTGATAAGTTTATCAATCTTCTGCCATTTTGTACCGCCGTTTAACTTGAAATGCTGCCACGCCGTTTGTTCCTTATTTAACCGCAAATCGGCATCCCAAGCGACACAAGCCCAATCTATTTCAAGGCCTTGTACTTTAAACTCAGTTAGCGTATCTTCTAAAAAATTGGAACTCCGTACGTCTTCATCATTTTTAAGGAACCAATGTACAAAATTTGGTTGATAGCGGACATTGATATTGATAGCTTTCAATCGATCTGCTTTACTACTTGCAAGCAACCCCATCCGCTCAGAACCGCGTCTTTGCTTTCGAAGCCATTGTTTTGCAGTTTCAAGAGAACGAGTAAGCACAATAGGATATTTATCCAATTCTTGAAAAGTAGTCTTTGCCTCTTCTTTCTGGAGTGCCAACAACTGATTAACAAACAGACTTACTTTCTCAGCACGGAAGGAGCGCATAGATGTATCCAAATGTAAATCTTTACACTTTTTCACTTGAGACTTTATAAGCGCCATTTGGTCATCAGAAACCTCACCTAATTCAAGCAGATGTTCGGACATAAATACATCCCAATGGCTAAAACTGCGATGTATTGATTCTATCCATTCAGACAAACCGGCTTCTCCTCTATTTATGGACTGTCCATTACCTACTAAACAAACCACTAATCCCCAATCGGTTTGACGATTCATACAAGAAATTAGAAACTCCGGCTCGGAATATGGGAAATTAGGGAAGTTTTTCTTCTGTTTCATAAAGCGCTGGAGTTCTTCTTTAGTCCATGCGCGCTGAGCCTCATCAAAGATAGCTACATGCTCTTTTGGTATATATGCTTTGTCTTTATGGTTTTCGAAATAACCTTCTTGTGGTATTATATGGCCGTTGTGTATCTCAATACCTTCTGCGTAAGTGTCACGATAATGATGAACCATTTGGATGAATGTCTTCACCTTACTTCTGGCGTCTTCCATTGAGCAACCTTTAATGCCTTTTGTGGACTTACCTTCGGCCTTCAGTTTTCTCTTTTCTGATTTTACTTTTTCCTGTTCTCGATTGTAATAGTCATTTGCCAGGGCTTCTTTTAAAACTTCAACCAGAGGATAATTACCAGAAAGGTATACGGCCTCTGCTTCTCCATGAAGACGGAATTCACCTATCGCGGTGTTTAAACCAATTAGAGTCTTTCCTACACCAGGTACACCTGTAATGAAACAGATTGCTTTGCGTTTTTTGTCGCGACAATATTTTATGATCTTATTGAGTTCTGTGGATACTTTGTCTATATCTCCGCCATGTTTAGTAATATCCTCTACAGTCTTTTTTTCATATAGAGCAACTGCTGCCTCTACTATTGTTGGCGTAGGCTCATAACCACTCTTAGCCCAACGATCATCTTCCTTTTGTGACCATATAGGAATATCTTCTGTCAGAACGATTTCAAAAACTTCATGCAAACGTTCAGCATTTACTTTTAATGGTTCGTACACACCATCTTGGAGCACTAAGTCAAGAACGCAGTTTCTGTTTTTCTCAGTCGGGACCACCTGAATAGGGACAATTGTGAGATTGCGACAGCCTAATTGGAAATTTTTAAGATCCAAAGCGTAGTCCCATACTTGGTTTGCCGCTCCTTGCGCAAACTTCTGGTCTCCGGTTTTGTATTCAAGAACAAAGACGATTCTATCGATTAGTGCAATTACATCTACGCGACGTCCCATTCGAGGAATGTTGTACTCAAAATAGACACTTCCCCGATTAGCGTACTTAGCCAGAGATTTTTGAAGCGTCTCTATTTCTTCTTGCCAAGAGTTAGAAGTCTGCTTGTTGATGTCGCAGGTGTAGGCTCGTGACAAAGCACCCGATATCTCGTTCGCTGAACGCGTAAGAAAATCGGTAATCGAATCACTATAGTAGTATCGCTTTGCAGCCATATCTCTGTTTGTTTTAATTCTTCTTAAAGGCAACGCTATGCAGCGTCCAAAGGCAGACCAATGCCCATCGCTGCATAGTATATGTTGCCTATGTTCTCGTTTCGCTTCATATTGGTCTTTTATGGATTTTAGCGGTTGTTGTTAGTCGAGGAAGATCCAACTGTTGGCGATGTCACTCGCTTTGTCGTTGTCCGGCTCTCCGTCACGAATGAGGTCGGCTATCGGGTAGATGCCATCGTCCTCCGTTCCTTGGAGATTGTCTTCCATGTCTGCGCGATACACCATTTCGTCCTCATCCAGATAGACGTGGAGTGTTGCGTTCTCGTACCCGTCCGGGTTGTCGAGGTACTCCTGTACAGCGTCGTAGATTCGTTCTTCCAACGCGTGAATGTCTTGAATGCTTGCCATAATTTGGTCTTTTATGGATTAATAATATGTTGTGCTGTTTTCTGTCAGGTTGACGCCCTGCACGCGAAAAAGCGTGCAAAGTTACACAAAAATTCTGACATGTGCAAGTTTTTGGGGTAGAAAGTTTATATTGCAGCGAAAATGTGACAAGAATGCCACAAAAAAAGCCAGCAACTCGCTGACTTTTCCATATTGTACTTGGGACATAGCTTGGGACATAGCTTGGGACATCCCCGTATTCTTTGGGCTCTTGGTTATGGTTTGTGCCTTCAATTTGTGAGACCGTCTCACTTTTTCAAATTGTCGTGACAGTGTTGCGACAATTTGGCCGCAAGTTGCGCGACAATTTTGACAACAGTGTTGACACAATTCCCCATCTTACAATTTCGGGTGCAAAGGTACAAATAGAAAAAATCGCAATTATTTTGTACCACTCAAGATACCATTTTCTTTGTCCTCGTTGTTGATGCGTTTCCCATTTTCGCGACGTTGGGTACCGAAATCGAGGTTGCAATGGAAGTTGAGAATGAGCATCTGGCGGAAGTCGCGCATCTCCGCGTGCTGCGTGTTCGGCGCAAGGGCAGAGAGGTCTTTGGTCTCGATGCTATAGCCCTTGACCGAGAAGGGGTTCATCAGCATCGCACGAAAGCCCCATTTTTCGGCACTGTAACCAAGACCGATATGATGGTAGAACTCGCCGTACTCCAGCGTTTCGCCCCAGAGGTTATTGCTGCGCGTGGTCACCTCGCCGAAGAACTGCCAACCGTTGTACATGCCCATGAAACTGGCGCGAACACCCGGGTTGAAATGCTTGTGCGTGTAGGAATTGCCAAGGCTCACATAGTAATTGGCGAACGGCGCAACCGTAAAGATCAGTTTGTTTTGCAGCACGCGCACTTGCACACTCGGAGCCACTTGCAGACGATGAAAACCGCGGTGGTTGGCGTAGGTGCGGACGGCGTATGATTGACCGTCAATCAGCTGCTCAAAGGTCTCATCCATAATCGGTTTGTGGTCGTATGAGTAGTTCGCCCAGATATTCAGATTGACGTACTTGGACTGCCACGAGAGCTGCATCTCATTGGCAACGAACATAACGGGCTTGAGGTTCGGATTACCTTGCCGGATCTGGTATTTGTCAATCTGTTGCGCCACGTCCGACACAGCAGATAGGGACGGTTGGTAGCCGGAGACATAACTCTTGTATTTCCAGAACACACCCTTGCCGAAGTCATAACTCAGCGTCAGTTGCGGACGGGCAATCCAGTTTGACGATTTCTGACCGCCTTGCTCGATATACGTGTGCATGGCACCGATTCCCACGGCGTAGGAGAACTGCTTGACGCGTTGCTGCACTTCCGCAAATGCGTACGTCTCCGCCGTCATCATAGAAACCTTTGTACCTTGTACATCGTCCCTTTGTACATTATACAGGTTTTCCATCCATTGATGATTGTGGCGTACACCGACCGTCAGGGCGATGTTCTCCCAATCCTTTTCATAGATAGTTTCGCCGATGAGCGAGTATTTGTTGCCTCTGACGCGAGAGGTTACATCGGTCGTGTCTGCAACCGTTTCGCCCAGTAGTGTTTGCTCAAAACGGCGGTCGTTGCTACTGTTAATATACGTTCCTACCACGTCGAAATACAGGTGGTTGTCGTCCGGCAGGTTGTGCTCGTAGTAGATGTCCAATGACGGCGAAATAGACTTGCTGCTTTCGTGGTCATGGATGGCAAAACTGTCCGTGCCCTGATACAAGTACGAATCGCGGTTGGTCTTCGATTGCGGCGTGAACTTCATGAAATCGCGCAAGGCAATCTGGACCCTATTTTTTTCGCCGTTCGTCCA
>Ga0247611_10007255_pt1 | contig 13960 bp, 5 predicted proteins | sample 177DNAGHGhighgp2_FD_192422 | JGI IMG/M metagenome (GOLD analysis project Ga0247611, IMG submission 192422) | Sheep rumen microbial communities from Palmerston North, Manawatu-Wanganui, New Zealand - 1770 DNA GHGhigh gp2 | ecosystem: Host-associated > Mammals > Digestive system > Stomach > Rumen ...
GGGCAACGACACTTGTACCCTCGGCTATGACGCCCTCGCAGAGGTTCAATATCACCAATCACCAATGACCAATCACCAATGGAGCCTTTCTCTCCGTGCCCGAGCACGCAAAAAAGGAGCAAGTACGTATTCCGTGAGAGCGACATTCGATTGGCAACGCAACAGTTGGAGTCTAAGGACGACTGCGGATTTCAACCATTCACCAATCACCAATAACCAATCACCATTACCTTACGGAGTAAGTATCGCGCAGGACATTGCGTATGATTTCCAATCACCAATGTCCAATATCCAATGTCCAATAAGCTTAAAGCTTCGTCTTCAAGCCTTCGATGCCCGCGAGTGGGCGAATCGTATCTACCTCTACGAGCACGATGTGCTCTACGCCTATTCTATCCCTGCCACGTATGGTCTGGGAGGGCGTTTCTACCTCTGCCTCCGTTGGCAGATCATTCCTCAGTTGGCGCTCTATTTCCGTGCTTCCGAAACCGTTTACGCACGAAAATGGGCAGCCGATCACGACCGCCCACAAACTCGTACAGATCTTCATCTGTTACTTCGCGCGAAGCTCTAATCACTCAACCTTCGCACCCGTAACCGTGTACGTTTCCCCATTTCGGATAATCAGCACTTGTCCGTTACGCAGCACTTTCTCCGCCTTCACTTCTGCCTTTGCGTTCTCCACACCGGTCGCCGAGTTGTCCTTTTTATACAACTGTGCAAGCGGGAAACTGGTAGTGTTCGGATCGTATAACTTGAAACGATCGCTATTGAACATGATCGGGTAGGAAGAACCGGTTGGCTTAATCTCTGCTTCTCCGTTGGAGATACTTACGGCCCAAGTCATAGTACCGCTACCCATGACAAGTGATTTGTTGTCGCCGCCCAATTTTTGACCATTATTGGTAAACGTCCATTTGCCTGACTCTTTACCAACGGTGAATTCCATTGCCTCAACAACTTCCAATTTGTTACCGGTAATAGTTGCATCGTCGACAGCGAGGAACGTATTGTTATGGCTAATCGCTACTTTTTGTGCGCTTGCGTTACCAAACACAACTACGTCGCCTACGTTCAGATCGCTGGTGGAGTTAACAAGCGTGTATTCGATTTTCGGCAGTTCACCGGAAATGACATTTATTGCTACATCCAAATAAACCGAGTCCGAACGTACCTCCCAATCATCATCCTCGTAACTATAGAACTTAAAACGTCCTGTGTAGTTACCCGGGGCACTGACATAGTAGTGTACTTTTAGCCCTTGTCCTTCTGCAGGATTATAGGTGTCGCCACCATAAATCCAACCGGCCATGTTAGTACCGGAAATCCAGAATGCTGCATCTTCTTCCGGCATCACGTCGTCTTCATACACAACGCCGCTATATTGCAGGAGTCCTGTGTACGTGACATTAAAGGTCACCGAATCCTCTACGCCGGTCGACTCATGATCAAGCATGCTTACGGTACCAAAATCCACATTGTTGGGGCTTACTGTAATACTTACCGCCGCCCAACTCACTGCACTGATCATCGCCAGTGCCAAAATAGTAAAAATTTTCTTCATGATAAATTGTATATTAGTTAAATGATTTTCCATTCATTCAAAACAGCATACAAAGGTACTACTTTTTTTTGACACGTGCAAATATTTTTCCATTTTATGGAAATTATTTTATGGAAAAATAACAAAACGGAGCCAACCTGAGCTCCGTTTTGTGACTAGTAAGACTACTTTCGCATAATTCGCAGAAACCAATCTTCATCCGGACGATACCCGTAATACGTTTTTCCATCTCCGCCTAAATCCCATGAGTCAGTTAACTCATTTTGTCGGATAGGTAGCATAGTTTCATCGTTAGAAAGGAGCACAACTCGTGCGTTTCTTCTAAATCTTCGATGACTAACTGTTTTCCCTTTCTTTTGTGACTTACAGTGACACCATGTGCCAGCCGGAGTTCGTTTTTTACTTCTACTCATAATGTCTCTAATGTTGCGAGTCAGCGTCTTTGCACTGCTCTATTAAACATTATGAGACTGTAGGATTTTGGTTAAACTCCGAATGAAATTTCTCAACGCTGATAGCATCTAAGATGTGCGCAAGACGTTCTTTGTCTCTACTATGCTCTCTCATAAATCAAGAATTTATCACGATTTGCGGACTCCTGTGCTAAGGGTAACAACTCGTCGCTTTCTACCAAATCCACCTCCCGATGGAGCAGTTCCTGGAGATCTAATTTCATAGTCACGTATTGGAACAACCCCATAGGTTTGGATTTGTCTAAGTCAACCAATATATCCACGTCGCTATCTTTGGTCTCCTCACCACGCGAACAAGAGCCAAATAAATAGGCTCTATTCACCGGTTGCTTAGCAAAGAAATGCTGCATCCGCGGAATCATACTAGCAACTTCTGCACTCGGCATTTTTGTCGATTAATTTGAAATTCGCTGCAAAGATAGTCAATTTTTGTCGAATAAACAAATATTTTTGTCAATTTTTGTCGATTAAGTATACTACCCATCTCTTTTTTTTGTAAATTTCTTTCTGCGGAAACGTATCGTAGATATGCAGTTCGACCTGCCGTACTACGATAAATGCATTTATCAGTAGCGAGACAGGTCGATACGCTTATGCCGTTAGGCATGTTCCCGCAGAAGGTGTTTTTATTGTTTTTTTCTACCTTCCTTTACGCGCGCTCTATATTAAGGATCACGCGCATATACACGCGAAGCATAAACACCGCAGGCCCTTATCCCCACAACTGCGCCAAATGTCTGTAGTTTAGCAGCCATATATCTCCGGCTGTATTCTCAAAGTCCCCAGTATAAACTACTGCCCGACGAGCAATCGGAGTCCCTGTCCACTCCGGTAGTTTACGTAAGGTCTTCTCAAATGGCTGCTGGTAGGTCATAGCCGACTTAACCTCTATAGCATATAGTTGTCCTTCCTCTTTAACGAGAATATCCACCTCGTTTTGGTTGCTATCCCGATAGAAGAACACATTTCCTTCCTTGCCTTGGTTCGTGCGGTGCTTGATGCACTCCATGACAATCATGTTCTCGAATATCGCGCCGCGCATTTTGTCCAACTCTAATTGCCGCGGGGACTCGATGTCTAACAGATAGCACGCTAATCCCGGATCGTTGAAATAGAGTTTAGGCGTTTTGACGATTCGCTTGGAGATATTCTCGTAATACGGAGGCAATAATGTGACCAAATAGGAAGCTTGCAGCACAGACAGCCAATGATTAACAGTGTTCTTATCCACTCCTACCTCTGCACCAATCTCTGTAGCATTAAACAACGAACCTATTCGCGCGGCACAAAGTTTCATAAACTTCATAAATTGCATTTGGTCTTTAATCTTCAATAGATCGCGCACATCTTTCTCCAAATAAGTCTTTACATAACTTGGATAGAACAAGCGTGCAATGTTCTTATTCGCGCAAATAGCAGGGTACAAGCCATCATACATCTGCTGATTCGCCTCTTTTGCACTATATACGGTCTCCTCCAGCGACATCGGCAATAACTCATATACGCCGGCACGACCGGGTAACGACTCGGTTAAGCCCTTCAGCAACTCCAAGTTACTGCTGCCGGTCAATAGAAACTTTCGCTCCGGATGATTATCTACGATACCCTGTATATATTCCAATAGCGCCGGCACTTTCTGCACCTCATCAATAAACATACCCTCCGGATGTTGGTTGAGAAATGCCACCGGATCATTCTCCGCAAAACTACGCACGTGCAGATCCTTCATACTATACTGCTTATACTCGGGGAAGAGATGCTTCAGTATAGTGGACTTCCCGGACTGACGCGGACCGGTAACAGATAGAACTGAGAAGTACTGCGCGGCCTCCTGTAGAAGAGTCTCCATCTTACGTGGTATGTACACATTGTTGGTTGCCATAATTGCTACTATCTAAAATCCGCTGCAAAGATACAACAAATATTTGAAACCACCAAATTTTTTAACCAAAATTTTATGTAATTCGTGAGTTTAACTCACCATTTACATAGTTTTTTCTCCTTTCTTATACAACAAACGGAGCCCCTCTGAGCTCCGTTTTGTTGTATTTCTACCTCCCGCGTACGCGTCTTCTTAAGGATCACGCGCATATACACGCAAAGCATTACCAGGGCCCCGAAAAATTCAGAATTTTTGCGGGTGAAGAAGTGCCTCGGATGGCACTTCGAGTGTTGCAAGCAACACATAGAACCTCGGAGGCAATGGTCGCCCTTACCAATTAGCGGAGTGGTTTGGCCTTTGCGATCCATATGCTGAACGCGATTGCGAGGAGCATCAGTGGCCACAGCCCATCGCCTATCGGATCTTTCCAGGGCTCGTCACGGTCATTGTCATTATCATCTCCTTCAGGATTAAAACCACCTCCAGGATTACCATCTTTACGTATATGTACTGAACGTCCCCCCGCAGGCGAATATGTTCCTGGAGTACTACCGGTCACATAGGTGCCCTCCGCTGCTGCGAAAGGCAGTGTAGTTCCAGTAGTAACCATCGTGGATGTTGACTGCATCTTCGCTTCCGGCTGTTTAGCGAGGTTCTGAGCATATACGCCCAGAACACTCACCATTGCTACTACCATCAATAAATATCTCAATGTTGTTTTCATAATCTTTAACTCTTTCATTCGTTAATTCATTAATTCTTTCATCGAAATCATTTATTGATTTCACGTACTTTTCTTCCCGTGATGTCATATATCACTCCGTTGAGTAAGATATACATCTTATCCTGATAGATAAACTTCAAAGGCTTGTCTTTCGATTTATCTATCACACTACCAAGATCTGTAGTCTCGCCTTCTTTTTTAATGACAGCATTGATAGCAAATCGTTCATTATATTGTCCTACTGTACCCGAGAAGGTATAATCATCCATAAGCAAGTCCGTTTCTGCAGACATCGCGTAATCGATTAGCCACAAATGCTCTAATTCGCTGGTCTCACTTGCAAGCGAGAAAGTATAATCACCGGCCTCTGGAATAATAACGCCCACCGGTATCGGTAACTCGGCTGCCTCTTCTGGTAGCGAGTTAAATGCTGTTCTGATTCCATCGACTAAAGTATAAACTTTCATGTAGTCGTTGTTCTTTATTGTTTTCTCCTTGTCGTCAGCATCGAACAAGTCCGAATAATCGTTGCTTATATTCAAACCTGCGACATCCGCCTTGCCATTACTATCAAGAAGCATAAAATCTACTACTATTTCTCGTTGACGGACTGCTTGACGGATAAGTGACGGCATCTTTAAATCGCGTGTGCCGCCAAACGTTAGTGTACCTGGTGTCTCTTGAGTACCCACATTCACTTGTACGAAGAATGGGTAGAATGCATCCAGTTTATAGTTGTCAGCGCGCACATCGTAGTACTCGTCCCATGTGGTATGCGGGATTGTGAAATAACGAGTTGCATCATCTTCTATCCAATCCCAGGTTCCATCCCAAGGATTACCATGCTTTTGGAATCCTTGTTGAACAATCTTGTTGTCATAGGAGGATCCATTGTTGAATGCAGAGAAGTATGGGTTACCGATGAAGTTCCAACCTACATTATTGGCACTCAGCTCTCCATTTGCCCATTTGTCCCAGCCCCATGCAATTACATCTACTGCACAATCTGTTGTCTCGTTACTCCAGCCTGTTGATTGCAATAATGGGAAGCGTAATACGCCATATGGACGTCCTGCGTGGGGTACATCTTGATCAATAGAGATCTCATAACCAACACCACGTTGTACGCTACTAGCATTTAACCAAGCTTTGGATCCATAATCTCCGGTACGATAACCACCATTATATTTCTTAATCCAAGCTTTGAAATTCTTTACACCATCCCCGTTAGTAACATCATTCAGATTAACATCTTTTGGTAATGCCATCATGTAATACATATCCTTTTTCGCATACAACTCATAGTATATACCATGACCTGCAGTACCGACACCGGAGAGACGTTTGTTGGCGTCTGTTGCTCGATCGGCTACTAACATCTGCGGATGACCATACTCACCGCCTAACCAACTGAAACCGCCGCGCAGATAGACATTGGTCACTGCGATATCATTACTAATATCCGCCTTACCATCAGGATAGATATACAAGTCCGCAAAGTTTCCTGATGCAGTTCCTGTCGTTAACAATCCGCCGCGACGAATAACCACATCGGTATTCTTGGCAATAGCGTCTCCTCCTGCAGCGCTTCGTAATTCTGCTTCTGTTTTGCTGGTGGTTACGATTAACGGGATGGTGAAGATCGCTTGTTTTGGCGTTCCACTTTCTGTTGCCGTCAATACTAATTGCTTTGCAGGGTTGGCTTTCAAATCTCCTAATCCGCTCAGTTTATATACATCGCCACCAATCGGTGTCAAAGTAACCGCACTTGCTTCACCTGTCCCGATGCGGGCATTCATTGCACTTACATTTGCTCCATTGGGATAACTGACAGCAACTGTTGTTGTGTCCCATTCCAATACGGAAATATCTGCTTTCTGTACCACCTCAAGAGGAAGTATGTACAGGTCTTCTACTCCGTTACCATCTCCATAGGTTCCCCACTTATGTCCCCAAACACGCAACTTGTTTGTATTCAGGGATTGGTCTGTTTGAAGAGTATAAACAAATTCTCCTGCCGCCTCACGCGTCGTTACTTTCCACTCATAAGCCGCATCAGCTGCGAAATATTTATCCACTGCATCTATGACGCCATCATTATTAATCGTATTCGCAGAACCGCTATTATTTGCCCACAAACCAGCATTGGCTGTTGTATTGTTTGTCGCCGAGAAACGCAGACGATCGCCATATAATGCGCTTGGGGTATAAGATGTAGCATTACCAAACCGATCGCGTGTGCCATTGGTAGTGGCTACAGGCCACAGACGGTACTGGATTGTATTTGGACCTTGCGCTTTCAGTATGCCATCATCCACGACGGTTGTTATGTTTTCAGGGGTTGGGTTACCTGCACTGCTTAAATTTGCAGGTAAAGCTTGCCAAGTGTTACCTACTTTTGCTACGATGGCTACGGCATCCGGCAGGTTGCGTACTTTTACTACATCGCTGAATATCTGCTGCCATCCATCGCATGCGACAGTGATATCACGTGTTTCAACAGCACCGGTACCAGCAGTTGACGGAGTATAGGACACATATACATCTTGTGCTGTACCATCGCCGCTTGCCGTCAGATAGTTTGTACTAATATCTTTGTATTTACCATCCTCTAATTTATAGAACTTCAGATCATCGCCGGTAAGCGAGATTCGGTGACCAGCCAACGCACCGGCTGCACTAACTTGTAGTTTCTTAGCTGCTAAAATCTCTACGCCATTGCGAGAGGTGATATATACCGGTATCGGGTCATCCTCCGAAACGACAGACAGGGTTACACAGGAGAACTTGAAGTAATGATATACTTCCTCATGAGCCGTAGTGAAATTATCGCTGTTCTTTTCGGAAGTAGAGTTTCCGCATATATTGCTTGCTACTACATGCACATAGTATTTAGTATCATTCTTTAGCCCTGTGAAAGTCTTGCCGGCCTCGCCGCTGGCATTGGCAGATATAGTTTCTCGTCCGATCTTATCACTTTCGCCATCTTCCACTAACCAGACATCAAACTCTGTTGCGTTGGTCAAAGAGAAATTCACAACGGCGCTTGTTTTGCCAATCGTTCCCGTAGAGACGGCCACTGTTCCCGCTAATGCCGGACAAGCAATCGTTACGCCTGCTACGCTGCTCGTTTTCTCTGTACAAGCATTGCTCGCTGTTACGGCTGCGGTATAACTCTTACCCGGAACCATAGTTGCGAAATCATAATAACTATTAGCCGAAACCGTTGTCGGACCATAGACTACTTCGTCGTCTGTGGTATTGGTTATGGTCAGCGAATAAGATGTTGCATCTGTAACGGAGCCCCATGATATGCGTGTAGTTCCTTTGCCGGTTGCATAACTGAAACTCGGAGTTGTTGCTGCTGTTGCGGAACTGAAACTATTGCCGCTTATATCCTTGCACCATACGGCATAAATGGTCTTATCTGCTGCACCCATTGTTATTGTGCTTCCGCTGGTATAAGTTGCAGAAGTGGCACCACTCGTATTGGCCCATCCAGAGAAGATGAACCCGTCGCGAGTAGGCTCTGTTGCACTCACGGTTGCTTTATCTCCGTTTTTATAATCGGTCGCATCGGTTGGAGCGTCGCTTCCGCTATTTGCATCGTATAAGAGATGAACATACGGGGCAAAGTTTGCTGTTATTATCACATCTGCATCACCTATAGTATAGGTCGTGGAGGCTGTTGTGGCACTTGTCACGGTTCCTTTATTGGGGGAAAGGCTCCAGTTTTTGAAATAATAACCGGAATTAGGAGTAGCAACTATCGGCCAACTCGTGTTATAGTTTGCTGTTTTGCTGTCATTCCCGTCTATCGTCGCAGAACCATAGGAATCAATATTTGCTCCAATTAGTATTTCATACTCATTAATCGACCAAATGGCATAAAAGTTTACATCTGCGTGGGGAGTAATATCCGCACCATCTGTTTTTTGAGCAGTTGTTGCGCTACTACTGGTATTCCATCCAACGAACGAATATCCTGTTTTGGTAAAATGACACGGTTCAAGGGCTGTAGAAATATCTTTTGCCGTACGTTGCGTGTATGAGTCGTTGGTATTGGTTGCTCCGTTAGGATTGAATGTAATTGTCACCATGGGGACTGCTTCCGGGCGAGTGGTGTAGCAGGATGATACATATAACGCATATAATGTAGAATAATATCCTGGTGTAGTACCTTTATTGATGAACTTTAAACTGCTATAAATATCAGAAGGATAGCTGCAATTAGTATAGTCAGGATCAGAACCGGCTGCTGCATACCATGCATAACATGAATAACCTGCAATATCATCAGGATAGGCAGTTAGTTCGGCTGTTTGGCTTACAACACTCCATGTCTCAAATTGACTATTGGTACTATTCCAGACTTTTAATTCGCAATAGCCGCTCGGTACAGCATTATAAGTGATTTCAACTCGATTATACCGCACTTGATTTCCTGAACCACTTTGAACAGAACAAGATACTTTTGTCGTTGTGCTGCCCGTCCATGTTATATTACTACCGCTGGCAGAAACACTACCTCCACCGGTGGTAACAGTATTGACATGTGAGGCATAATCTGAATTTAAGCAGACCCATTTAATCTTTGATATATAAACACTGCTATTCGAACACTCTACAATCAGATTTGAACCGGCATTACACAAGTAATACCCGCTTGTTCCCATATTTCCAGCTCCTACTTTTAGTGTGAAAATACCTTTTGTAATTGTATTCACATTTCCTGCATTATCTGTGTTGATGTCAAATACGACCGTATTAACTCCCCACACAAAGTTACAAATACTCATTCCTATTATAATAAGGAATAGGCGCATATATTTATTGATAGCTTTCATATCGTTTTGGATTTTATTCATTAAACATGTCTTCATATTGCGTTCTCCTTATTATTGGTTAATCAATATCTGCCCAAACAGCATACCATGTTGTTCCGGTTGCTTGCACTTGCGTGTTGGGTGCAATAATCTTGTTGGTAGCCGGGGTGGCGGTTTTTAAATCATCTATCTCGTCCACACGGTTTGCATCCCCGTAAGATGTCTTTAGATCGCCGGCCTTGATCCAACCGATCAGTTTGCGCTTAGTGGTTTTACATAGATCGTCTGTATCGAAATCGCTTTCTGTCGGGGTGTATATACCTCCGCCGGTGTCATCTCTGGTGATAACGCCGTTTCCGCCTACTCCCACATCTTCACCATTTAACATATCCACGAAACGATCGCGTACTTTCACGGTTACCGTTACTTCCGCAAACGACTCACAGTACTTCTGACCGGCTATCGTTGCTTCGTCTTGTTTGATAGTGATGGTATAAACACCCACCGAGCTGGCTGTGAGTTTCTTGTTATCAATAGTCATCTCGGCCAACTGGCTGCTTGGAGCAGTAGAGGATGTCGGTCCTGTTGGTGTTACAAACGTACGTGCTGCACGGCTGGTTTTGTACCACTTGATTTCCGTAGCTGTCGAACTCTCAAAGTTGCAGTCAATCGTTGCAGCGGCACTGCTTGTGCGAACAATCTCATAACTTGTCACCGGACTTGCTATTGTTCCGAATGTCAACCCGGTATTCTCACAACATGTGGTCAGGTAATCCGAATATGTTGTGCTACCTGCCTTATAACTCAATACAATGTCATCCAAAAGTGTCGCGGGAGAACCACCATTGTGATTAATACGAATATAGACATTAGATAAATCGGAAAGGTCCACCTCAAAAGGATCTGTAAATGTGTTTGTGTTTGCGATTTGACTATGGTTCGGTCCTGCTCCATCAGTCACATTACTCCAGATACTTCCATCAGAGGACGACTGAACTTGCCAGTAGTTGCCATCATTATTATTACCAGTTCTTGCTGTTTTAAAACTAATGGATGTGGGCGTAGTTAATTTAGTTTTATATTGGATTGTATTCGGAGTGATAATGTTACCATTACCATTTGCATCACATTTCCCGGAATATGAACCAGAAGCATATGCAGAGGCATATTGGCTAATGTTTGATATCGTCCATGCAGAGGGCGATGCTTCCTCAAATCCAAAGCTGGCAGTCTGATCAGTCACGCTACTCGTTTCTTTCGCCCATACGGCATAGTAATCAATCGCCCCGCCGACATTGGGTAATTCAGAGGCTGCTTTATATACTTTCACGTTATCCGCTGTTTTGGCATCAATGGCACTCTGTGCTAATTTGCCGCTCCATGGTGTTTGTGTCCAGCCGATGAAGGTAGTACTCTCATCATCGCAACTTGCCGGATCGCTCGGGAATGTCGGTTTAGTGCCGCTCTCTACTTGCGACGTCTGATTGCTGCTGCCGCTGATATGCCATGTTACGGTATAATAGTCTGCCGCGGTACCGGTTACGGTTACGGTCTTGTCAACGGCTCCTGTACTGCTGAAGGTAATCGTAGCTGTATGCGCACCGGCTGTCGTCGGTGAGTATGTCACCGTTATCGCTTGTGCACTCTCCATCGCTGAAGCCGCCGTGACGGATGTTGTGCTAATAGAGAACTGATCCGCATTCGCTCCGGATAGTGCTACACTTACATCCCCTACAAGGTTCGCACCGCTAATGGCTATTGTGTTTGTGTTCCTGCTGTTTCCGGTCGCGGTCTTTTCAAAGGGGTGAGAACTCTTGCTGGTCGTTAATATCGGCGTCGTGACTGTAATATCTACCGTAGATATCTGCCGACAGATATTCTCGTTCTTCAATTGATAAGCCTGCACTGTATAAGTTCCGGCTGTCGTAGCAGAGAATGTGGTGCCGTCTATTGTCGCATTTGCTTTGTTGGAAGAAATGACACGATAATAAACTGTTCCCCCGTTGCCACCGATCGTGCTCAATGTCGCAGTATTAAATCCGGTTGCCGTAGAGATGGCAGTCGGAATTGCCGATAGACTCAACACATTTGCCGGCTCATCGCAACTCTCGCGTTTTACATATACAAGAACGGCTTTCTGATCCCCTGCGTTTGCGTAGCAGGAGAACAAAGCGCTGGAGGTGTTTTTGCGCAAGTAGCCATTTTTATTTGCTCCTTGTCCTTGTATTGTGAAATCACCATTGGAAAGCGTAAACAAGAATTGACCAAATGTAGGATCGCTACTGTTGTTTGCTCGAGTCTTAAGGTAATAGTTAGTGTTTTCTCCTGCTGCAAATAAATACCCATTCTCCACATTTAGATAATACTGATTGGCTGTTCCTGTTGCCTCCAAAGTCATTACTTGAACAGAAGTAGCTGCTTTCAGCGTAACAATATTATTGTCACCACTCATCGTGAATCCGCCATCGGTAGATGCCACTACAGAAGCACGGTTGCTGGATTGCTGGGTTGTACTAATTGCCGTTGCATAATCTTTGTCCAAAATGACAATCTTCTTGCCTGCGCTTAACTCGCTTAGATCCAATACTAACTCAAACTCATCGTTGCCGTAGGTGTTCGTCCAACCAGCGTATAGGGTAGCAGATGTGTTATCTACACTCCATTTATTGGAAACCCACCATCCTGCTACGTTGTCTGCGCGGGTACCGTCTGCATTCAAAATCTTTGTGCCCGTTCCGCCTGCTTCTGTCCAGTAGCCTGTACAAGTCCATCCAACACGCACAGCGGGAGAGAATGATACGTATGTTGTTGCATCATAATCAAATACAGCCGAACCGTTGCTTCCTGTTCCTGCTGTTAATGTGACTGTGCAACGTTTTGGCGTCCATTGCGCATGAAGCGTAGTAGTGGCATCCACTATACTCCAATTATTGGCGCTTGTTCCGTCGGCGTTGATATATTTCGTGCCGGTTCCGTCTTCTCCGGTCCAATAGCCACCAAAGATATAACCGGTTCTTGCCGGCAGATTAGCAGCAATTGAAGGAACGGCTTGGCTATAGGTGGCGGTTACGCTAGCGGCACCTGCTGTAGTCGCTCCGTGGTTATTCAAATTAACCGTCGTCTGTTTTAAACTGAATGTCGCTGCAAAAGCAACATCCTCTGTCAATATATAGTTACCTCCTGCAAACGCACTGGCGTTCTTGGTAAACGTGGCTAAATTATAGCCGGTTTCCGGTGTGGCAACTACATTCAGAATACAGCGGTGTGCCAGGTCCGCATTATTTCCGTCGGTCACTGTCTGACCGCTTATTCCTGAAGTGTTCGTATAAGTTACCGTGATACTACCTCCGGTCGGCTTTGCTCCTACTGCCACATTGTGTGTCAACATGCCGTCCGTTTTTGTTACAGGGTAGAAATAGCAGTTATTGTCATGCGACTGGCTTCCAATGGTTCCGGTTGAGGAAGATGGTACTAACGTCACGCCGCCTTCGTCAACTGCATAATCTTGGTACTCAGTACTTTTAGTAATAGCATGTTCATCTCCGGTATTGGTCTTATAGACACCATTCGTGTTGCTTCCTGTCAATCCTTCTTTGTTTGTAATAGCCCATACGCGCATATTCGTGAAAGATGCGGTGGTAACTTTATAGAATCTATCTGTTCCGGGAACAATATTACCGTCCACCTTACAATCTGCGCTTGCATTAGCACCGGCATCGGTTCCTACGCGGAAATATAAGTGATCCCAATTACTTATTACAGAAGCATCCCAATAAACAATATTTCCGGCATCCTGAGTTGCACTTGGATAGGAGATCGTCACTTTGGGATTAGTTCCGCTTAAATCTACAGTAAACGTGTACGTACCTCCTACAAAGGTCTGTAACCGAACATTATTACTACCATTCAGCGTCCATTCTGCGCCGCCGGTGTTATATTTGTTAACTTCGTTTTCTGCGCCCCACCAGCCACTGAAACCACCGGCTATTTTAAATTGGTAGTAGTCTATTCCTCCTAATAATGTAATATCTATCGTTCCGTCGTCCTCTAGTTGATGATATGCCCAACCGCTATTACTTCCATTGTCAATATAAATAGAATAACTCAATTTGAATGGTGTCGAAGATACATCAATGCTATTGATTTCATCTACAAATGTCTCATCTCCGTCGCAATAGGTTGAACCATTACCAATGGCAGTAACACTGAAAACATAATCGCTATTGAGCGTTAATCCTGTAAATGTTGCGCTTTTACTGCCTGTCGCAATGTTTTCAATTGTCTGCACGGCAGAACTCAAGTCATCTGCTGCATAAATTTTTGCAGTATATTTACTTGCGTTGCTCACATCATCCCATCCGGATATTGTAACACTATTACCTCCCTGTGTCAAAGAAACCGACCCATTAATTGAACCCAGTTTCGTGCAACAAGATGGAGTGCTATAATAACTAGGAGTGGTGGTTTGTTTGTATAGAAGTAAGTTTGTAG
>Ga0247611_10007256_pt1 | contig 13959 bp, 15 predicted proteins | sample 177DNAGHGhighgp2_FD_192422 | JGI IMG/M metagenome (GOLD analysis project Ga0247611, IMG submission 192422) | Sheep rumen microbial communities from Palmerston North, Manawatu-Wanganui, New Zealand - 1770 DNA GHGhigh gp2 | ecosystem: Host-associated > Mammals > Digestive system > Stomach > Rumen...
TTCGGGTATAGATTGTTGGATTTACGGGCACTCGCATCGCAATATAGATGCAAAGATAGGTAAGACACAAATCCTCTCCAACCAATTCGGCTATCTCTCTCACGGCGAGCCGCAAAACAACGGCTTTGATCCGAAACGGTGCATTACCATTATATAGCAACCATCCGGTATTTCCGAATAGTTCCCTCCAGACGGGCTCCGGCTCGTCTTTTTTTGTGTATCTTTAAGCCTTAAACTATATACCTTCAACTAAAAATCTCTGATTTTCCTTGCGTATATGGGAAATTTGTTGTAATTTTGCACACGCAAAATTGGCAACACAAAAACAAAAGATATGGAGAACGAACAAAAGGGATATGTTTACATCCTGACCAATCCTGCCTTCAAAGAGGATTGGGTGAAGATTGGGAAAAGTAGTCGTCCTGTCAATGTGCGCTCAAAAGAGTTAGACAACACGGCAGTGCCTCTGCCGTTTGAGATCTACGCCACGATGCAGACCTCCAAATACCATGAAGTTGAGAAACTGGTGCACAAAACTATTGACCGCCTCACGGACCTGCGTATTCGTCAGAATCGGGAATTCTTCAATGTTCCTCCGCAGGTGGCATTGGATATCTTCCGCGACATCGCCTCGACCATCGATGACGCTGTCATTGAAGTGTTTTCAGCCGATACGGCGCACCAGCCACACGCACCGAAGCACGCCAAGAAATCCCAACCCAAGGAGCATCTATTCTTCTGTAAGCAGAGCGGGTGTGATGCTAAGGGAGTGCTGGTGGATGATGGATTCATGGTGCATGCCGGAAGCGCTTTGCGCGTGGGCGCACGCTCGTCTGCTAAACCGCTCTTTATTGAGCAACGCAAGCAGTTCATCGAGCAGCATTGTAACATCATCAACGGCGTGCCTGTGACCAGAGAGGATTATAAGTTCACTTCTCCTTCCGTCGCCGCAGCTATGTTTATCGGCGGCAATGCCAACGGCTGGAGCGAATGGAAAGATGCCGATGGCAAAACTCTGAGCGAAGTTTATAGACAGAAATAAGAAAAGAGAATGGATTGGGAACTGTGGATAAATATAGCAACAATAGCAAGTCCGGTAGTCGGAGTTGCTGCTATTGTTGTTGCGCTATGGATTTCACATCGCTCCTCTCGTGACGCACAGAAGCAAATAGACGCGATACGCCAATCCACTAAAGAGCAACTAGATGCCATGCGCGATCAGATGAATGTCTTTATGGCTTCACAGGCACCGGATATGGTAGAATCCCTCAGCCAATATGAGCAACAATTGGAAGAATTGGATAAGCAAATTGAAGATGCAGAGGAAGAATATAATATCGTTAACCCGTTCTACGGACTTGGCGGAGCAAGAATAGATGATATTGACTACGAATACAAAAAGAAAGGACAGGCACAAAATATCGCCGCGTTAAAACAAAAACGCAAAGCAGTCAAAAGGCAGATTGACTTGATTAACTCTTTCTTGCGTAAGAAATAAGATAATCTATTTTTGACTTGCCTATTTGAAAAAAAATTTGTACCTTTGCACCCGATTTTGGGTGCAGACCCGCAACAAATAAGAAAACTAACACATTATGCCGCAAAACATACAACAACGCGAGGAGTTGCACAAGACCATCTGGGCGATTGCCAACAGCCTGCGCGGAGCCATAGACGGATGGGAGTTCAAGAGCTACGTGCTCTGCTCCATCTTCTATCGTTTTATCAGTGAGAACATGCAGCAGTATATCGACCACTTGCAGGAGTTGGCCGGTGTGAAAGGGTTCGACTACTCGAAGCTGGACGACAGCATCGCGGAGACGGTGCGGACGCAGATGGTGCAGGAGAAGGGTTATTTCATCCTGCCGAGTCAGTTGTTCTGCAATGTGTGTAAGACCTGCCGTCAGAACGAGAACCTGAATCTCTCCTTACAGAAGACGTTCCGCGAGATAGAGGCGAGTGCACAGGGCACGCCCAGCGAAGATGACGTACGTGGACTCTTCTCCGATTTCGCGGTCAATAACTCTCAGCTTGGTCAGTCCGTCCAGATCCGCAATCAAAAACTCGCCGACGTGCTCATGGCCGTTCGCGACATGGACCTCAAGACCGACAATTTCGAGGATAACGAGATAGATACTTTCGGCGACACGTACGAGTTCCTCATGAAGATGTACGCCAGCAATGCAGGCAAGTCCGGTGGCGAGTTCTACACACCGCAGGAGGTCAGCGAACTGCTCGCCGAACTGGCTTCTATCAACAATGACCATATCGACTCTGTCTATGACCCTGCCTGCGGCTCCGGCTCGCTGCTCATGAAGTTCAGCAAGACCGTCGGCAAGACCAATCCCGAACTCAAATACTACGGACAGGAGATCAACCCGACTACCTATAACCTCTGCCGCATCAACATGTTCCTGCATAATATCAACTTCTCGAATTTTGATATCAAGCTTGGCGACACGCTCCTCAAGCCCATGCACAAAGGTCTCAAGTTCGATGCTATCGTCTCCAATCCGCCGTACTCTCTGCCGTGGATTGGTAAGGAGAATCCGCTCCTTATCAACGACGAACGCTATGCACCAGCCAGCGTCCTCGCTCCCCAAAGCAAGTCCGATCTGGCTTTCACAATGCACATGTTGCACCACTTGAAAGAGACCGGAACATGCGCCATTGTTGAGTTCCCCGGCGTTCTCTATCGTGGAAACGATGAGCAGAAGATTCGTCAGTACTTGGTTTCCAACAACTACGTTGACACTATCATCCAATTGCCGGAAAACTTATTCTATGGAGTTCCTATTTCTACATGCATCATAGTTCTTAAAAAGAGCGCAAAGCGTGATAGTAAAATCCTGTTTATTGATGCCAGCAAAATGGCAGATAAGATAGGCAATAAGAATGTCCTTTCTAAGAAATACCGTGAGACGATAGCACGTCTTTATAAAGAACGTAAGGATGTTGAATATCTTAGCAAGTTGGTTGCAAATGATGTTGTTTTAGAGAACAAGTGTAACTTATCTGTCTCCTCGTACGTTGAGCGAGAAGATACGCGTCCTAAAATCGACATCGAAAGAGTAAATGACCAATTACGCGAAGATGTAGTACCGGAAGGAATGAAACTGCGCAAGCAAGTAGATGAGATAATCGCAAACCTCTAATGGCAGGCAAAAATCACATAGAACAACTGATACAAGATTTGTGTCCGTCCGGCGTCGATACTATGACGTTAGGCGAATTGTTGGACTATGAACAGCCCACAAAGTACATAGTAGAATCGACAGAATATGACGATAATTATCCTACGCCTGTACTGACTGCTGGTCAAAGTTTCATTTTGGGCTATACGGATGAAACTGAAGGAATATACGAAGCATCAAAAGAGCACCCAACTATTATTTTTGATGACTTCACGACTTCGTACCATTGGGTTGAGTTTGACTTCAAGGTCAAGAGTTCTGCGATGAAGATGCTTAGACCGCGAAAGGGTGTAAAGGTGAACTTCCGCTATATCTACTATGCTATGTTGGGGATAGAATATGTTCCGGAGGAGCACACTCGTCAATGGATTTCGAGATATAGCGAATTCAAAATACCTGTACCTCCTCGACAGATACAAGATGAGATAGTTGATATCTTAGATGTTTTTGCACGTCTTCTCGACAATATAGATACTGAGATACAGGCTCGTTATAAGCAGTTAGAAGATGCCCGTGCCGTGTTGCTAGAAAACGTTGATAAAGAAGAATATAGTAAGCCTCTTGGAAAAATTTGTAAGTTTCCAAAGGATCGAATCTCTGCAAGTGAACTAAATTACGATAATTACGTAGGTGTAGAGAATTTATTGCAAAAGAAACAGGGCATCACACGTGCAAGTGTGCTACCAATGGGGAATGCCATTAAATTCATTGAAGGCGACGTTCTAATTGGTAATATCCGTCCTAACTTGCGCAAGATATGGCTTGCCGATAGAACAGGCGGAACAAATGGGGATGTCGTAACTTTGAGACGACGTGAGGAGTTTTGGGACATGGTCGAGACGTCTTATTTGTACCATGTTCTTGCGGACGAACGTTTCTTCTTGTTCGACATACAATTTGCCCGTGGTGCAAAGATGCCACGTGGTAACAAGGAGAAGATTATGGAATATCCTATTCCCGTCCCTCCCATCGCCGAGCAACGTGCCATCGCCGAGAAACTTGACACCATCGAGGCTTTCATCAACAACCTCAAAACAGAACGTGACTTACGTCAACAACAATACGAATATTATCGCGAACACTTAATCAATCTACTCAAATGACCGATAGATACAACATAGTGCTGGAGCAGGAGCAATCGACCGTCGTCGCCAAATACGAGGCGACCGTCCTTTCGCCCGACGCCTATCAGTCCGAGGCCAAGCTGGAGGCTTCGTTCATTCGGCAACTGACCGAACAAGGCTATGAGTACTTGCCCAAACTGACCTGCGAAGCCGATCTTATCGCTAACCTCCGCAAGCAACTCGAACTGCTCAACGACTATCGTTTTACCGATCATGAATGGGAAACGTTCTTCACGTCTGAAATAGCACGGGAGAACATGACGATTGACGAGAAGACCCAAATCATCCAGCGCGATTATATCCTGCTCCTTACTTGCGACAATGGCGAGAACCGGAATATTCGTCTTCTCGATAAACGTAATATCCATAATAACCACCTGCAAGTAATCAATCAGTACGTACCTGAAGGTGGTACTGCCAAAAACCGTTACGACGTCACAATCCTCGTCAACGGTTTGCCTTTGGTACATATTGAACTAAAGCGGCGCGGTGTTGAACTCAAACAAGCCTTCAATCAGATAGAACGCTATCAGCGTGAATCGTTTTGGGCAGGACGTGCGTTGTTTGACTACGTTCAGATATTCGTTATCTCCAACGGTACGCACACCAAATATTACTCCAACACTACGCGATTCGCCAAAGAGGAAGAGAACCAACAGCAGAAAGCCATTCGACGCAAGACGGAAAACAACTCCTTCGAGTTCACTTCGTGGTGGTCGGACGAGCAGAACAACCAACTGCCTGACCTGCGTGCCTTCACGGAGACCTTCTTTGCGAAACACACCATCCTCAATATCCTCACCAAATACTGTGTCTTCACCGCCGACAAGAACCTCCTTGTCATGCGTCCCTACCAAATAGCCGCCACGGAGAAGATTCTGCGCCGTGTCGAGACTGCCATCAACAACAAATGGCAAGGCTCCACCAAAGCAGGAGGATATATCTGGCACACCACCGGTTCCGGAAAAACCCTCACGTCTTTCAAAACCGCACAACTGGCGACCCAACTGAAGGATGTGGAAAAAGTGCTGTTTGTGGTGGATCGTCTCGACCTCGACTACCAAACGATGAAGGAGTACGACAACTTCGAAAAAGATTGCGCGAACTCCAATTCCGACTATAAGATTCTGCTTAAGCAACTCAACGACCCGCGCTGTCATATCATTATCACGACCATCCAGAAACTCGCAGCACTCCTGCGTCGCAGACCTGAAGATATCAAAGTGCTACAGTCCAATATCGTGATGATATTCGATGAGTGTCACCGTTCCCAGTTCGGCAAGATGGGCGGATTGATTCGCAAGAAATTCAAAAAATACATGATCTTCGGCTTCACCGGCACACCTATCTTTGCCGAGAATGCCGTTCACTCCAAAGACTCCGACTATACCACCACCGAACAAGCCTTCGGCGAGCAACTGCATCCTTATACCATCATCGATGCCATCAAGGATCGTAACGTCCTCCGTTTCCGCGTGGACTACGTCAGCACGATGAAAGCCAAAGCGCAGATAGCCGACACCGAAGTATGGGGTATCGAAGAAGACTCTGCGCTCCATGCTCCCGAGCGTTACCGCAAAGTAGTCGAGTACATCCTCGATCGCTACGCCCAGAAGACCAAAGCGAACGAAGCCGAGTACCGCCATAAAGTGCTGCTCAACGTCAGCGAAGTGGCACGTCGTCGCGATGCCGAGGAAAAGACAAACAAATCGCTCCTGCATGGTTTCAACTCCATCTTTGCTGTGGATTCCATCCCAAGCGCAATCGCTTACTACAACGAGTTCCAACGTCAACTCAAAGAGCGTGGCAACGAGGACATGAAGATAGCCACTATCTTTACCTATGCCGCCAACGAAGAGGAAGACGAAAACGGCTATATCCCCGAAGAAAACCCGGACGATATGAGCAAGATGTCCACCGTCGCCAAGGATTTCCTCGCACAAGCCATCAGCACCTACAACGAGACATTCGGTACCAGCTATGACGTCAGCGGTGACCAGTTCGGCAACTACTACAAAGATGTCTCGCTCCGCATGAAGAACCGCGACATTGACCTGCTGATTGTAGTGGGCATGTTCCTTACCGGTTTCGATGCCAAGACGCTGAACACGCTTTGGGTGGATAAGAACCTCAAGATGCACGGTCTGCTCCAAGCATACAGCCGAACCAACCGTATCCTCAACTCCGTCAAAGACTGCGGAAACATTGTTTGCTTCCGAAACCTCGTCAAGCAGACCAACGACTCCTTCGCTATCTTCGGTGACCGTGACGCAGGCGGTATCGTCATCATGCGTCCGTTCAACGACTACTATTTCGGCTATACCGACGCCGAAGGAGTGGAACACAAGGGATACAAACAACTCGTCGAACAACTGCTCGAACGTTTCCCCGTAGAGCAACTCAAAGATATCGAATCCGAAGCCGAGCAGAAAGAGTTCATCCGTCAGTTCGGTGCTATCCTGCGTGCCCAGAACCTCCTCTCCGCTTTTGACCAATTCAACCCCGAGACCGAGGAAGAACGGCATGCCATCCAGATTCTTGAAGAAGGACGCAAACAGGACTACCTCAGTTGGTACAACCATCTGCACGAAATCATGTCCCACGATGGCAAAGGCAAAGAGAAAATCGTCGATGATGTCGTTTTCGAAATGGAACTCGTCAAGCAGATTCAGATCAATATCGACTACATCCTCAATCTCGTGCGTCAGTACCACGATACGCTCTGCAAGGACAAGGAAATCGTCCTCAAGATACAACGTTCCATCGATGCCAGTCCTGACTTGCGCAACAAGAAAGACCTCATCTTGGCGTTCATCGACCGAATGACTCCTGCCGACGGCGATGATATCTACGGCGATTGGGGTAAGTTCATCGAACAAAAGAAAGAACAAGAACTGCAAACCATCATCGTCGAAGAAAACCTCAACGAGAAAGAGACACGCCGGTTCGTCGATCGTGCTTTCCACGACGGATACGTAAATGAGATGGGAACCGCCGTGACTAAGATACTGCCGCCTATGCCGCTGTTCGAAGCAGGCGACAAACGACAGCGTACCAAAGAACGCGTATTAGACCGCCTCAAAGCCTTTTTCCTACGCTTCTTCAATATCGGCTAACCACCGAAAGACATATACGCAATCCAAATGAGGATTGCCTAAGAACGCAGATACCGATTCTTCCGTAAAACGAAACTTGCAACTTTTCGAAAACCCACGGAGAACTATCGCGACCTGCCGCACAACGCAAATTGTGTGGACAAAGGTCGTGTAGTTTCGTGGGTGGGCTTGCAAGTGCCTGTTTTACTGCTGCACGGCCTGCGTCCTTTTTATATATACCACCGCCCTATGGCCGAACCATCCGCATATCTCGCCCGATTGGAGCACCTTAAAACCAGTCTCAAATGGGTAGATAGTTCGCTCAGCGAAATGAGCGAACGCTTGCGCCTGCTCGGCATTCTTTATGAAGTAGCGGACACCGTAGATTTCTTTGAACAAGCAACAGACGACGCACGTGAGACTATAATCATTAGGAAAATAAGTGACGTCGATTTTGACTATTGGATCAATATCAATAACTGGGATATACCGGAATGGCTATCGCACGAAGAATTTCAGAAATCGTACCTGTCGATGCACTGGAATCTTAAAAGCAATCGCGAGTATATCAGCGATAAAGTAGGTAATGATATATCGTGCTATATTCCTTCGGCTCCGGAGCATTTTCCACATAATGATGAGCAAGCACGTGCAGACATGCGCGGTTTCCTAAAGCAGTTCCAAGGCGTATTCTTTAATTCGTACCAACTCCGCGGCGCCATCTATAATGCCATCCAAGCACTCATCCAAACACTCTGCAATCTCTCTAATGTACTATCGGATGAGCGCACAGATGAAGAGTACATAGCTTGGTATAACGATTTACGATTGGAATTCTCCACAAAACTTATCACGAATATCTCCAAAAATTATGCTTCTGTCTATAACCAACGTCTCGGTGGGCCCAGCCGTGACTGGCTATTAGAGCGTTTTGGCGACGCAGCTTATACTTTTTGGAATACGCCATTTATGCAGGCTCGCAAAGATGCTTGTACCTATCAGGAGTGTAAGAATCAAACGATATATTTCGATATTCCTAACTTATCCAAAGATCAGCAACGTAAGTTCTTTCACGCTCTCCTTGAGTTCGGTACGTTCTCTGAAAATGGCTACGTCATTGACAAACCGGCACAAGTTGCAAGATGCCTTTACCGCCTATTCTTGGTGAACGCGCACGAGCAAGCTATCCTTGATTTCTTTACCTTCCAACTTAAAGCCCAAATTATCTCCGCCGATCTACCTCTTTACCCGGCTGAAAAGCAGTCGAAAAAGAAGAAGGCCGATACGTTCAAACCTGACTATATAACTTTTACTAAACATAAAGCACAACGTCACCATATCATAGCCCTATACCAAGCATTGATAGCACTCAAATGGATAGCAGACGGTAATCCTGATGACTTCCTGGCTCTTTTCTCTGGCGAGATCAGTGAATGCCGTATCGTCTGGATTGGGAAAGGCAAGGATAATCTCTATCAACTATTCAGAATGTTGGTGGACGATGGCTTTATATCTGTTCCGAAAGGACATGGAGTGCAACGTATAGTAGAATCACATTTTGTCGATATAAACGGTAACTATGTCACTGGTATTGATAGCGGTAAACCAAGCGAAAATGCATTAAGTTCCATTAAATCCTTGCGAAAACTGCTTATAACCCAAGTCACCAAACAACAGATGGACGACTACGACTTCGGGAAAGACTTCGGGTAAGACGTAATTTTTTTCATTTTTTTTGCATTTAGGCGGGAGACCTTGATAATTCAGGGTTTCCCGCTTTTCTTTTTATACCCGTTTTTCTAATTTTCCATACATCATTTTCTACCTAAACCCGAAATTCTCCCCGAAAAAATCAGCCATTTTTTGGTATGGGTGTAGGCTGTCCAACTGACAATCACGTTGATTGCAGATAAAACACAGCCCGAACACCATTATGTTTAAAAATAATCTTAATTGCTTAACGCCCCCGGAGAAAATCTACCTCCCTGACGGCACAGAACTCCGCCTTTGTGTAGGCGCCGTTCCAAGACAAGGATGTGCGAAACTCTATTGCTCCTGTATGGGCATCTTCTTCTCCCTCTCTTCCAGAGGACTGAATCAAGTGCAGTACTATCGCACCAAGAACTTCAAGGCTAAACCCAACGTCCATTCCAACTATCCGCGGATGTGCAACTTTATCGGAGCTCCGTACTGCCACATCCTCGTCGCCATAGCGTGGATAGGACCGCGACCCAAGGGCTTCGAACTCGACCACAAAGATGGCAACATCCGCAACTGCGCAGCCTCTAACCTTGAGTACGTCACTCCTGCGGAGAATCGCCTTCGTGCTTCTCGTCGCCGTGCCACCCAGCGCCGACGCAAAAATTCCAAAGTTTAATCATTTAACTATTTTAACAATTTAATTTTATGAAAGCAATAGAATTACGCGCTGCTTTAATCGCTGCTAACGATGTTAATCTGAATAGTGCTGACGCACTGGTAGAGACCTCTGTTCTCAAACAACTGATAGAATCGTGCAAAGCACGTATCGAGGAAATAGAGCCGGAAGCCAAACTGCTCGCAGAGCAAGTCCTTGAAGAGCTCGGCGAGACAAGCGGTAAGTTCCCACACGAAGGACACCACTACACGCTCGATAACGTACCTGTGTTCGACATCGTCGGAAAACCGCAGAAGTACACCATGCAGGAAGCCGTTACCTATCGTCAGAAGGCTAACGAACAAGCTGACCACAAAAAACAGTCAGCGGTCCTCACTAAGGAACTGAAAGCCATCATGGATGTGTTCCCGATCACGCACCCGAATATCAAACCGGACGAGGTGAAATCAACCCTCAAGTGCCTCGATTGATGCGCCCCCTCGATTCCGGTCCCCCGGCTCCGCTCCCTCTTAACTTGCCCTCCCCACTTACACCTTGTATCTTTTTTACAAAAACACATGCAAAATTAATACAAGCTATACTAAGAATTATCCCACTTATACCTTGTATCTTTTTTTTGTAAAATTTATATAAAATTAATACAAGCTATACTAAGAACTATCCCACTTACACCTTGTATCTTTTTTACAAAAATACATGCAAAATTAATACAAGCTATGTAGGGGGAGGGTTAATGAGGAAGCTTGGTCAGTTCGGCGTAGAGGTCCAAACCGTTAGCAGTCAGACGGTAAGCCTGCTCTGGTAGGTTCGGATGGGCAGGACAAGTCATCGTTACAAGTCCCTGAGATACCGCCGGCTTCAGATAGTTATTGATGAATACGGCACGGCTCTTCTGCTTTAGATGCAGGCCGTCTACGATTGCACGGCGAGGTAAGGTCGCCTTACCGATCACCAGCACCATCTTCTGGATGCGTACATCCACTTTGAGAGGTGCAGACACAGGAGTTGGCAACGCTTCGGAACGAAGTTGCCGCAAACCACCTACGGACAGGTCGATACATACTTCGCAGCCCGCTTTACCCGCAGCGTCATTGCGTACCTGCCTAGCGTATTGTACCTCATGACCGGCATCAACCAGCGCTTTCATCACCAGCGGACGGTATGCCTCGCTCTCCTTGGAGCACTTGATATAGATCTTCATGGCTATAATTATTTGTTCCTTCAGACGATGTTTATCATTTCCGCTGCAAAGGTACTAAAAAATTCCGAACCCCACAACAGCTTGTATCTTTTTTCGTGATATTTATATAAAATTAATACAAGCTATCCGGGGGAGAAGCAGATCGTTAGAGGCTGCTTTGAAAAAGAAAACCGATAAAAGAAAAGAACCAAAAGAAAATTAAAAAGAAAAAAATGATGATGATTATTTATTATTCGTAGTATACTCTTCATCATCAAATAATATTAAAATTTTATGAACGATGAAAAAAGCTCTTTTGATTATATGTGGGACCTGCTTAACCCACCGCGGGAGTTCCACAACATGCGCGGCAAGTGCGAGACAGCCCTTTGGAACACGCTCAGCATTCACATGCAGCACCGCGTGTATCGTCTCATCCGCGATAAGAAACGGCGAGGCGAGGCTATCCGTCCTAATCCATGGTACGCTATCGTCAATGCACGAGACGCAGAGCCGACAAACTATAACGGTGACACTCGAATTGACGACCTCGCCAAGACCACGAAAATGGTCGTCGCATGGTACAAAGGACTTGCAGGCATCTACACACTCGAAGAAGCCCTTGCCCTCAAACTCCAAATCATCAGAGAATTCACTTTGAATGTCGATTAAACAACAAGACCATCACGGGACCATGTCCCAATGACTGCCTATGAGAGCAATGACGAAAAGCCAACTCGCTCGCAAAGCGGGAGTCTCCGAACAAACACTCCGAGTGTGGCTCCGAGATCCGTTCATCCGCGAACAGTTGGCACCGCTAAAACTAAAGAAACAACAAATCATCCTGCCCCCTGCGGCAGTACAAATTATCGTAAATCATTATGCTATTGAAATTGATTAAAACCCGCCAATTCATATCTGGCGCACATTGTGAAGTATGGGAAATGAACCATCTTACCGGCAACAGACTACTTGCAAATGTCTTCGTCCTTAACGAACATCTGCCCCTTGAACTCATCTATCGGCTCACCGTCCATCGTACCGGAATCTTCATCCAAGACAAACAATGCGGTTGGCAATGGGACAGCCAAAACGTGGAGACCGCAGTCACGGAATACCTCCAATCTGTGCAAGAGATCCACGAGGAGATTCGAATCGAAGTCTGTGTGCCTGAACCATTTCTACCCGGTTATCCGCACGTGGACCGCAATCCCGACGACTATCCCATCGTTTTGGGCGATTTTGACTAAAAATGCACTTTTTTACATTTTTTCCGCTATTAGGCGATACAGGGCGATACGTGCCCCGTTTCGTCGTTTATATTGCCCATCGTCAAACAAAAATCGCAACCATTATGACCAAACAACAAATCATCAAAATCATCATTTCCGTATTGATCGCAGCGTTGACGGCGCTGGCTGCAGCGTTCGGACTGAGTTCGTGCAATGTGGTCCGGACCGTGACCAACCGGTCGGAGTTCTATCAAAAAGGCGACACGTCGATCACCATCCAAACCCGGACGACTGAATCGTACGACGCGAAGAAAAACCTCGCGTATTAGGTATGGCTAAGGTAGAGTTTGACCCGGGTATAGAATCGGTGCGAGGCATTCTGATGGGAACAGACCCTTTCTATATTCGCCGCTATCCAAGCAAAGACGGCGTAATGCATATCGTCCAAGCACGTCCCGACCGCTCGGGTCATACTCCCTCGGAAGCCGAAGCACACACCCGTATCCTCTTCGCGCAGAAGTACGGACATGAAAAACACCTCGCGTTCCTCGAACGCACTCTCAAGAACCAAATGGAAATCCCATTTGACTGAGAAAAAATTTATTTATGTTTATCTCTGATTATTATTTGTAACTCGCCAGAGTCGAGGATTTATGCGGACGGGTTATAGTAAATTTATTTAGGATAAGTCGGTCGAATAAAGACTCGGGGTGTACTTGGTACACACAAATAATAATCAGTGTTTTATCTGTTTTTTTATTTACTAACAATCAAACGACATGGCAAAAATCACTCTCCACGGCATGTTTGCTCGCGTGATGGGTAAGTTCAACAAGTCGGAAACACTCTACTTCAAACGTTGCCCCTGTGGCAAAGAACAGTTGGGCGTCGACCTCTTGAACCCCTCCAAGGCTACCCACGCTAAGAACGTACAAGCCCAGAACGCACTCAAAACTGCCTCGCAAGCGGCTAAAACTGCCCTTGCTGACCCAACGCAACGAGCGGAACTCGAAGCGGCTTTCAAAGCACAATCGAAGTACACCTCGCTCTTCGCGTACACTGTCGCACAGAAGTACGTCAACCCCTTCGCCTAAGCGACAACTAACTCATTAACTCATTAATTCATTAATTCTTTAAACACTTACTCACTATGGCTAAAGTAGAATGGAGTGCCGGTATCGACTCTGTATCCGGAGCACTCAGCAAACCGGGCAAGAACGGTCAACACACTTGCGCAAAAATGCTCCTCGGCACCCACCGCATAGCGGCAACCGAGAGCCCCGATTGTAACCGTCTCTACCTCCGCAAGAAAGTGAAACGTTCCACCCCGCTGACGTCCAACGAGCTGGATGCTCGTGCACGTTTCTCCGCTGTTTCCGCTGCTGTGAAGGCTCGTAAGAGCGATCTCAACAAGATCACTACGGACCAACAGAACTTCGCGGCACAGAAGGATCAAGCCGGTGGCAAAAAAACCATGAAAGCTTACCTGTGGAAGGTTTGTGGTGATGACTATGATGCTGCGCATCAGGGTTAATCACCACAAGGCGCCAAAGGTGCTGCGGCGAGGCGTATGACGCCGAGCACAACGGCTAAACCGGAAAGAGCGACCTTTCGGGGTCGCTCTTTTTTTGCATAAGGGAAGTAAGGGAGACGGCACAAGAAAAGCGCCCTTGAGAAAATCTCAAAGGCGCTTCAAAGTGGCGGCTACCTACTCTCCCACAACGCAGTGCAGTACCATCGGCGATGCTGAGCTTAAC
>Ga0247611_10007258_pt1 | contig 13957 bp, 12 predicted proteins | sample 177DNAGHGhighgp2_FD_192422 | JGI IMG/M metagenome (GOLD analysis project Ga0247611, IMG submission 192422) | Sheep rumen microbial communities from Palmerston North, Manawatu-Wanganui, New Zealand - 1770 DNA GHGhigh gp2 | ecosystem: Host-associated > Mammals > Digestive system > Stomach > Rumen...
CGTGGATACGACCAGAAATATGGGACTGATTCCGGTCATCGCACATGTGGAGCGTTTTCTGACACTGCGCAAGGATGCGGAGAAGGTGGCGGAACTGAAGGAAAGCGGAGCGCTGATTCAGATTAACGCGGCAAGCGTAGCGGGCGAGCAGGGACTTGGAACGAAGGCTTTCGTAAAGAAGCTTTTAAAGGATGAAATCGTTGATTTCATCGGAACGGACGCACATCATTACGAGAGACGCGCACCTAGAATGAAGAAATGTGCGGAGTACCTTTACCGGAAGTTCGATGAAGAGTATGCGGATGCTGTGCTTTTTGGGAATGCTATTAAGTACTTCGGGATTAAGGAGCAGGTGTAAGGATAAGAAAGCTTTGCTGAGTCAAACAGGGAAGCATCGCAGAAAAGTTCGGTAAAGTGGCAAAAAAGCGTAATACAGCGTAAAAGCTGAATTGAAATACAGTAGTACAGGGAATAACAAGGATTCAGGAGAAGTTTAATGAACGAGAACAAACAGAATCAGGGACGTGACACAGAAGTTGAAATTAACTTAATGGAGCTCTTGCCTTATCTGCTTCACTGGGCATGGTTAATCCTTATTGTGGGACTTTTGACGGCGGCAATTGCTTTTGCATACTGCTCATTCGCCATCGCTCCGAAATATCAGTCCACCACCAAGGTTTATATCTTAAGTAAGCAGGGAAACGAAGAAAAGATTACCAACAGCGATTATCAGCTTGCAAATAACCTGACCAAGGACTTTAAGGAAATGATCAAGAGCCGTACGGTTGTTGAGACGGTTATCAAGGAATGTAACCTTCCGGAGAGCTATAATGCACTTGCAGGAAACATCAGCGTAAGTAATACCACCGATACCCGTATCGTAGGCATCAGCGTAAAGGATACCAATCCTGCGAGAGCACAGTATATTGCGAACGCAGTTCGCGAGGTTGCGGCGGTTCACCTTCAGCAGGTCATGGACCTTGAGGCGGTTAACGTGGTTGAGGAAGCAAACCTTCCGACTTCTCCCGTAGAGCCTTCCAAGAAGAAATACACTTTAGTCGGATTTGCAATCGGTGCGGTAATCTGCGCAGGTGTTTTGATTCTTCGCTACTACATGGATGACTCCATCAAGACCAGTGAGGATGTAGAGAAGTATCTTGGTATGACAACACTTGCAACTATTCCGATGTTCGAAAGCGAAGACGACAAAAAGAAGAAAAAGAAAAAGAAGTAATCCGGCGAAGACAGAAAGAACAGAGCGGATTCGTTCAGTAAAGTTAAGAATAGTAAAGTACAGCAAAGCGAAGAATAGTATAGGAGACAAACATGCAGGAATCATCCATTAAACAGGAAGCGATAGATTTCAGATCGAAGGAAGCGTTCAAAACGCTTCGTACCAATATTGAATTTTCTGGAAGCCATGTAAAGACGATTTTCTTTACCAGTACCGTTCCGAACGAAGGAAAGAGTACGGTTTCTTTTGAGTGCGCCTGCTCCTTTGCGGAAGCCGGAAAGAGAGTGCTTTTCGTGGACGCAGACCTTCGTAAGTCCGTTCTTCGAAGCAAATATAAGGGTGGTAACGTTAAGTTCGGTTTCAGCCACTATCTGGTAGGAAAGAACGAGTTCGAAGAGGTTATCTGTGAGACCGATAAGCCGAATCTTTACTTAGTGTTCGCAGGCCCCGTGCCTCCCAACCCTTCCGAGCTTCTTGCCAGCGACCGTTTCAATTTCTTTATGGAAGCAGCAAAGGCTAATTTTGATATGATTATCATCGATGCACCTCCTGTGGGAAGCGTTATCGACGCAGCAATTGTTTCCAGACAGTGCGACGGCGGAATCCTTGTTGTCGGCTGTGGTGACATCAGCTATCGTTTTGCAAGAAAAGCGAAGGAACAGCTTGAGGTTGCGGGCTGCAAGCTTTTAGGCTGCGTGCTGAACAAGGCTGAGATTTCCGGCAAGGGATACTATGGCAGGTACTACGGAAGATATTACGGCAGATACTATGGCAAGTATTACGGCAAATATTACGGAAATTACGGTAATTACAAGAACAATTATACGAGTAATACCGATAATAAACAGCAATAGCGGTTTTAACAGAGGAACGCTGTAGAATAGAAGGGCATTTTTGCTCGACGAAAAGCAGTATAACAGTTCCAAACATCAGCCAGAGAAGGCATGAAAACCCGGGGAAATAATAGCAGTAAGGTTCGGAATTCAATGAGCAGTAATAGTAACAACAATAGCAATAACAAAAGCAATAATAGCAAGAAAAAACGTATAGAGCACTGGTACGTGATAGCAGTCGCGTTGATGGCATTTGATGTTCTGGCGACTCATATCGCGTACTTTTTTGCGTTGTGGCTCCGTTTCGATGGAAAATATTCCCTGATCCCGACACAGTATCTGAACGGGTATGTATGTACAATTTCCATTTATGCTGTTGCCGGTATAGCAATCTTCTGGTTCTTCCGGATGTATCGTATTGTATGGCGTTATATCAGTTATCCGGAGGTATTCCGCTGCGCTGCGGGAACAGTGCTTTCCGCACTTCTTTATTTCGTCGTTTTAAAAATCATTAACATAAAAATGCCCCTTTCCTATTTCGTCTGGGGAGCATTTTTGCAGGTAGCACTGATTATTACGATTCGATGTTTATATCGCTTTTTTACATTCCTTAAGTCCCTTTCCGTAAGGGAGGAGGAAGGCCTGATGCGTGTCATGTTAATCGGTGCAGGAGATGCGGGCCGGTTAATTCTTCGCGATATCCGGGATGCTGAGAAAGTCAAGGAAAAAGTCGTTTGTGTAATCGACGACAATCCCGATAAATGGAAACGCTTTATGGAAGGTGTTCCCATTGTGGGTGGCAGGGATGATATCCTTGCGAATGTTGAGAAATATCATGTTCAGAAAATTTATCTTGCAATTCCGTCCGCGTCGGCATCTGCCAAGAGGGACATTCTGACAATTTGTAAAGAAACGGATTGTGAGTTAAAGCAGCTTCCCGGTATGTATCAGTTCATAACGAACCAGGTATCCGTGAAAGCAATGAAGGATGTGGCTATCGAAGACCTTCTGGGACGTGATCCGATTAAAGCGGATATGAAGGAAGTGTATGCCTTTGTAAACGATAAAGTTGTACTGGTTACCGGAGGCGGTGGTTCCATTGGAAGCGAGCTCTGCAGACAGATTGCAGCACATCAGCCGAAGCAACTGATTATCTTTGATGTTTATGAGAATAATGCATATGCAATCCAGCTGGAACTGAAAAAGAAATATCCGGAGTTAAACCTGGAAGTTCTGATCGGTTCCGTTCGAGACAGCCGTCGTATGTATGATTTATTTGAAACTTACAGACCGCAGATTGTTTACCATGCGGCTGCACATAAGCACGTACCGCTGATGGAAGACAGTCCCTGTGAGGCAATCAAGAATAATGCCATCGGAACGTATAAGACAGCCTATGCAGCCATGACACACGGCTGTGAGCGGTTTGTATTAATCTCTACGGATAAGGCGGTAAATCCCACCAATATCATGGGTGCGAGCAAACGTCTCTGTGAGATGATCATCCAGAGTTTCGATGCAAAGATTAAAGAGGGCAAGGCAGCGGAGATTCCGCAGTTATTTACGCATGAGGCATCTTTCAAAGAAGCAATGGATAAGAATGCGGAGTTATTGAAGGATGTTAAGACCGAGTTCGTTGCGGTGCGTTTCGGAAACGTACTCGGAAGCAACGGATCCGTTATTCCGATCTTCAAGAAACAGATTGAGGCAGGCGGTCCCGTATGTGTTACCCATCCGGATATTGTACGGTATTTCATGACTATTCCGGAGGCTGTGAGTCTGGTTATGCTTGCGGGAACATATGCACATGGCGGTGAAATATTCGTACTTGATATGGGCAGTGAAGTCAAGATTGATACCCTTGCCAGAAACTTAATTAAGCTTAGCGGTTACAAGCCGGATGTGGATATTAAGATTGAATATACGGGCTTAAGACCGGGCGAGAAACTCTATGAAGAGAAACTCATGGCAGAGGAAGGACTTAAGAAGACCGACAATGAACTGATTCATATCGGAATGCCGATTCCGTTTGAAACGGATGAGTTCTTAAAGGAACTGGATGGTTTGATGCTGGCAGCGTATAAGAACAGCGATGATATGAGGGAGAGAGTACAGAAGGTCGTGACGACATATCATCCGGCGTAATGAATGGAGATATATAAAAGTTTATATAAATAGTTACATACAGAAATGGAGCAAACACGCGTAGAAATACGCGTGTTTTTGTTTGATTTATCCAATAAAATGCCGCTTTTAGCTTGAATATTGTGAAGTATTTAACGCGAAATTATGATAAAATAATGAAAGGCGTGTGGAGAGGGTAAAAGTGTCATTATAGGGAGATTTATAATGATTTCAGGCATTCATCATTTAGCTATAATTGCGTCTTCAGAAGAATCTGTATCTTTTTATTCAAGACTTGGATTTAAAGAAATATATAGAAATATACGGGAAACGGATACGGTTGTTATCTTGGAAGGATATGAAATCCAGCTGACACTGTTTATCGATCCCAGCCATCCGAAAAGGGCAGAAGAACCGGAAAATCAGGGATTGCGTCATCTGGCATTGAAAGTGGATGATTGTGAAGAAATAAGCAGAAGATATTCCTGTACTCCAATCACGACAGATTGGTTTGGTGTTAAGTATTGTTATACCAAAGATCCGGATGGCATACCCATACAGTTTCATGAGTAATTTTGTTTTATTATTTACGAGGTTTATTGGATGATTCCGTTATTGATTGTTTTGTTAAGCATAGTGGCTATATTTGCAATCCTGGAAATCATAGCACTCATACATAAACCGGGTTCGGTTTATAAGAATGACAAAGAGCAGCAAAACCCCATGGAGGGAAAACAGGTTCGTTTCGTCGAGGACGAGAATGAACCTATAAATGCGGATGGTGTAAGAGGTCATTTAGAAGCCGTGGGCAGCAGTAACCATAAGGCGGGAGTGTATGAGCTGGTATTCAAACGTATGCTGGATATTATCCTTTCCTTTGGCGGTCTGGTTGTTCTTTCTCCGGTATTTCTAATTCTTTCTTTGTGGATTGTAATCGACGATCCGGGACCGGTTCTGTTTACACAGAAACGTTTGGGAAAGAATAAACAGTATTTTAAACTGCACAAGTTCCGTTCCATGAAGATGAGTACGCCTCACGACAGACCCACTCATATGCTTGAGAATCCGGAACAGTATATCACCAAGGCAGGGAAGTTTATCAGAGCGCATAGCCTAGATGAGCTGCCGCAAATTTGGGATATTTTCATCGGAAACATGAGTGTCATTGGACCTCGTCCGGGGCTTTGGAATCAAGACTTATTGACTGCTGAACGGGATAAGTATGGTGCTAATGATATTAAACCCGGTTTAACCGGATGGGCGCAGATTAACGGGCGTGACGAGCTTGAGATTCCTGTGAAGGCAAAACTTGATGGGGAATATGTTCAAAAGCTCGGACCGGGAATGGATATTAAATGTTTTCTGGGAAGCCTTCATGTATTTGGCAAGGATGATAGCGTAGTTGAAGGTGGAACGGGGGAAATGAGGAAACAGGAGCGTAAATGAAACGAATTCTAATAACGGGGGCTAACTCCTATATAGGAGAGGCAGTAAGGGATTATTTAATTGCATCACCTACAAAATATCAAGTAAAAATAATGGATACGATAGGTTGGGAACCAAAGGTTTCTGATTTTATTGGATATGACGTGGTCTTCAATGTGGCAGGAATAGCTCATATCAAGGAAACAAAGAAAAATAGTCATTTGTATTATGATATTAATAGAGATTTAGTTATAAAAATTGCAGAGGCCGCAAAAGAATCGGGTGTAAAACAATTTATTTTGCTTTCTACGATGTCCGTTTATGGACTTACTGAGGGATACATAAAAAAGGATACACCTACTAATCCAGTCAATGCATATGGAAAATCTAAAGTTGAGGCTGATGAGACTATAAAAGAACTTGAAGATCAAAATTTTAAGTTTGCATGTTTAAGGCCTCCAATGGTTTATGGAAAAGGATGTAAGGGGAATTACCAAAGCTTAAGGAAGTTTGCTATTAAATCGCCTATTTTTCCGGATTATCCTAATAAGAGATCTATGATTTATATTGGTAATCTTTGTGAGTTTGTCAAACGGTGTATTGATGAAGAAAAAAGTGGCCTGTTTTTTCCACAAAATTCGGAGAACGTTAATACTAGTCTAATGGTGAAAGAAATTGCTAATACCCACCAAAAAAAAATAAGACTTACCAAGATTTTTAATGGGGCAATTAAGGTTTTTTCACTTAAGATTGTAAAAAAAGTATTTGGAGATTTAACGTATGAACCTGTTGATAGGGTTGAGGAGTATGGCTTTGCTCAATCTATTAAGCTGACGGAGGAATAAAAAATGAACGGGCTTCGTGCAAGGGTAGACTTCTTGCTCAAACACAATAAGTTTATAAATAAAACATTTAAGTTTTTTGCTAGTGCAGGTGTAAAAGCATTGGGTATAATTACACCAATGGATGAAAAGTCGATTATTTTTAGCGCTCATTCGCGGAAGTATAACGATAGTCCAAGAGCAATTTATGAGTATATGATTGCAAGGCCTGAATTTCAAGATTATACATTTTATTGGGCGCTTGATGATACAAGTGTCGAAATTCCGGGAAATGCAATTAAAATTGTCCCTGATACTGTGAAGTATTTTAGGACTGCACTTAAGTGCAAATATTGGATTACCTGCGTAAATATTGAACGCAGTTTGAAATTTAAAAGAAAAAAATGTATTTACCTTAATACATGGCATGGGATTCCTATTAAAACTGTTGGAAATATGGCGGAAGGAAGGAAGGATTACAACTTTTCATATATTGATTATTTCTGTATTTCGGGGGATTACGAGATACCAATTTATGAAAAGTCGTTTAATGTTCCTGTGGAACACATGTTAAAAACCGGAATGCCAAGAAATGATGTGTTGTATTCTACTTCTGCTGAAGAAATAAAAAGAATAAAAGAAAAAAATGGCCTTCCTTTAAACAAAAAACTTCTCTTGTATGCACCTACATGGCGTGACAGCAAAGATGGTGGTAAATCATACAGTATAAAGCCGCCGATGGATTTGATGAAATGGGAAGAAAAACTTGGAGAAGAATATATTCTACTTTTTAGAACCCACCCCTATACTAATGAGCTTCTTGGCGTGGATTTTAATAGTTTTGTAAGAGATTATACAAACTATCCTAATATAAATGATCTTATGAAAATTGCGGATATTTTAATTTCTGATTACAGTGCTACCATTTTTGATTATGCAATCCTTGAACGGCCAATAATTTCATTTGCATATGACTGTGACGATTATGGCAGAGAGCGTGGATTTGCAATGGATATTCGTAAAGAAATGCCTGGGGGAATTAGCGAAAATGAGGATGCTGTAATTGATAGAATTCTTCATATGAATGTTGAAAAAGAGATAGAGGCTGTAAAGACTTTCAAACATAAATATCTTACATATGGTGGAGAAGCGACAGTTAAGTGCATTGAAAGAGTATTTAATAAAGGAGTCCAGTAAATGAAAGCGGTTATAATTGGTGGAAGCAATGGTGTGGGATTGGCTATTGCGAAGAAGTTAATTGAAAGAGGTTTTTTTGTAAAAATATTAGATAGGTGTATTCCAGAGGAAGGTGTTTTGCAAAATGGATGTTACGAATACATCTATTGTAATCTTCTTGATTTTAATGAGGATTTGATTGCGGCATTGGCTTCTGATAAAGATATTTCACTTCTCATGATTACAGCGGGATTTGGAAGAGTAGCTGATTTTGAATACTTTCATATTGCAGAAATTAAAAATATGATGATGGTAAATGCTACATCAACTATAGAAATACTTAGCTGTTTTTATGAGCGGATAAGAGGAGATGAACAATTTTACTGTGGAGTGATGGGGTCGATAGCAGGATTGATGTCGTCTCCTTCTGCGGCGGTTTATGCAGCCTCGAAGGCTGCAATATGTCGCTTTGTTGAGAGTGTGAATATTGAATTAGAAGTTGCAGGAACAGGGAATAGAATCCTAAATGTATCTCCGGCATCATTTAAAGGGTCACGTTTTTATGGTGCAAATAATCAACTCGATTTATTAGAAGGTCTTGCAAAAGACATTTTGGAGCATCTTTTTAATCATGATGAATTATATATTCCGCAATATGAAGAAACATTAAAAGCTGTATTGGAGAGATATCATGAAAATCCCCATGAATATGGACTTTATAGTTATAAATACAAAAAAGAATCGGGTCGAGTTGATAATGGAAAGAAAGTAAAAATTGGTTATCTTTCAGGAACATTTGATCTTTTTCATGTGGGACATCTTAACCTCTTACGTCGTGCTAAAGAACAATGCGATTATTTGATTGTGGGAGTACACGATAGCGGCAAATGGAAAGGAAAAGAAACATTTATTTCATTAGAAGAGCGAAAACAAATAGTTGCTGCTTGCAAATATGTAGATAAGGTAGTTGATTCTTGCAGGGAAGATTCTGATGCATGGGATTTGTGGCATTATGATAAATTATTTGTTGGATCTGATTATAAGGGGACGGAAAGGTTTAATCGATATGAAGTAGTTCTCAAGGATAAGGGGGTAGAGATTGTTTATTTTCCTTATACACAAAGTACCAGCAGTACTCAAATACGGAAGACTGTATTGTTGAAGACAAAGGACATCGAATTGGAAGAAAAAAAGGGTAAACAATAAAGGAGTCAAAGCAATGAAGATATTGTTTGCATCAATTACAGATAGTGGTATTTTGCGAGTACGATCAGAATTGATAAATCAACTTCTAATGCATGGGAATGAGGTAGTCGTAGTTACTCCACAAGACAAAGATTATCAGAAATTAATTGATATGGGATGTAGATTCATTCCACTGGATATTCAGCGAACAGGGATGAATCCGTTTTCTGATATATCAGTATATAATATGTATAAAAAAATACTACAGATAGAAAGGCCCAATTTTGTACTATTATTTACAACAAAACCTAATATATACTGTGGAATGGCTTGCAGAAAACTCAATATTCCAACTGTAATGAATATAACAGGGATGGGATTGGCACTTGGAAAGAAAGGAATTCTACAGTATCTGTTAGTTAGGATGTATAGTCGGGCATGTAATGGAAAAAATATGAAAAAAATATTTTTTCAAAATGATGACAGCCTACAATTTTTTAGAACTCATAAAATCGGTAAGGAAGATATTTATGAGAGAATACCCGGTAGTGGGGTGAATCTTGATAAATTTTTATTTCAGGAGTTCCCAGAATCTGATACAGTTGATTTTCTCTTTGTTGCGCGTGTGATGAAAGAAAAGGGGATTGATGAATATATAGAAGCAGCAAGAAATATTAAAAAAACACATTCTAATGCAGTGTTTCATGTGCTCGGAGAATGTAATGAAGAATATAAGACAATAGTAGATGAAGAAACGAAACGAGGGAATATAGTATATCATGGTAGAGTAAATAACATCTTGGATTATGAAAAAATATCCCAATGTACAATACAACCATCGTATTATCCTGAAGGAATGAGCAATGTTATTCTTGAAGCGGCAGCGAGTGGGAGACCGGTAATAACCACAGATCATCCAGGTTGTAGAGAAGGCGTAGATGATGGAGTGTCGGGTTTTATTGTTCCTATTAAAGATGCAAAAACTCTTGAGCAATCTATTGAAAAAATTCTTGCTATGACTTTAGAGGAACGTAAAGAAATGGGAAAAAGAGGCCGAGAAAAGATGGAGCGTGAGTTTGATAGGAATATCGTTACAAAAGCATATTTGAATGTATTGTCTTGCTTATGAATGTTAATTGTAATTCTTAATCAAAAAATTATAGTTTTGGAAAATGAGAAATAAAAGAATTTGCTTTGAAAGGTTTTATATTCCGTGTTTTAATGCGTGATAAGAATTTATAGAGATGTTTGAACCCGGTATCCTAAGTAGCATTATTTTGCTTTTGTATAGGAGGATGGCAACGATGGAAAAAAAGAAAATTTTATATGTGGGAGGTTTTTTGCTGCCAGATAAAAATGCTGCGGCACACAGGGTTGTGAACATAGCAAAGGCTTTAGATACAGAAGGCTATGAAGTTATATTTGCGTGTTTAAAGGACAAGAACTTAGATACACTCGAAGAGCAAAGTTATTTTGGGTTTAGATGTTATTATTATAATTGTAGAAATGACTTAGATTACAGATTAGGCTCAAAACCATTAAAAAAAATAATTGACGATATAAAACCTGATATTATTATTTCATATAATTATCCATCTGTAGCTTTGCTAAAAATAATGAAATACTGTAGAAAAAATAGAGTTAAATGTATAGCAGACGCAACAGAATGGGATCTTACACAAGAAAAAAGTATAAAGGGATTCTTGAAAAATTTAGATTCGAATATTAGAATGGCCTTTATTCATCGGCATATAGATGGAGTTATAGCGATAAGTAAGTATTTATATAACTACTATAGTTCTTATACAAATACTATTTTAATACCACCCTTAGTAGATATTGATGATGAAAAATGGAAAACCGATAGGAAAAAAATAGATGATGGGATTACCAGAATTATCTATGCGGGGAGCCCTAATGTACAGAAAGAACGATTAGATTTAATTATAGACGCGATTCGAGAAGCACAAAAGAGTTATCAGATACAAATGATTGTAATTGGTCTGAATAAAGCTGACTTTATTAGAAATTTTAAATATAAAGAGGAAATTGGAGAGTGGGTAGTTTTTAAAGGAAGGCTTTCGCATAAAGACTCTATTAAAGAGGTATCGAGAGCTAATTGGTCAATTGTAATTAGAGATAAAAGTAAAAAAGTTGAAGCGGGATTTCCAACTAAAGTTGTTGAGAGCATTACATGTAAAACTCCAGTTATTGCAAATAGATTTAGTAATATCTCGGATTATTTAGACGAAAATAATAGTATTTTGATTAGCGATAAAGAGCATATTATTGAAGCTATCAACAAAGCATGTGAAAGAGATGATAGCAATTTTGACAACAGTATTTTTGACTTTAGAAATTATTCTAATCGTTTACATATTTTTTTGGACTTGATTGCTAATCAATAATTAATTCATTAAGTGTATTAGGTAAAAAATGAGTATGAAGACTTTAAGGTTTCGAATATCTTTATGCGATTTGTCCGCTTTATATGTTCTTATATGGATAGTTACACCCGCAATGGGTTCGGCAAGCATTTTTAGGGCAATTTTGCTAGCATGCGCGGCATATTGGGGTATTAGTAATGGCTTCTTTATTAAAAAGCATGCTAAAGAGTTGTTGCTTATGATTATACTTTTGCTTGGCTATTTTATAACACAATGGATGAGCCATGGAGTTAGTTATGCAGTTTCGTGGACAATTAATTTAGGCGTGTTTGTGGTTGTTGGATTAATTGGAATGAAATACAACTATGAATATAAAGATAAGATACCTGTATTATTAAATATAGTATTATTTATAGTAGTCATAGTTTCAATTATATCTATAAGAACTGTGATAGCTGATCCTTATGCACTTAGAAGAGCAACATATTCACTTGAAGATAGAGGTCACGCATATGGATCATATGGTTTTATATATATGATGACTCAATTACTACCATTAATATTTTTTTTGCTGGTAAATAAACCAAAAGAAAGATATGGAATTAATAAAGTCTTATTAATTGTAACCTTTGCTATAGGATGGTTTCTTGTTATACAATCTGGTTTTTTTATAGCTAACGTAGTTTTGATAAGTTCATTTATATTGATTATCCTACTTAAAGACTTTAATACAAAAAAGCTATTGATAATTCTTCTGCTTATAGTGGTTTTTGCATTTTCGTATAGATATGTAGTAGAGATATTATTTTCAGGACTAAGTCGTATTGTTGAAGGAAAGATTGTCTATGAGAGGAAAGTAAATGATTTATATAATCAGTTTATTTTGGGTTACGATAATGATGGAATCGGTTTAGTGCGATTTGATTTATATAAAAAGAGTTGGACCGCTGTACTTCATAATTTTATTTTTGGATCTGCTATAATACGTGGAGAAGATGCTTCGGGTGGTCATTCCACTTTTGTGGATATTATGGCAAATTGTGGTTTGGTAGTTGCTTTGCTTTATTATTGGTTGATAATTAGAATGCCAATAAAAATGGCAGTTATGCTAGATGAGGCGAAACGCCATAGACAGCTTATTGTTGTTTTTTTATTTCTAGTTTTTTCAATAGGAATATTCGATACGATACCCATTTCGTGCTCGTGGGTTTGGTTTCTTTTCTTACCGTACATTTCAAATAGTACGTCAATATATAAAAATGCTATGGATTGAGTGCAAGGAGAATAGTTGTGAGAATTCTATGGGTTACATTCGCAGTACTAGGAAAAGCAAGTGAATTATTTTATGGAAAAATAAGTCAAGGCGGAGGATGGATTGATGCGTGTGCAAATCATCTGTTGCCGAATTTAAATGATTCATCGTTAACGATTTTAAGCCTTGGAAAAACAAATAGAGAGAAGCTAGACCAGGACACGGGAATTTTATATATTGAATGTTCGGATGTACAAAAGCGACGGGGAAATTACAGAAAAAAGGATACTGAAAAATGGAGAGACATTATATACAGATTCTCTCCGGATATTATACAGGTATTTGGAACGGAATTTTCTAATGGTCTTAATATAATTGAAGCTGCAGAGAACATTCCTGTATTATTCTATATTCAAGGAATAATGGCTTCATTTGAGCCATTCAAATTTGGTGGCTTAGAAATTAGAGAAATGATAAGAAGTGGTAGTATACACTCATTTTTAAAAGCATATAAATTTAAAGCTGACTACAAAATGTATTTGAATCAAATGCCGTATGAGGCGGAGATGATAAGAAAATGTCAAGGTGTAATTGTTGATGGAGAGTGGAGTAAATTTTACCTTCAAAAATATAATCAGAATGTTCGTGTATTAGAACAATATCTTCCAATATCTGCGGTCTATCAAAGAGAAAAATGGACTTATGAAAAGTGCGATAAGAATACAATCTTTACTATAGCCGGAAGGACTCCTTATAAGGGGTTGCATAATTTAATTAAAGCCTTATCAATTGTAAGAGAGACTATACCTGAGGTTAAACTGTTTATTCCAGGTAATATGGGTTATAAATCGATATTGAGCAAACCACCATATGTTGATTATTTAGAGAAATTGATAAAACGCTTAAGGTTGAGTAATAATATTGTTTTTTGTGGTCAACTCACATCGCAGGAGATGTCCAAACATATGTTGAGTGCGAATGTTTTTGTTATGCCATCGTGTGTTGAAAATCATTCCTCTACACTTCGAGAGGCAATGTTTATTGGGGTTCCATGTATTACTTCAAGCGTAGGGTGTATTCCGGAAATTGCAAGATATGGCGAGAATCTGCTTACATATCGGTATCCAGAAATAAATCAACTTGCAGGGCATATAATTTTTTTACTTAGTGATAAGGAATCTGCGATAAAGATAGGCAAAAATGGTTATGTTGACATTCGAGAAAAATATAATCAAGAAAAAATTGGAAACCAAATCATAAATAATTATGTTTCAGTAATATCCGAGTATAGCAAGCTTGTAGAATAGACAAAAAGGTATCTTTTAATGGCAGATGGAAAAAAAGTACTAAATAATTTTGTGTGGAGGTTGGCTGAACGAATAGGAGCTCAAGGGGTAACATTTATTGTTTCTATTGTTTTAGCAAGATCACTGGATCCAAGTGTTTATGGTACAATCGCTTTAGTGACAGTATTTACTACTCTAATGCAAGTATTTGTTGATAGTGGTTTAGGAACAGCT
>Ga0247611_10007261_pt1 | contig 13952 bp, 11 predicted proteins | sample 177DNAGHGhighgp2_FD_192422 | JGI IMG/M metagenome (GOLD analysis project Ga0247611, IMG submission 192422) | Sheep rumen microbial communities from Palmerston North, Manawatu-Wanganui, New Zealand - 1770 DNA GHGhigh gp2 | ecosystem: Host-associated > Mammals > Digestive system > Stomach > Rumen...
TACATTTTTCTTGTCATTATATAATGTCTTTGCTATACTTACAGCCGACAGTGTAACACCATAACTTCCAGAACCAAATACTGGAATTATGCAGCCCCTACCTGAGTATCCACACTTTAGAACTACATCCTCTCCCGTCTTCAAAGCAAGAGACAAGGCGTTTACCTTAGTTTGTAACTCGTTTTTCTCCTGTGCTAACTTTCCTATTCTTGCCTCAAGGTCTTTATTGGTTCTATCAAGCTCTCTATTTCTCTGAGATTCCTCTCCTCGATTCTTATTCAATTCACTGAGGGCATAATCCTTAGCTCGAATTGTGTCTTCTGTCTCAATTTGCTCTTTTAGTTTCTGCTGTAATTCCTCAATCTGTCTATCCTTACCTGAAATAAGGGCATCCTTTGCCATTATGTCAGTATCTTTTGTCTCTATATCATCAAGCAACTGAGTAATCTGGTCTTTTTGCTCCTTCAACTGCTTATCTTTAGCATCATTCTGAGCTTGTAAAGTACCTATCTTTCTTGTAAGAGCATCATTCTCATCTTGTGTAGATGCTACTTGCTCCTTCGTCTGAGTATTAACTTTAACTATTTCTTCAAGCTTTAAATTAAGTTGTCTTATTTCATTTGACTTAATCTGAGTCTCTCTCTTATGTTCTGTATCAATAGTATCAAGCTTAGACTTATAATCTACATTCTCTTTAGTAAGTCTTTGATTTTCACTTGTTAAAACTGTAATCTTCTTATTATTACGTTCTATTGTTGCAATGTCACTTCTTCTCTTACTAAGTAGCTCCCTCATTAAGTCAATTAAAGACAAAGTGCTTGTGATTCTTTCGTTAAATTTATCCTTAATTGTGTTATTTTCCTGAGTTAGCTCAGTTGCTTTAGCATTTAAAGCCTCTACCTGATTATTTAATTGCTCTATCTGTAAATTATATTCATCTACAAGTGTTGAATTTTTCTCGTTTTCGGTATTTAGTCTTCTCTCTGCCTCCTGAGCATCAGACTTTAACTTCTCAGCATTTTCTTTTTCAAATGATAAATCCGTAGCTAAAGAATTATTCTTTTCTTGTAAATCCTTTACTACACCCTCAAACTTAGAAATTTCAGACTTTAAAGCCTCTAGCTCCTCAGTATTTACTTGTGAGCTACGAACTTTAAGCTCTTCTATGGTGGCATCTTTGGTAGCAAGCTGCTGTAACAAACTATTTACTCTTACAGATAATTCAGTTGTTTCATTAACTTTTTGCTCAATATCTGAAACATATTTAAGAGTTACACCAGAATTAGATAACTTAGCTAAAGTCTGTCTATAAAATACAACTTCATTATAAAAAGCCTCAACTAAGTCCTTATCTGTTTTACTTAAATCATTAAATCTCTGTATATCATCAAGTTTAAGCTCTGTATTTAAGGCCTGTACAAATGCACTTAGGTTAATTTTTTCTACTTCTACTGGTGCAGCTATAACATTTTCTGCCTTAGCTACTTCCTCTATATCAGTAGTTGTTTTAAATACATTGTCAACCTCTGTATTATTTGTTCCCTCTGCTTCTGTTACATTTTCTGTTACTTCTGACTCTGAAACATTTTCTTCTGTTATATCAGGGGTTATTTTTGTATTTTCAAAAATATTGTCAACCTCTGTATTATTTGTTCCCTCTACATCTGCTACATTTTCTGTTTCTTCTGCCTCTGAAACATTTATTTCGGCTATATCAGGGGTTATTTCTGTATTTTCAGATACATTGTCAACCTCTGTATTATTTGTTCTCTCTGCTTCTGTTACATTTTCTGTTACTTCTGACTCTGAAACATTTTCTTCTGTTATATCAGGGGTTATTTTTGTATTTTCAAAAATATTGTCAACCTCTGTATTATTTGTTCCATCTACATCTGTTACATTTTCTGTTACTTCTGGCTCTGAAACATTTATTTCGGCTATATCAGGGGTTATTTCTGTCTTTTCAAATACATTGTCAACCTCTGTATTATTTGTTCCCTCTACATCTGTTATATTTTCTGTTGCTCCTGAGTCTGAAACATTTATTTCGGCTATATTTGTAGTATCAGTCTCAGATTTTGCAGTAAATATATCATCGGTTTCTTCTGCTTTCTCTGCTTCTGAAACTTCATCTACTTCTTTTTCAAGCTTAAATATGTCATCTGTTTCCTCTGATACATTATCTTCTTTAGAAAGCTTTAATTTATGAGATTTCTCCTCACTTGTTCCAACTGTTTCATTATTTTCAACAGTTACAACATTCCCTTTGTCTTCTTTAGAAAGCTCAAAAATATTATCTGTATTGCTTTCTTCTGGCTCTGAGGCAGTCTCTATCTCTGTCTGCTTTTCTTGCTCTAGTCTTTCTTGCTCTAATCTTTCCTCTTCTGCTTTTCTTTCAGCTTCAAGTCTTTCTTGCTCAAGTCTCTCTTCTTCTGCCTTTCTTTCAGCTTCAAGTCTCTCTTGCTCTAATCTTTCCTCTTCTGCCTTTCTTTCAGCTTCAAGTCTCTCCTCTTCTGCCTTTCTCTCAGCTTCAAGTCTCTCTTCTTCTGCTTTTCTCTCAGCTTCAAGTCTCTCTTCTTCTGCTTTTCTCTCAGCTTCAAGTCTTGCTTGCTCTGCCTTACTTATATAAGGTGTACCATCTGGATTCTTTATGCTCTCATATAATACTGGTGACCTCTTACTACTATAGGTCTTAGTATTTATGCTAATTTCTCTATCTATTTCGTCCTGCAAGTCTGACAAGGATGTGAAATTCTTAATCTCATCCTCGTCTCCCATCTGGACATCCCCTAAGGTGTATATTTTAGCTGTATAATCATTTGAAATTTGCCTTACAATTGGCAACAACTCAGCAGAGGGCTCCTCTAAGATAACAGCCCCCAAATTGTCTCCAAATCTCTTTAGACATACTTCCATGTCACCTATGGTTAAAGCTCTATATGCCTCTACACCATTTAATCTTACATTTGATTTATGATTATCAGATACCTTTACTAAAACTTGCATAGTTTATTTTCCTCGTAATACTATGATGTTGCAACACTCCCTATTGTCTCCAACCTCTCCATTGTCTCCTTTGGTAATGTTGCCTTATTATAATTTATATACAGGTCTACTCCAAATAATTTGACTTTCTTTTGACAATCCTTTAATACAGACAAATTATCCCCAACTTCTATGTCGTGCAATGTATATATAATTCCATTTGGTTGAGAATATTTGTATATTTTTGATAATTTATTTTTTGTTATTCTTCCATCTGAAATATACATATCTTTAGTATAACCATCAACGTAGCCAATATCCTCTGCATTATTTAGCATAGTAGTGACACCTACTGTTAATACTACTAAACATATTACCTCTGCTACAACTAGTGTTATTAGCTTTGCCCCCATCGTCTTCCTTGGTATACACACTACAATTAAACCAACAAAAGACAACACTAAAATGCCTATTGGGAGTAGCATATCCATACTTATCATAACTTAAATTAGACCCTCAAACTTATTAACTAAATAAGCAAGAGGGCCTTTCCTTTCTTTTAGAAATTCTGTCTTAATGTTTTATCTGAGAGGTTAGTTGACTGTGTTTTTTGTAGCTGTGGTGCTAAAGCTGCCTCTGCTCTCTGTGCCGTTATCTTCTCAACAATTGCCTTGATATATAAGCCATTAATATTAGCGTGTCTTGGGTCTGCACTTACCTGAATAACTGGTACATTACCACTAACCTTCTTAAATTCTTGCCAAATGTATTCACTCATTGGATGAGTAGTTTCAAAAGGATTTCCATTTTCATCAACTGTAAATGAACCCATTGAACCACCACCACCTACTACTACTGCCTTAAACTTATTTGGTGTAATTGCTATCTTGGTGAAATAATCCTGCATCTTCTCTACTAGTCTAAGTGCAAACTCTTTCTTTGCTTCTTCTACCAGCCTTGCAATATTTATCTGAGTTTCACCCTGCTCAAGCATACCAGTTTCAACAGCTGCCTGTAGTTCTTCTTTTTCTGGGTCATAACCATAACTTGCTCTGATACCGTCAGCAATTATAGACAGTACAAGATTACCACCTAACTTATAGGTCTCTCCCGACTTCTCTAAGATGTGACAATCCTGCATAACTCCAAGGTCTGTTGTACTTGCTCCAATATCAATACCAAGTACATTACCTCTAACATAGGGCTTCGCCTCTGGTCTGAATCCACCCTCTGGCTTAAAGAAGAATGACGCCAATGTCAAGAAACTCTCTTCAACACAAGTTACGCTGACAATTCTAAAAGTTACTACTCTATTTATATTAGCATTGAACTTAACAACATATGAACCTATAAGTTCCTCTGTAAGCTGGGCCTCACTGGTAGCTCTTGCTGTCAATTCAATAGGTGGAAGTGCTATATAAAGCTTAATATCACCATCACTATTTGAGAAAAGTTTACTAAGTGCGGCGGCAAGAATTGCATTTGTATAATTAATATTCTGCTCTGCCTTGTTCTGCAAACTATTAGGGGTGGAACTTGCTCCCATTCTATTAGCTAATGTGCCTACTAAATATCTTGCCTTTTTCTTGAGATGAGTTGTAGGCCCCTCAATTCTATCTATCTCAATATCCAAAGAGCCTAGTACCTCATCCTCCCATGTTTCAGCAGCCCAAGGTCTACTTCTCAATTTTTCATCTGGATTAATCTCTTTGATATTATTTCCCATTTCATATATTTTGGCATCATCACTGATAAACCTTGTCTGTGATGCACCTAAATCAATACCTACAAATGTGTTATCCATTCTTTTCTTGTCCTTTCTGTTTAGCGGTTTAACTGTTATGAATTGTATAAATTATATTAGTTTTAATTAGTTGCCCCCATTGTATCATAAAGTAAATTTTATTTCAATAAGTTGATGAATTTTTTATAAAAAAATAACGAGGAAAATCAAAAATTCCCTCGTTAGTTAATCTGTGATTTATTTTTTTCTTAAACCAAATATACCTTTTTTCTGTGGTGTAGTTTCAATATTTATCGCCTCACTTGTTTCTTCTGTAGAAGTGAAATCATCTTCTGTTATTTCCTTATCAAGACTTTGTGTTTCTTCTTTCTCTGTGGGCTTTATACTTTTGGTTTCTGCATTATAGCTTATAGTTTCCACAATTAAGGGCTTACCATTTTCCCCTTTCATTGCTGTACCATATTGCCTCAATGATAATTCTGGAGTATTTTCACTATAAACTGGAACATCTAAGGTGACTTCTCTTCGGTCTTTTAGTTTCTTCTTCAATTTCTCAGGAATATCTATCTTTGGATAAATCTCTGTTATAATCCTATCTACATCTAGCTCATCCTTAATCTCCATGTTCTCTTTATAGTTATAATTATTAGAAACCTTTATATGCTTTGGTATAGCTGATATGGTACCAGCCTTTAATATCTCTACGCGAGCATTAAATTCTTTTATACTATATCTACCCTCAGCCTTTATAGTGTCTCTAAGTGTATTAATAGCTCCCACAATTTGTTGTGAAGAGGTACAAATTAAAACCTGACTACCCTCAATATCTTTAAAAGCTGTCTCTACAATGGTTTTAATTATGTCTATATTGTTCTGTGTTATAAATTTACCATGTCCTGAATCTATGATGACTATATAAACCTTTGGTAATTCATCCTCTGAATAATTGAAAGTGTCTAACAATATGTCATCCATACTTGCTTGTGGATTAGTATTTAAACTGTATATTGGTAAACCATGATGCTTAAGATAAGAAACTATACCATATCTTTTATGGTCAGTTAAAACAAATACCTCGGCATCATTAGATTTAGACTTTCTAGCAAAGAAGTTTAAGCCTTTATTTTTTGAGCCTTTACTATTCTTGGATTTTTTACCAAATATGAAAAAGCCTCGTTTCTTAGTAGGTACTTCTTCCTCTTCCTCGTCCTCATCTTCGCCCTCAACTGCCCCTTCGTCTTCATCTTCTTGATAGCTGTCTTCTTGATAGCTGTCTTCTTCATGAAAATCAGCATTACTTGAATCTAAACTACTTTCTTGATTTGGTTCATCATCAAATTTGTCTATGTTACTAAAAGGGTCGGTTTTATTAGTCATTTCATCAATATCTATCTCATCTAATTGATTTATTGGATTATCGGACATTGATGTGGGCTTTTGATTTAAAGAAGCCTTTGCCTCTCCTGCCCCCTTTGTCTCCTTTGGTTTCTTACTGAAAAATCCCATTCAAATTACCTCACTATGTAGTATCTTACTTTTGAGTTAAACTCTGCTAATTGATAGTTACCGTTTGAATTAAACTGAATTTCTTCATTATTGGTTCTATCTACTATATCATCCTTAACTGACTTGATTTCACCAGTTTTAGTAGTAACCATAAGGTCTTCACCAAAACTTGGTGCTACATTCTTTGTACCTTTAACACTACGATTATTCATAAAATTAACTATGCTCTTTAACTGTGTTACACCATCATAAGCTACTGTCATTGTATAATTAATATTTGCAACACATACATATCTTCGCTCCTTTGCTATGGTATCTGTGCTTGAAAAAGTACCCATTCCACTACCGTTTGAAAAACCAAGGTCCTTCCAGTAAGTGTTATTCTCTTTAGTATTTTGTAAGCCTATACCAGTAATTCTACTAAATTCTTCCCTTGAATTTTTATTAGCTAAATCGTAGATGTCATACTGTATTGAATTAACTTTAAATGTATTGAAATAAATTCTAAAACCAGAATATTCTACATAATCCTTTGTTGCATTATGTGCTTCGTGTTTATCTGCACCTGTATAACTCACTCCTGCATGAATTGCAGTTGGGTGTCCATTTGAAAGTAATGATACTATTTCCCACTTTACTATATTTTCAAGTGATGTTCTATCTATATAAGTAATTCCTTGATTTAACGGTGTAACATATTCTTTTGTATATGTTTGTCCTATCTTTTTAGCTGTTGATAATGACTCACCATTATTCAAATTACTACTTATTCCATAAAATGCAGCTATTCTGTTAAGGTTCTGCCAAGGAGCCTTAATGTTAGCTTTTATAGCCTTTACTTGAATGTTTCCCTGTTTCTGAACTGTGTCTGATGGTAAATTTCCAGTCACAAGTTTTAAGAAATTTTTATAATCTCCATTTTCACTATATAGACCTTTATAAAGTACAGAGGAACTTGGGCTACTACTTCCATACCAATTTTGGCTAACTGCCACTTTTCCTCCCATCCCTGCTTCTGCATCATCTGGAAAATTAACGGCTGATAAGTGTAAATTTACCTCACTAATTCCTTCTCCTATATATGTCTCTTGTGCGAATAAGTCACATCCCTTCTCAATACACTTAGTAACATATCCCCTCAAAAACGAGGATATTAATATCATATTGAGAAACTCGATTACTAATGAGGAAACTATGATTACCACTATTACCCCTATTAGTATCTTAAATATTGTAATAACTCCATTTGTCATTAAAAACACCTCAGTGTATGTTTTACATTGCTAAATCACTATAATACTGCATACCTATAACCTGACTCTTTACAACAATAGGCATCTTTAATGTCAACTCATCAGCAGTGGCATGTTTACCAAGATTATAATTTTTTTGTCTTTCAGATACATAATCACCATTCTTGGTTGCATTACCTGTTCCTTTTACACCACCTGTTATCTCTGTTATGTCTAAAGGTACCATGATATGAAAATCAACTGCTACTGCAACTGTCATAGGATTTCCATATTGTTGTCTCTTATTGTCTCCTACTATATTATATCCATTTTTGATAATGCTATTTTCTTTTAAATTAGATGAATCTAAATCGTCAGTACTTCCTACATATATTGTAGCATTATGCATAAATCTATACTTATTTGCTTCAGACTCCTTACCTTTCTTAATACCCTCTAATACGCCAACTGCATATTCAGTTATAACATCCTTCTCTGCATCCGGTAAATAATTATTCTCCATAACAACTTGCTGGATACTGTATGTTACACCAAGAATTTTAAAATAACAAACGGCGAAACCAAATAAATTTAATATTAGAAATGATATTGAAATTAAAATAGGAACCTTTATTAAGATTTTAAAGATGCTAATTACACTATCTGTCATAAAATACCTGTCTCCTACTTTCTAAATTTTTATCTTTTTACTTAGTATTATTTTGTTGGATGTATTTTTTAATTTAAAACAATAAAGGCAGACACCTAAGTGCCCGCCTTTAGCTGTAAATCTACTTAATTTAGAAATTACTTAGTAAATCCGTGTACATCATTCTGCTGCCACTTATGGTCTGAGTTATCCATAGCTCCTGATGTACCATTGTCCTTTACTGACTCACCACTGTACATATTTGCATTATCCTTACCATACTTATTATCACCGTTTAAGTCAAGGCTAAGATTTGTAGCACTATAGATACCAGACTCAACTGCACTAACCATAGACTGCATTGCGTTAGGCATAAGAATGTTGATAAGAAATGCTCCTGCTACTACACAAACTACAATTGCTATCAAAAGTGTAAAAATTTTAATTGCTGCACCTGTCATAATATTTATTCCTCCATTAATAAAACAAGTATAATTTTTTATTTATTTTAACCACCTATTATGCTATTAATTCCGCCCAAGTCTTGAACATAAATTGCCATAGCACTTATGATGGCCTGAAACAATATAATATAAATTAAGAAGAATGAACCTCTTGCACGAGCAATTAGTTTATCACAATGCTTATCAATATTAATTTGCTGTTGTAATAATAATTGCTCTCTGAAACCTATCATATCCTGCTCAATGTCGGCTGCCTCATTATACTGTCTAATCAGTCTCATTAGCTTTGATACCTCAGGTATCTCCTTATACTCCATTGCTACATATTTTGAACCTTCATATTCACCATAAAGGTCAAATAAGTCTGCCACATTATTAGTAAACTCTCGCATTTCGTCTACAAGGTCTACCTTTGAGTAGCTTCTTATAATTTTAATCAATGGCTCTGATGAAGTGCTACTTATCATAGGGTAGTGTAATTCACCATAAAAATCAAAGAAATTTCTCTTTATTATATTATCCTTCTTTAAAACTACTTCTCTAAGCCATATTTCCGGTACTATATTCAGAATTACAATGCCCACTATACCAAAGGTGACTCCTATTGTTCCTAATGGTGTTAAAATTGCAAGAGCCAAGCCCACAACTGCAAATAATAACTGCCATTTTTTTAATATTGCATTGTATTCAGACGGGGACAAAGTTCTTTGCCCATTTGGATGCTTTATACCGGCTCGCTTTAGATTATACTCTAAATAAGCTACTTTAGTGGGGTCAACACCCAATCCAATGCCCTCTACAATATTAGTTAATTCGGATAAGCTTTTGGTACGTTTTAATATTTTTGCATCTCTTTTTCTTAATTGGTTAATATTATTTATCTCCGCTTCGAGTCCACCATAAACGACTCCATTGCCAAAACCCATAACATTTAAAATTAATAAGAAAAAGATAGAAATAATTAAAAAGCATATAACTACTCGCATAAATGGTATCATGTGAATCTGATTCATTAAATCTTCATTCATAAAATACCATTTTTGCTTGTCGCTATTATCAAGGAAATATAGTACCTCACCACCACCAACTGTGGCTCTTCCACCTGTATTTACTACTTCTCTTATAGCAATGGAATCTTTAACTTGAGCCTCAGTCTCGTGTACGGTATTATCAGCAGCATAGGCTACCATCATTCCAAAATTTGATATTTTAAACAATAATAATTGGAGATGACATAAAAAATTATCTAACATGAATGGCACCTCCATTAATCATTAGTGTGCTCAAAGTCCTGAGCTCTTAAATATGTTATGAACACAAATTCTGCTATAAATAGTAATACATCTATTATGAGAACAATATTACCAGCTATAGTGGTTAAATACCAATTACGTACAAATGGGTATATTAGTAAAACACCACCAAGGAATAAGATTATCATTCCGGCACAAATTTTAAATTCTGTCATAACTTGCTCAAAAGCTCTAGCCATTCTTATACGAGTCTGTGTCTTATAGGTGTTCATTTCTACTATATCTTTAAATGTACCTGCTGTACCATGTTCCTCAAAAAGCTCAAACTTTATACATTTTGATATAAACTTATCAGCTATTGAGCCAAGCCTATCATTCAAATTCGTTAAAGCTGTGGCTATATAGGTACTATCATCTAATTCATGTAAAAAGTCACGAAACTCTACTTGTACTGCCTTTGGAAATGATTCTATACTACTTCTTACTGCAACCTTTACACCACTTTCAATATTATTACAAATAATATTCTCTGCCTCTATAACGGCATTTATTCTGTCTTCATGTGCCATATTACCCTTGGTATACAAGGCACACCCAAGTCCAAGAGAAATTGCAGGAAATAAAATTATTCCCATAAACAAGTTACCAAAAAGTAAAATGATGAGAAAAATGAAAGCATAAATGCCATTACAAGTATAAAGAACAATAACTCATATGGTGTTGTACCCTTTTGCTTTAGCTGCAAGTCTATTGTCATGTCATTTAGTATGTTATACAACATAACTGTAAATGACCTTTTATTTAATTTTCCTATCTCTAGCTTGCGTCTATAATCTAATTCAGATTGCTTTATCTTCTTTCCAATGTTATAAACACTTTTATCAAAGAACTTTACAATCGAAGATTTTGGGTCTATATGAAAGTGAGTCATAAAGACTATTAGAAATAGTGACACAAGTAGAAGATAAGCAAGCTGTTGAGCACCTTCAATGGTGTTTAATCTAGCTATTATATCTTTTAACATTACTCTTTACCCCACTTGCTTGTATCCATTCCGTAGTTTCTTATATTCTCACCAGTATAAGTTTCTACCTCATGCTCTGGGTCTGGCTCTTTTAATAAGAATGCATACTGGCTTTCTGTAACACCTGCCTTATGGAACTTATCTACAGTTCTCTGGGAAATCTTACCGCATCTTACATGTATTCCCGGAACATCTATAACTTCTCCCCTAGCATCATACTTAGGCTCTCCTCGATATTCATATCTATAAATATCATTCAGAATTGCCTTATTACTATCTTTAGGGTCAATTCCAACTACCTCTGTGATTTGAAGAACTCGTCTCTTTCCATCTGCTAAGATATGCTGTATAATTATAAAATTAACAACTCCTACGATATTAGCAAGTGCAAGGTCTGCTGGCTCTGCACCACCGTCTTTTCCTCCACCAAGATATGCTGTCTGAATACGCTTTAAAGCTCCTTCACTATTTTCTGCATGGAGTGTTGAATTTAATGGGTGTCCAGACTCTCCTAACTGAATACCGAGCTTAAACTCTGAGTCTGCTCTCCACTCACCAAATACAATGAAATTTGGTGAAAGCCTTAGGATTTGCTCCATTAACTTCTCTTTTGTAGGGTCATGAGGTCCCGGATTTTCCTTCTCGATGTACTCAAGATGAATAACATCATTGATTACATTTCCGTATTCATCTCTCATACGTGCATCAATTTCAGAAGGGTTCTGTAAAAGTACAAGTCTCTTACTCGGTGGACAATACTGGATAATAGCATTGTTGGTTGTTGATTTACCTGATGCTGTTGGTCCACAAGTGAAGAATGTTAATCCCCCTCTCATAAACAATGCAAGCAATCTTGCCATACCATCCGATAATGTCCTCTTCTTTGCTATGTCTCCCAAGTCCATCTTAACTTTCTTGAACTTACGAAGAACAAAGATGTGATACTTTTCCTCAGAAACATCTAATTCTGGGTCATCACCTGTTGCACTACTATGAACAACGGCAAGACGGTAACCTTCTACAGTACGAGCATTAACAATAGCATCCTTTGGTGAAAGTCTTACATCACCAAGCATCTTACGGAGAATTGTCTCTTGCTGCTCTGCACTTTCAAATCTAACTATCTGACCATTATTATCCCTTAATTGCTGGCATCTTCCACCTTGCTCTACCCAAATCTCTCTTCCATTACCACGAATTTCAAATATATCTGGGTTATTCATAGCATCTGTCAAGATACCATAATTTAAAATATTGTCACTTAATGCCTCAATCAACTTTGCTGCATCAAGTTTATTATCCTCTGTTTCGTAACCCTCAACTAGGAATTTAGAGTTATTAACAAAACGAAGAATCAACTCCTTAATCTTATCTCGTCTTCCATCCTCAAGATTACGATATTGCTCTGAACGCTCATTGATGTATTTTCTACACTCTGTCAAGGCATACTCAAATGTCTTTTTATTTACTTCTGAAACTTTGAAACTTGCACCACGGGAGCTTGTTAATTCAGTAAATCTATCTATATTCATTTAAATTATTTCCCCCAATTATGCATTGACTGTATTATTAGCTACTATTTCACTAGAATCTCTATTATAACCACCACAATCTAACACAAGATTTGTTAAATCATCAATACCCATTACAAACTGTCTACTTGTCTTAGATTGTCCTTTACCACTCTTGACATATATTCCTCCCCTTAGTCCTGTATCAACTATGGATATGTCATAAGGTAATATCACATCTGGATATTTTTCTATACTAGAAAATACTGCTGCGGGATAAACTATATTAGTTCTTTTATTCATAATAAGCTTAACTGTCGCTGTAGAAATACCCATATAACTGAAATTACTTAATATTCTATTATAAGAGCTTATACAACTTGTATTTTCATCCATTATACAATACACGAAATCGGATTCGTAAAGAGCTGTATTTGCTATTTCGTACTCTAAATCCCCTCGTGTTGGTATATCAATCAATACTACATCAAATAATGAACTTAAATTCTCAAGCATACTGCTGAAACTCTTACCTGCAATAGCTGAATCCGTTACTATCTTGTCATAAGTTAAGCGGTTGTGAGAGTACAATAAGTACACTCCCCCTTTGTCTTCCAAGGCTGCTCCGAGTGTAGCATCTCCCATTATTACTGATACAAGGTCACTTGTATCTATTTTCTGTACTGACCCAAAGAATAACTGTTGTACCGGAAATGCAATGTTAAGGTCTACAACTACCACTTGTAGACCCTTACTTGATAACCTAGAAGCTACATTGGCTAATAAAGTACTTGCTCCAGCTCCTCCAGACAAACTCATAAAAGAAAATATATTATCTATGATTTTCTTATCTACTGTTGTGTCTTTTCCAGATAACCTTAGTATCAAGTCTCTTGAGATTTCGTCTACTCTATCGCTAATTCTCTGGTCACTTTTTAACTGCTCTAATGCCATAAACTATCCCCCCAATTTACTCGGTTCTCTGTGGTAATGACATTCTAAACTCGCCATCTTTTGCTAAGTACTTATAGTATTGTCTCTTCTCCTGTGGAGTTAAGGCTAAAAGTATTGTTCTTGGCTCTAATCTCTTCTGGTAGTCCTCATCGTCATCATAAGCAGCTTGCTGCTGGAGTGTTAACTGCTGATATTCCTCATTTAAGTCTAATACACTCTCTCCTGCACCATTTAAAATATCTGCTATTTGGATATTTTCAAATACGGTATCTGTATATATCTGCTCTACATCTTCATAGTCGTTTGTTGTATAAGTCTCTTTTCCTAGAGCATCAGCCTTTAGGACTTTTGTTATCTCTTTATAAGTACACTCTATGTTGATTTTGTCACCTGTCTGTAAATATGTCTTAAAGTTTGTGAGATAATCTGTACCAAGTGTTAACGGTAATATCTCTTTACCGGGGAAAGCATATAATACTGTATCTGTATTCTTAACTCTCTCACTTGTAAACATATTGTTCATAATAACAACTTCTTGTGGTACAAAATATGCCATAAAAGCACCAGTAACAGAAGTTGCATCTGACCAAAGAAGTATTCTCTGCTGTGCTACACCATTCTCATCAACTG
>Ga0247611_10007262_pt1 | contig 13951 bp, 10 predicted proteins | sample 177DNAGHGhighgp2_FD_192422 | JGI IMG/M metagenome (GOLD analysis project Ga0247611, IMG submission 192422) | Sheep rumen microbial communities from Palmerston North, Manawatu-Wanganui, New Zealand - 1770 DNA GHGhigh gp2 | ecosystem: Host-associated > Mammals > Digestive system > Stomach > Rumen...
ACAAATGCACGCTGACGACTATTATATGTTGAGTTGCCATTGATAACATTCGCTGAATTATATTCCGGCACAATTTGTTCCTCATCGTCTTCAGGAGAAATTTTATCCAATTCGTCGATAATGAAGATAAAACGGAATTTGGCGTATCTTAGTCGTTTAATTAAATGTAATTGATTTACTAATAAGTCCTGAATTTCAGAAGTCTGAGCAATAGGATATTTATTTTCTTTTCTCTTTTTATAAATGTAACTAAGGTTGGATATTCCAAGGTTTGATAACCTTTTTGTTTCAGGATGGACTTCATGTTCTGACGAAATAGTCATTTCGCTATCAATACGTTCATTTAGATGCTTAAACACTCTTTTAATCTGCCATGCAGTGATAAAAAAAGTCCTGTCTGTTCTTTTCCAAATATAATAGTACACATATCGCATAAGGCAGGTCAACAACAGAAGCGCAACACCTACCCCAAATAACAAACAACTGTTGCTGAAATCAAAAGATACAACAGATGCTATTCTATCCATAGAAACATTGATAGCATTTCCTTTTAAGATTGACAAAAGTATTAATCCTATTGAAATAAGTGCAAGTGGAACTTGAGTTATCAGAAGATTCCAAATACTTCGGTTATTGTGCCACCAACGAGTTTTCTCATCAAATGTTGACGCCAGTAACTTGCAAATAATATATAGCAACTCTTTACTCGTCAACAAATCATTACCAACATTTATCGAGATAGGCACATAATAGCAGGAATTATTTTTATTCTCTTGAGCTTTTTTCTTGATTTCTCTGATTGTTTTATGCACAAATGCACTCTTTCCCATTCCACGAAATCCTGTAATCAGATAAGCACCTGAATACTTACGAGAATATGGTTTAGTACGATCTTCTATGTCTTCTCTATCATTATCAGGGTCATTGTCTTCCAACCATGAGCGTAGTTTATCGATTATACTCTCACGACCTATGAATCCCTCAAAATCCTTACGGAATTCACTGTTTCCTGAATGGTGGAAGCCGTTGAAGCCCATCAGGGGGATGGTGATGTCGTGCATCTTGGAGTCGTATTTGCTGTCGTACATAGGCGATCTGCATTTAGAGGGCAAGCCTTGGGGCCTGATGACCCCGCTTTGCCTGGGTTTTGTCAATGGATTGACGATAAGTGGAAAATATAATTTGCAATGATTTTGCAAAAATAAATATAAATTTTTAAATTTTTTGTGTTTTTTAGTGAAAAAATCATGTTTTAAGGCGATTTTTGCTTTTGAGCTTGTATAATAACTTTTCACCGTATAGCATCTCATGCGAGGGCACGAATGTGCTAAGATATTATTATTCAGTTTTTTAAAGTGAATTCGCCACTTCAGGAACTTGAGTTGTTGGGATAAAACTTTTGTTCCATGGATCGTTATCGGAATCGATTAAACACACCAAAAAACTTAGCGTCCTTGCGGCGTAGCGTGAGGAATTTGTGCTGTGGGCCTTTGAGTGATGGGTCTGAAAAAAAGTGCCCTCACGGGGTTGGGGTGAGGGCACTGTGGGTTAATTGTATGTAACGTGGGGGTTACATGTAGAGTTTCTGGTTCTCGAAGTCTACCTCGCGGTCGAGCAGGGTGATGAAGTCGTCGAGCACGTCGCGGTCGATGTCGCCCAGGGTGTACTCGTTCTCGGCATCCTCGCGGATGAGGGCGATCCACTCGCGGCGTGCGGTGACATAGTCCTTGTGGATGCGCTGCACGTCCTCATCGGTGAGCTTGTCGATGCCATAGTAGTCCAGGATGACGCGGTAGCTCCAAGACCATCGCAGCTCGTTGTAGTTGTTATCGATTTCCTTGAATCGCGCATTGACGTCCTCGATGGTGCAGAGCTTGCCGCTGATGATGTCATCGATGATGTGCTGCTCGGCGGCCTGTGGCATGAGCAGTCCGGCCAGGTCCACCCAGTTGCCCTCGCCATCGGTGCTGACGGGTGGCACCGGGGCGTGCCGCTTGAGCACGGCGCCCATGTAGATGCGCAGTGCCATGTCATAGTACTTGATGCCCTTGTGCAGCAGGGGGGCCTTGATGACGTACTCGTGGTAGTTGTAGGTGCTCACGTTGTCGCCGCTGGCGGCGCGCAGGTTCTCGAGGATCTTCTTGCCGCGCAGCACCTCGCTGATGGTGAAGGGGCTCAGCCAGTCGAAGTTGACCACGCTGCGGTGCTCTCCCTTATAACGCTTGTCGCGCTTGGGCCACTTGCGGATGTCGCGGTAGAGGCCCACTGTGGCAAAGTTGCGGCCCGGCTTGAGGTACATCGTGTCGCCATAGGCGATGAGGTAGGAGAAGGGCAGGTCGCGCGTGTCGGGGTGATACATCAGTTTGCCGAACAGGACGCTGAAGGAGCCGATGTTGGCCGGCAGCAGCAGATAGGCACCGCTGGCGGTCTTGCAGCCTCGCTCGAGATAGCCGTAGTGCATGGGTCCCATCTTGTAGGCATGGTTGCTGAAGTTGGTCGCCGAGCCAGCATTATAGAACGAGTACATGGCGCCGATGAGCAGTGAACTCTTGTGGTGGCTCACGGTGAACGGGCCGCAGAAGGCGGCACAGGCCTCACCGTTGGACATATAGCTGTTGGCAAAGAAGACGCTGCTGGCGGCGGTGAAACCGTTCTCGAGGTGGCATGACTCGCCCACAAAGCAGTCAGTGAGCTTGACGCTGCCGGTCAGGTGTGATCCGCCGCTGATGATGGTGTTCTCGCATATCACGCCCGTGCGGATGACAATGGGGTTCTCCACCGTGCTGCTGATGGTACACTCGCTCAGTCGTGACACGCCGCAGATCTGGCACCCGTCGTCAATCACGGTATTGATGATGACGCCGGTGTTCACCACGCGCACGTGGTTGCCGATGGTGCTGCACGAGGGGCGTGACTGCTCGACCGAGTGAGCCACCATGCGCTTGATGGCTTCCATCATGGGCTTGTTGTCGCCATGCTTGACCATGAGGGCGGCGAGCTGGCTGTTCAGGTCGCTGAGCAGCAGCATGTTGCCGTCGCCCACCTCGTTCAGTACCGAGATGGCGTGCCCCTGGCCGTAGTTGGGCGTGCCCTGTGTGTCGATGGTGCTCACGTTAGAGATATAGCACTCGTTGCCGATGCTGACATTGTTCAGGTAGTTGCCGATATTCTCGATCAGGCAGTTGTCGCCGATGGTGACATTGCGCAGCGTGGCGTTATAGATACCGCAGTTCTTGACAAATCCGTCGGTGATCTCGACCGTGCCCTCGCTGCTGCCCAGTCGTGCCCAGCCATAGAACTGCACCCTGTGGCAGCGCTTAACATCAAAATCTTCAGTAACTTGAATCTCGTTCCATTCTTGAGCCCAACAGTCGTTCTTCTTCAAGGATTCGATTTGTTGTTCTGTCAAATGCAGGTATTTTTTCATGTCTAAATCAGTATTGCGGTTATATTTGGTGCCAAAGGTAATATTTTTGCTGTTTACAAGATTACAATCCCCATCATTTTAATATTTGATAGGGATTGTAAATGCTTTTTTTGAAAAGTGGGTCAATCCAGGCAGTGGACGAGCAGGTCGGTCTTGCCGTTGTCGATGAGGTGGATGACCAGTTCGCCAAACAGGGTGTTCTGCCAGGCAAACCAAGCGCGGGTGTACTTGTCGGGGTTGTCCTTGTGGAACGACTCGTGCATGAATCCCGTGCCGGCATCGGTGGTGAGGAGCTGGCGCATGCACCAGGAGATCTCGTCGTCATTGTCGGCCGTGAAGGCTTTCATCATGATGCTCATGGGCCAGATGAGGTTGTAGGCCGTGTGGGCTCCACCGATGCCCTCGCCGGCCTTGCCCTTGAAGAAGCAGGGGTTGTCCTCGCTCCACACAAAGCGGCGCGTGTTGCGATAGATGGGGTCATCCATGGGCACGTCGCCCAGGTAGCCCATGGCCAGCAGGCTGGGCACGTTGGCATCGTCGGCCAGCACTCGGCCTCCCCAGCCGTCCACCTCGTAGGCGTAGATCTTGCCATACTTGGGGTGCTCCACGATGGCATACTTGTGCAGTGCATCTTCCACCTCGTGGGCCAGGGCTCGGCACTCGCCCGCCAATGCATTGTCATGGTTCACCTTCTCGAGGATCTCGCCTGCCTTGCGCAGCGAGCTCACTGCCATGAAGTTGCTGGGCACCAGGAAGGGCAGCACCGTAGCATCGTCGCTGGGACGGAAACACGACACGATCAGTCCCACGGGGTTGACGGGCGGTCCCCAGCCATACCAGGTGAGTGATGACTTGGCGTCGATGTCGCGGCGCATGAACTTGTAGGGTCCCTTGTCGCCGTTCTTGCGCTGCTGCTCCTTGAATGTGCGCAGCACGGCCTGCATCGCTTCTACCCACAGGTTGCCAAAGATGCTGTCGTCGCCCGTGACGAGCCAGTACTCATAGGCGAGCCTGATGGGATAGCACAACGAGTCAATTTCATACTTGCGCTCATGCAGCTCGGGCTTCATGTCGGTCAGGTCGCTCTCCCACTGGCTACCCGTCGGGCCGTCGTTGAAGGCGTTGGCATACGGGTCCAGCACGATGCACTTGAGCTGGCGCAGGATCACCCCGCGCAGCATGTGCCGCAACTTCTCGTCACTGTTGGCGTACTTGACGTAGGGCCACACCTGGGCACCGCTGTCGCGCAGCCACATCGCATGGATGTCGCCCGTATAGACAAACGTGTCGTCCTCTCCATCATCCCCGATGCGGTAATGCACCGTGCTGTCGAGCGTGTTGGGGAAACAGTTCTCAAACATCCACGCCAGGCGCGGATTACCCTTGATTATCTTGACCACCTCACAGATGCGCTTCTCGATAATGGCGCTGGTAAACAGTCGCTCCTCGACGGGAGGGCGCTTGGTCACATAGGTCGCGGTGGCATCGCTCACCACCGTGGTGTAACGCGGATGCACGTCGGCCGTCGCAGGCAGCACTGCTGCGGCTGCGGCTATCGCTAATAATAAATGTCTCAGTTTCATCGTCTTGTTCTTATGCTTGGTTGATTGCAAAGGTAGTGGTAATTGATAAAAACCGCAATCTTTTAAAGATGGAAATCAGTGTATATAATCCTTGACCTGGTGGCATTACAGTTCCAACGGGAACTCAACGGAGTGGCGGCGCATGAATCGGGTCCAGTAGGCCGTGCGGGCCTGCATCGTGAGTCGCACGGCTTGTTCCTGGTCCAGTCCTCGTGCCGTGGCATAGCTGCGGACAACGAGCTCGGTGAAGCGTTTGGGTCCCCACAGGCGGCACAGCGTGGCGCAGCCGTCTTGCATGCTCACCTTGCCAAACCGCAACCGGTTGATGTCCACCACAGCAAAGTGGTATCCCTGCTCGTCCTTGTCCCACAAGATGTTGCCTGACGACAGATCCAGATGCAGCACCTCGCGTTCATGCATCATTGCGATGAAGCATCCCACGGCGTGGGCCATCTGCTCGTAGGTGCCCTCCTGGGCATGGCTGAATTCAAACAGTGTGTGTCCTAGCCGAGACTGTACGCTCACCAGGTAGCTCAGTCCCAGCAGGCCGCAGCGGCGCTCTTCGATATAGGCGATGGGCTCGGGAGTGTCGATGCCGCGTTGCTGCAGCAGGGCAGGGTAGAGAAAGGCACGTCGCCCCTTGGGCTGGCGGATGCCCAGCGAGTACACCACACGGTTGAGAGGATGAGCCTTGCAGTAGCGCTTGGCATTGACAAGCGTGCCATCGGGGGCGGTGATGACCCTCAACTGGTTGCGCTTGTCATAGATGACCTTGCCCAGGTGCTCAAAGTCCTGGGGTAACCGTTGGAGCCACTCGTGCAGATGATTGTATTTGGGATTTAACAGCATTGGTTAGGCTTTAGCACCGAGCATGCGGAGTACAGTTTCCAGCCGTGCGGCATGGTTGCCGCGGACGATGACATGATGGTTGCCGATGCTGCGCTCCAGGAAGTAGTCCAGTGGCTCGTCCAGCCTCAGGTGCAGTTGAGTGCGGCACATGTTGGGGTTGGTGGTGCATTCCAGCAGTCGTGCCTTGCTGATGAAGTAGTGTTCCATATTCCTGCCGCCACATTTTACAATCGTCATGTCCATGGGGTCGAGGATACCCTCGACAGCGACACCGCTGAGCGACTCGTAGTGGTCGCGCACGATGTATCGGCTGGTCATGGCAGGAGCAATGGTGCAATGGGCAAACACCATCTCGTGGGCGGCGTTGTCCAGAATCTTGGACGGATTGGCCATGAAGGTCATTTCGCCGGTTGCGGCTTGGACTGCCAGCATGGTGAGTAGGGTCTGCTCGTCGCCCTCACAGCCGGCGGGAACCCCTTCCTGGTTGAGCAGTGCCAGTGCCACACAGCCCGTGGTATGGGTTGTGGGAATGAGGTCAAAGCAGTTGAGGGTGAAGGCATCCAGGTGATAGCGTTGCACGATACCCTTGACCGAACGGTACAGTCGCATGGCCTTGACCACCTCGTCGCGCGAGGGCTCCTTGACGCCGATAGCTTGGTTGATGAACTCATCGGTGATGTCTTGTACCTCATCGTCGGTAGTGGATTCATATCCCTTGACCACCTCGTTGAGGGGGACATCCACCATCTCGATGCCCCAGCGCTCATGCATGGCGGCATAGTCCACGTTGCTGGCGATGAGCCATCCTGACGGCTTGCCAATCACGCCGATGCGTTTGCCGCGGAGTGTTGCAGTGGCAGCCTGGGCACTCGCATAATCGTCGATGCCCTGCATGATAAAATCGGTGGGGCCGTGCAGCACGCGGCCATAGCGTCCGTCAAGACGCATCCATGACAGGATCTCGAGCGAGGCAGCGAGTGAATTCTTCAGGCCATCGGCAATCAGCACTACATATTGTGGCAAGCGGTCGATGTTAGCCTTGACCATCTCCTCGACCCCGCCACTGCCCACAAGCACCATCGTGGGACCCTCGATGGGCTTGTCATCGAGTTCCTCGGGAAAAATGTAATGCACGTCATATCTTGCCCCGATGGCGTCGAGCAACTCGTGATGGTCGGTGAATATCGACTCACGGCTGGCAAGGGATGAAGCAAAGGTAATGAGGTTGAGTTTCATCATGTCTCGTAGTTATAATGGTTAATTACTGCAAAGGTAGTATAAAATCGTGATAGCAGCAAAAAAAGTGCGGTCGAGCAAACGCCCGAACCGCACTTGATGGGATTATCTGTTACGGCTTGCAGTAACCCAGACGGGTTCAGCACTCATTGCAGGCTTGTTGACAGCCATCACTCCCGACAGATCGTGTGGAACATAAGGTTCTTCCAGGTAGCTGATGTCATCGTTGGTCAAGTGGACGTCGATGGATCGTGCAGCTCCCTCGATGTGGTGCAGCTTGGTGGCTCCCACGATGGGTGATTCAACCTTTGTCAGCAGCCATGCTAGAGCAATCTGTGTCATTTCCACGCCATAGCGGTGGGCGAGTTCTGCAACGCGGTTGATGATGACAGCATCTTGGGCGGCTGTGGCATCATACTTGAAGTGCATGAACGAGTCCTCCTGCTGCCGCTTGGAGGTCTCACCCGGTAGTCTGGCCAGCAACCCTGAAGCCAGAGCGCTGTAGGGCGTCATGGCGATATGGTCCTCATGGCACAGGGCAAACATCTCGCGTTCCTCCTCACGCATGATGAGGTTGTAATGGTTCTGTACCGATATGAACTTGGCCCAACCGTTCTTCTCGGCCAGGGCATTCATCTTAGCCAGCTGGTAGGCATAGGCATTGGCGATGCCAATGTAACGGGCCTTTCCTGCCTTGACAGCGTTGTTCATTCCCTCGAGAATTTCCACGGCTGGTGTCTTGTAGTCCCAGATGTGGTAGATGTACAAGTCCACATGATCCATGCCCAGGTGCTCCAGGCTGGAATTAATGCAGTTCTCGACGTGCTGGCGTCCGTCAATCCCACGGGCAATTTCGTCATCGGTGCGCGGCAGGAACTTGGTGGCGATGACCACGTCGTCGCGGCGAGCCATGTCGCGCAGTGCTCGGCCCACATATTGCTCACTCGTGCCCAGCTGATAGGCAATCGCAGTGTCAAAGAAGTTGACTCCCAGTTCCAGTGCCCTCTTGATGATCTCGCGCGAGTGCTGCTCGTCGATGGTCCATGAGTGCTGCCCGATGCTAGCGTCGCCAAATCCCATGCATCCCAGGCACAGGCGTGACACCTGCAAGCTGGACTGTCCCAGTTGAACGTATTCCATCATGATTTAAACTAATTTCTGGTCAGTTACTTTACTTGAGCTGTGCTCCGTCGTGAAAGGCTTTGCCCACAGCTTGCCCCAGTTGGATGTAGGTGTGGTGAATCGGATCATAGGTGATGACTTGCATCCTGGCAAGATCGGGGTTGCCGTCCTGGTCGAGGTAACGCTCGTCACACAGGATGTTGACAACATCGGCAACGAGGTAGTAGCCGCTGTCCTCCTCATCGATCTTGCGTGTCACACGGCATTCCATCGTCATGGGGAAATCGGTGAACAATGGGGCGTTGACACTAGGAGCCTTCTCGATTTTCCACCCGGTGCGGGCTATTTTCTCAGGGACATCCTTGGCGCTGACGATGCCCACATAGTCAGCTGCCACCATTGTCTGGACTGTTGCAAATGCTACCGTAAACTCATCGTTGAGTGCCAGGTTGTCGGTCGTTGCGTGCTTGCCCATCGAGATCATGATTTCCTTCATGTCCCAGGTTCCACCCCAAGCGGCGTTCATGGCGTTAGGGCACCCTTGCTTGTCAAACGTGCCGATGATGAGCACCGGCTGTGGAATCATCCACGGTTTTGCTCCAAAGCTTTTCATGTTTTTTCTTGTCTTGAATGAATAATTTGTCCCTGCAAAGGTAATCATTAATTTGATAATTCACTACCTTTGCGGTTAATTCACTATTGTAAAAAGTAGTTTGGTATGACCATACAGGAATTTCGGGATTATATGGCATCGGGCAAGCCCATTGGTGGAGGCTCGCCTGTTCACATGATGTTCCACCAGCTTTCACAAGAGGCATTGCGCATTACCGCCGAGATTAATGGCAGTTACCACACGCCCGAGCAGTTGCATGATCTGCTGGAGCAACTGTGGGGCAGGGAAGTGCCGCGCTCGGTGGGCATGTTCCCTCCTTTTCACACCGATTGCGGTAAGAATACCGTAGTGGGGGAGCGTGTGTTCATCAACATGGGCTGCAAGTTCCAGGATCAGGGTGGCATCACCATCGACGAGGGTGCCCTCATCGGTCACAATGTGGTGCTGGCGACGCTCAACCACTTGACAGACCCCGATCAGCGTGCGGGCATGACACATGCACCGATCCACATTGGCAAGAACGTGTGGATTGGGGCTAATGCTACCATTCTGGCAGGTGTGACCATTGGTGACGGTGCCATTGTGGCGGCGGGTGCTGTGGTAAGCAAGGATGTCGCCCCCCGCACCATCGTGGGCGGCGTGCCAGCCCGGTTCATCAAGGCCATCGACTGATGGCTTTCAACACCCGGTTGCCCTCAGCATAGGGGGGGGCGTATTGGTCTTAACCCTGGTCCTCGTCCCCTGTGGCGTTGAGGGCTGTGGCCACGTCGGCTAGTGCTGCGGCTGCGGCATTGTGGTATTGATCCAGCGTGCGGGACTTGCGAATGGCCTTGACGAGTTTGCGGTTGGTGCCTGGCAGGAAGGTCTGCCAGATGTCTTGCAAGTGACGCACCAGTTGCGTCTCACCTCCGTTGAGCAGGTCGCTGTATCCCTCCACGATCAGGTCATGGAAGCGGCGGTAGTCGTCGGGGGTGGCACTGGGGTCCATCATGCCGGGGTTGGCGGCCAGTCCACTGCCCACCATCACTGCGGCGAGGGTGGGGTAGCGCTGGGTTGTCTCGTTGATGTCCTGGACCGTGCGCAGCCTGCCGTTATACACCACAGGCCATGAAGAGGATGCCAGTAGTGCCTCAAACTGCTCGATGTCCAGCTCTCCCTTGTATTGCTGCTTGCCCGTGCGTGGATGGATGGCAATGTGGCATGGCTTGATGATGTCCATCAGGGGCATCATCTCGCGCCACTGGTCATGCTTGTCCCAGCCGAGGCGCATCTTTACGCTATACTCAATGTCCTCAACCGTGGCCAGGGCCTTGAACAGGCTCTCGACCAGGTCGGGATAAGCCATCATGCCAGCCCCCTTGCGATGCAGGGCAATGGGCGGGAACGGGCATCCCAGGTTGATGTCGATGCGATGGTACCCCATCTGCTTGAGGGCATGGACCATCATCAGGGCATGGTCGGGCAGGCAGGCCAGGATCTGTGGGATGAGGGTGATGCCAGTGTTGCGCCCCGGATCCACGTCACGCAAGTCCTTGCGTCGGATTTCACCATGCTCGACGCGCATGAAGGGCGAATAATAGGCATCCACGCCGCCAAACACCTCGTGTTGCGCCATGCGCCACACGTTGTCGGTCACTCCTTGCAGCGGTGCCGCAAGCACTGGTATCTTGAAATTGCTGTTCATGTCTAAATCTATCTTATGCCGGCATACTCGCCGCTGGTGATCGTTTCGATGGAGAGTAGCTGGAACAGCAGGTCATAGGCCGTCGTGCTGCCGCTGTTGTCGTTGCAGTCCTCATGGAAGAATGCGATGTCCCCGTCACGGGTGGCAATCATTGTTGAGTAGGCCGAGTAATTGCCTGTCACCTGATAGCTTTTCCAGCCGGTAGAGAAATCCCTTGGTGAATCATAGTCACTCTTGTCGATGAGTGGCTTGTAGTAGATGCTCACGCGCTGGCGGCCAGGACCGCGAGGCACCGATTGCAATGCCAGGTGGACGTGGCGTCGGTCGGCAGTGCGCAGTGCAGGCACGATGAGCAGTTCGCCATTGCAGGAGCACTGCTCGCTGTAGGTACCCGATTCGGGGTCATTGCTGATGGCCATTTCACCCCATTGGCCCGTGTTGTAGTCATAGGTGTTGAACAGCCTGCCGCTGGTGCCGGTCTGCTTGGAACGGCAGCTGAGCAGCACGTTGCCGTCGGGCAATTCCTCGACCTTGGCTTCATCGCCAAATGGAGGTACCGTCGGTCTGGCCTCGGGACCCCCTAGGGCATGCCATGTTTTCCCAAAGTCATCGCTGTACAGCACCAGGCATCCCACCTCCCACGGACCATCGACAGCAGCGTAGATGCGGTAGTGACTTCCCAGCTTGATGGAGTGGCTCTGGCAGATGCGTCCACTGGAGAAAAACAATGCGTTGACCTCGGGAAAACCGGTAAAGATGCCATAGATGTCGCTGGTCACGTCTTCCTCAATCCACAGGAGGGTATCACGAGTGCTGCTATATCGCCCCACTCGCAACGGCTCTTCCAGGGTTGACGTGAGGAATCCCTGCTTGCCCGACGCGCACATGATGAGGACGTCGCCCGTCTCGTGATCTATGACGGCGGCAGCGTCGCCGTGACTGTCATGGAACCCGATGCGCCGCCCGTTTCCGTTGGCAATCATGATGGGTTCACCCCAGGTGTTTCCGTTGTCGTTACTCATCCTGGCCACAATGTCGATGCCCCAATTGCCGCCGATGTCGAAGTCGCTGCCGTGGCGGTCATCGGCTATGGCTAGCAGGCGGCCGTCGTGGAGCTGCACCATGGCGGGAATGCGGAAGTATTGGCCTGCGGCAACGTCAGTGTCAAACACAACACACTGGGAACTAACGTTAAACGTGGTGAGTACAACACTGGCAATGAGTGCCGCGGCGATGAAAAGGACGGTTCTGGTCATGGGTCGCATCGGGTGGGTGGGGGGATTAATTTGAACGCTTGCCTGATTTGCGTTTCTTGTCGCTCAGGTTGAGGATGCGTCGATACTCGCCAGGCTTGTCAAACATCTCCTTGGCCTTATCCAGGAATTCATCGTCCCTGATAGAGCACTGCACCTGGCCTCGCTGGTAGTAGAGCCGGTCCATGATTTCCTGAGCGATCAGGTAGGATATGTCCTTGCGGTGGAGATCCAGATCGTGGTCCAGGTCATGCTTGAGCAGGGTTTCCAGCTGGTCAAATGCCGCTTGGGTCGAATCGTTCATGTAGCCCTCGGCCTTGGCTGTCTTGCGCAGGTTCTCCAGTTGCTGTTCACACACCTTGTCATATTCAAACTTCTCGGGGGAAATGAATGCCTTGAACTCGTTGAAGATGGTGTCGGTCACCACAAAGTCGGCTGGCGACGGAATATCATCGTGATGCTGCGCGACATATCTTGTGGCGAAGTCAAAGTCCCAGTGGTCGCGCATGATGTTATAGACGATGCGCTTCAGCTCGCGGGGCTCCACCTTGAGGTCAGGCATGATGCCTCCGCCCTCTCGCACCTCGCGTCCGTGGGCGGTGTGGAACACGCGGGCAGTGCTGTCGGCAGTGGTCTTCTTGAACGATCCGTCGGCATTACGGTTGCCATAGTCCACCTCCTGGATGAGGCGCCCGCTGGGAATGTAATACTTGGCAATGGTTACCTTGAGCATGCCGTCATAGGGGAGTGCCCTTGTGGACTGCACCAGCCCCTTGCCAAAAGAGCGAGTGCCAATGATCACGGCGCGGTCCAGATCTTGCAGGGCCCCAGCGGTAATCTCGCTGGCACTGGCCGATCCGCCATCGATGAGCACAGCAAGAGGAATCTCGGTGTCAATGGGATCGACGGTGGTCTTGTAGGTGCGTTCGCTGGACTTGTCGCGCCCGCGCATCTGTAGCACTTGGGTGCCCTTGGGGACAAAACAACCCACAATCTGGATGGCTCCCTCGACGATGCCGCCACCGTTGCTGCGCAGGTCCAGCACGATATTCTTCACCCTGGGATCCTTCTTGAGCTCGATGAGTGCTTCACGCACCTGCTGGGCCGACTTCTCGTTAAAGGTGGTCAGGTCAATGTAGCCGATGTTGTCACGCGTGACGCCATAGTAGGGAACAGGGTTCACGCTGATGGTCTCGCGGTTAAACGAGAAGGTCTTGATGCTGTCCTGGTCCCATGGGCGCACTACTGTCACCGTCAGGTGCGTGTTGGCTTGCCCCTTGAGCCGCTTGCTCACCTGGTCGCTTGTCCAGTTGCTGGTGCTGTCGCCGTCAATCATGATGATGCGGTCGCCCGACCGCAGTCCAGCACGGGCCGCTGGGCTGCCCTCGTATGGCCCACTGATATAGACACCCTTCTTGCCATCGATGGTGCGTTCCATCAGGTAGCTGCCGATGCCGCCATACTCTCCAGTGCTGATGGTCAAGAACTCGTCGGTCTCCTTGGCTGGGATATACTCGGTATAAGGGTCAATGTCATCGAGCATGGCATTGATGGCGTTCTCAATGGACTTCTGGGCATTGATGGTGTCGACGTAGAATGTGTTCAGCTCCTTGTACAGGCTGTTGAAGATATCCAGGCTGCGAGCCACGGCGGCATCATCGTTCACCGCCTTCTCCTCGTCGGCTAGTGCTGCTGGAGCAGTGAGGCACAGGGCCGCACACCCCCAGGCAAGATATTTGAGCGTCTTTTTCATTATTAATATAGTGATATTGGACTGCGAATGTACTACTATTCCCCGAAATTTCCCCGTTTTTAAGCCTTAAAAACCGCAATGATTCGAAAAAAATCAAGTTTTTTCATTTTTTTATTGCACAGTTCAATTATTGGTACTATCTTTGCACCGCATTTTTCGGCAGGGGTATGCCGATTGATGTTGAAAAGGCTTCTTTAGCTCAGTTGGTTAGAGCATCTGACTGTTAATCAGGGGGTCCTTGGTTCAAGTCCAAGAAGAAGCGCTTTCATAATTTAGGTATTTAAGAGTGGATTGCTTCTTTAGCTCAGTTGGTTAGAGCATCTGACTGTTAATCAGGGGGTCCTTGGTTCAAGTCCAAGAAGAAGCGCGTGCAAGAGGCGACGGGAGTCGCCTCTTGCTGCATTACGACTGCCGAAAAATCCTTACCCCCC